>Ga0193742_1000858_pt1 | contig 19390 bp, 18 predicted proteins | sample L2c1metaG_FD_165511 | JGI IMG/M metagenome (GOLD analysis project Ga0193742, IMG submission 165511) | Soil microbial communities from a riparian zone of the East river system, Colorado, United States - L2c1 | ecosystem: Environmental > Terrestrial > Soil > Riparian zone | place: USA: East River... | reverse complement strand
CCGCCCCGCATGGCGGCGGCGCGTTCAGCGGCAAGGACCCGACCAAGGTCGATCGCTCGGCGGCGTACGTGACCCGCTATCTGGCGAAGAACATCGTCGCCGCCGGTCTTGCCCGCCGCTGCACGATCCAGCTGAGCTACGCCATCGGCGTCGCCGAGCCGCTGTCGCTCTATGTCGATACCCACGGCACCGGCACCGTTCCCGAAGCCAAGCTGGAGGAGGTGCTGCCGACTTTGGTGCGCCTGACCCCCAAGGGCATCCGCACGCATCTCGGCCTCAACAAGCCGATCTACGCCAAGACCGCGGCGTACGGCCATTTCGGTCGCAAGGCCGAAGGCGATCTGTTCCCGTGGGAAAAGACCGATCTGGTCGATGCACTGAAGGCCGCCATCTAACACCATGCCCGATCCCGCCTCGATCCGCCGGCTCTACGGCCGTCGCCAGGGGCACAAACTCCGCCAGGGCCAGTCGGCCCTGGTCGAGGAATTGCTGCCCCAGGTCGCGGTGCCGGAAGGGCCGCTCGACGCTGCGACGCTGTTCGGCGACGATCGTCCGCTCCAGGTCGAAATCGGCTTCGGCGCGGGCGAGCATCTCGCCGCGCAGGCGACCGCGGCGCCCGATACCGGCTTCATAGGCTGCGAGCCGTTCCTGAACGGCGTCGTCGGTGCACTCGGGCACATCCGCGACGGCGATCTGGCCAATGTCCGCCTGCATATGGGCGATGCGCTGGAAGTGCTCGAACGCCTGCCCGACGCGTCGCTATCGCGCGTCTATCTGCTCCACCCCGATCCTTGGCCCAAGGCGCGCCACGCCAAGCGGCGCATGGTCAATCACGGCCCGCTCGACATGATCGCGGCAAAGCTGAAGCCGGGCAGCGAATTCCGCCTGGGCACCGACGACCCGACCTATTGCCGCTGGGCGATGATGGTGATGAACCAGCGCCGCGATTTCACCTGGACCGCGCGCACCCCGGCGGACTTCCTCGAACGCCCCGCCGACTGGCCGGAAACGCGCTACGAACGCAAGGCCCGCCGCCACGCACACGAGGTGTGGTACTTTCGCTATATCCGCGCCTGACCGCTCAGGCGCGAAGCGTCAGTGCTGCATCAGTCCGTCGATCCGGTGGCGGATATCCAGCGCATAGGCCGCCCGTTCGCGCGACCGTGGGCATGACAGCGAGATATCGCTGACGATCGCATCCTTGATCCGCTCGACCGCCGCCGTATCAAGCACACCCGCGTGCTGCAGTTCGCTGCACAGCTGCAACAGCCCGATCGTCGTTCCGGTATCGCGCACGCCTAGCAACGCCAGCGCCTGATGTTGCGTCTTGGCCCCTGCACAGTCCATCATTCTCTCCCTCGCCTATTATTATTCGGCTCAGACTAATGATGGATCGGGCCATGTCAAAGGCGCACCTTGTGATGGCCTATTTGCGCCAGACATGACCAAGCGCACGGGCCGCCGTCGCTGCCATACCCGGCCTCACCAGCAGCCAGTCGCGCAAGGCCGGGCCACGCTCCGCACCGAACTGCCGCTTGTACCCGCTGTCGCCCGCGCCCCAGTCGATTTCGGCGATCCCGCGCGCGCGCGCCAGCGCCAGATCGCGCCACGCCAGCACGCGCCCCGGCGAGTGCGCGGCGAACGCGGGATCGAACCCGTTGGCGATGATATGCCGCCCCGCGCCGCAATCCATGCCGAAGGTAAAGGCGGCATCGCGCTCGCCCAGCACCAGTATCGCCGCGTGAACCTTGGTCGCAAGCACCGGATCGGCGACCGCGGCGCGCCAGAATGCCGCATGGCCGGGCGCGACGAACTTGGCATCGGCGTGATCGGTGTCGGTCCCCACCCAGCTCGCCGCCTCGATCCGCGCCAGCCTGTCGAGTGCCTCGGGCGTCCATCCCGCGCCGCCGATCATGTCGACCGACAGCGGGCCGTGTTCGCCCAGCCTGGTTTCGAACCACCGGTTCTTCTTGGCGGTCGATGGCTGCGGCCATGCCCCCTCCGCCGGCACCGGCAGCCGCCAGCTATCGCCCAATGCGCGCTCGATCACCCCCCAGCCCGCCAGACGCGCACGCGGGATCAGCCGCACGACCAATGGGTCGTTGTCCATCACCGGCCCGATTCGCACGCCGCGCGTGGCGCGCGCGAATCCGCCCAGCAACCGGTCGAGATCGGCATTATCGGCATGCACCGCGATCGGCGCGCTGCGCATCGGCCAATAGCATCCCGGAACCGCCGCGATTCCCGCCGGCTTCGGCCCGAAGCGGACCAGCGGCACCGCCGCGGCCACCCCCTTGCGATTCTCGACCAGCACCGTCCGCGCCTCGCCGCCATAGGCGTGGAGCGCGGCGGCGAACCAGGCCTGGCGCAGGAAGCGGTGGGTCGGCACGGCTGCCTCCGCCGCATCATCGATCTCGCCCGCCAGCCCCTCCACGATTCGCGCCGAACGCAGGGGCGCAGGCGTCGCGAAATCGCGGGCGGTCAGCAGCATCGTCATCGTGCTACCCTAGCCCATCGCGGTTACCAACTGGTGCAGCTTGAGGCAGGAATCGACGGGCCGCCCGCTTGACGCGGGCAGGCGCATCGCCGCATCACCTCGCCGTGCTCAACGCCTTCCCCGAAGTCACCACGATCGCGCAGACGATCCAGCTGTCGGTCGCGCCGGTGTTCCTGCTCGCCGGAATCGGCGCGATCCTCAACATGCTCGCCGGCCGGCTGGCGCGCGTGGTCGATCGCAGCCGCGCATTGGAACGGCTCCACCCGCAATCGACCGGGCCGGAACATGATCGCCATGTCTGGGAATTGCGCATGATCGACCGGCGCATCTCGATCGTCTCGTTCGCGCTGGCGCTGTGCGTATCGAGCGCGATCATGGTGTGCCTGGTCGTCGCGCTGCTGTTCGTGGCCGAACTGGCGCATCTCGCCATCGGCAATATCGTCGCGGTGTCGTTCGTGCTGGCGATGATGCTGCTGACGGCGGGGCTGATCGCGTTCCTCATCGAAACGCGGATCGCGGTGCAGACCATCCATGTCCGCGAGGAATTGCTCGAACGCGAACGCAAGTGAAACGCCCTACCGCACCGGATCGAGTCCCGGCCCGACATCCGCGCTGGGCAAGTAGCGCGGCGGCACGCGCATCCGGCTCGCCTGTTCGAAGGCATAGCCTGCGGCGAGCACCTGCCGGTCGCTCCATGCCGGGCCGATGAAGGAAAGGCCCACCGGCAAACCGTCAGCCAGCCCCATCGGCACGGTCAGGTGCGGATAGCCGGTGATCGCCGGAAGATCGCTCGCGCTCGGCCCTTTGAAGTTATCGCCGTAAACCGGGTCGATCAGCCACGCCTGGCCGTAGGTCGGCCGCACCAGCAGCGCGACCTTGTGCTTCTTGAGCATCGCATCGATCCCTTCGCGCCCCGCCAACCGCAGCGATTTGGCGCGCGCGGCCTTGTAGGCGGGATCGGCCAGCCCCTTGGTCTTGGCCGCGAGCTCGAAGGTATCCTGCCCGAAATAGGGCATCTCGGCCGCGGCGTTGGCGATGTTGAACGCAATCACGTCGTCCAGCGTGCGCGTGGTGACCGACGGCGGTGTGGTCGCCAGATAGTCGTCCAGATCGGCCTTCAGCTCGGTCAGCAACACCGCGAATTCGGCCTCGCCCATCCCCTCCAGCTTGGGCTGCTCGACCGCGACCAGTACCGCGCCCGCCCCCTTCAACGCGGTCAGTGCCGCATCGAAGCGCGCGAGCAATGCGGGATCGTCATCGTCGTCGCGAAGCACCCCGACGCGCATCCCGCGCAGGGCTTCGGCATTCAGCCCGGCGGCGAACCCGCCTGGGCGGTTGGCGATGTTCATCGTCGCCGCGTCCGTCGGATCGGCCCCCGCCATCACGTCGAGCAGGATCGCCGCATCCTCCACCGTCCGCGCCATCGGCCCGGCGGTGTCCTGGCTGTGGCTGATCGGCACGATATGCGTGCGGCTGACCAGCCCGACGCTGGGCTTGAACCCAACCAACCCGTTGATCGCCGCCGGACATACCACCGATCCGTCGGTCTCGGTTCCCAATGCGCCTGCCGCCAGACTGGCCGCCACCGCCGCGCCCGATCCGCTGGACGATCCGCACGGGCTCCGGTCGAGCGCATAGGGATTGCGCACCTGACCGCCCACCGCACTCCAGCCGCTCATCGACGATGAGGAACGGATATTGGCCCATTCGCTCAGATTGGTCTTGCCCAGGATGATCGCCCCCGCCGCGCGCAGCCGCGCAACCACCGGCGCATCGCGATTGGTGACATTGTCCTTCAGCGCCAGGCTGCCCGCGGTCGTCGGCATGGGATCGCGCGTCTCGATATTGTCCTTGATAAGGATCGGCACACCGTACAGCGGCCCGCGGGCGCGATGGCCGTTGGCGTCGGCCGCGCGCGCCTGCGCCAGCGCGTCGGGATTGATCGCGATCACGCTGTTCAGCCGCGGCCCGGCGCGGTCGATTTCCTCGATCCGGTCGATATAGGCGGAAACCAGATCCTCGCTGCTGGTGTCCTCCGCCGCCAGCGCGCGCGACAGCTCGGCGATCGAGCGCTCCTCCACCCGATCGCGCGACACCACCACGCCGCCGTCGGGCACCACCGCGCACCCGCCCAGCAACGCCACGCACAACCCGCCCAATATCAATCGCATGATCGCCCCCGACATATTGCCCCACCTCGCAACGATGGCGCGCCGGCATGCGCGCCGCAACCGTCGTCATGGTTCGACCGTTGATCGGCGCATCGTTCCCGAATCGCAACGAAGGAATTGTCATGAAATCCGCTTTCATCGCCCTGCTGCCGGTCACGGCAATACTCGCCGGATGCGGCGGCGGCGGCGGCACGCTTCCCGAAGCGGCCGCCCAGCGCGCGGCGACCTGCGGCGTGATCGCGGCCAATCAGGCGCGCGCCACCGTCACCGATATCAAGACGCCGCTGTCCGCCGCCCAGCAGGGTGCGGTGCTGCGACCGGCACTGCTCTACGGGTCGGAAGGAGAGGAGTTCTCGCGCGACCGGGTGGCCGAAGTGGTCGATGCCATGCCCGCGCTTGGCGAAACATTCAGCGAAAAGGATATCGCGACGCTCGCCCCCCAATGCGCCCAGGCTTATCCGGCGCCGCCGACACCCGTGAAATTGCCGGACGATCCGCTGACCGCGGCAATGGGCTGCGATCAGCTGAGCGATTTCATGCGCCAGGCGCTCGGCGCGGGCGGCGCGACCTACAAGGAGAATTTCGACGCCTATTTCGCGCTCAACCAGGCACTCGACAAGCGCCTCGGCCCGATCCTCGCCCAGCGCGGAATCCGCGGGGTCGAGGCCAGCGAAGCCGAAGGGCGCAAGGCGCTCGCCGCCATCGTCAAGCTGGGCGAGCCAACCGCGGTGCTCGACGCATGCTCGGCCCGCTATGTGAAAGGCTAGAAGCGCTGCACCCCAACATCGGCGAATCGCTTGGGCTCGCGCGGCGGGTTCTCGGCGTCGGCCAGGTCGCGCTGCCATAGCCCGACATCGATCCAGCGCCCCTGCTTCCAACCGACCTCGCGGAACACCCCGCCGCGGCGGAAGCCGCACGATTCGTGCAGCGAGATCGATGCATCGTTGGGCAGCGCGATCATCGCGATCGCCTGGGTGAAGTCCTGTTCGACCAGCGTATCGACCAGTGCGTCGTACAGCAGCCGGCCCGCGCCCTGCTGCTGCCGGTCGCCCGCCATGTAGATCGATGTTTCGACGATGTAGCGGTACGCCGGCCGGTCGCGCCATTTGGTGGCATAGGCATAGCCCAGCACGATATCGCTCTCGCCCGAGGTCGCGACCATCCACGGATACAGGCCGTCGGATGCGGTGATACGCCCGCGCATCGCACGCGCGTCGGGCGGATCGGTTTCGAACGACACCGTGCCGCCTGCGACATAGGGCGAATAGATCGCGGCAATCGCTGCGGCATCATCGGGCCGCGCCGCACGGATGGCGATCATGCGCCCAGCTTCGCGATCAGCATATCGAACAGCGACAGGTCCGCCGCGCGGCTCACCGCGCGCGGGCCATAGCCGCCGCACTCCAGACAGCGCGCCTGCACCCCCTGCACGCCCATCAGCATCCGCACATCGCCGATCGCGCGCACCAGCGTGCCGCGCTGCTCCGCCGCGATCATCCCGAACAGGCCGGACGGCGCCGCCTCGGCGTCATCCTCGTCCCCGGGCGCGAACATCTCCGCCAGCTTGGCTTCCCAGCCCGGCTCCTTCTCGAAATACACCGCATGCACCTGCGCGGGATCGAGCTTGGCGGCGGTCGCGGCATAGCGGATCGCATCCTGCAGCCCGCCGAACTGATCGACCAGGCCCAGCTGGTGCGCCGTCCCGCCGTCCCACACGCGGCCCTGCGCGATCTGGTCCACCCGCTGCGGCGTCATCTTGCGCGCCTCGGCGACGCGGGCGATGAAATCGCGGTAGATATCCTCGACACTCGCCTGCAGCACCGCATCGGTTTCGGCGTTGGTCCCGGCAAGCACATCGGGCTGGCCGGACAGCGGCGTGGTGTGCACCCCGTCGGTGGTCACGCCGATCTTGGCCAGGCTGTTCTCGAAGGTCGGGATCAGGCCGAACACGCCGATCGATCCGGTGATCGTCGCCGGTTCGGCGAAGATGCGGTCGCCCGGCGTGGAGACCCAGTATCCGCCGCTCGCCGCGACCGAACCCATCGATACGATGACGGGGATGCCCTTGGCCTTCGCCTGCAGGATCGCGGTGCGGATGCGTTCGGATGCGGTAACCGATCCGCCCGGCGAATCGACGCGCACCACCAGCGCCTTGATGTCGTTCTCGGCAATGCCCTTCAGCAGCGCGCGGGCGATGGTGTCGCCGCCTGCGGTGCCGGCGGGCGCCTCGCCGTCGATGATCTCGCCGGCGATGGTGACGACGCCGATCGGCGATCCGGGCTTCGTGACCGGGTTGGCCGCGATCCAGTTGTCCAGCTTGATAGTGGCGAATTCGCCCGCGCGCTTGTTGGTCCCCGCGCCGGCGATCTCGGCGACGCGCTTGCCGAAGGCGATGCGGTCGCCCAGCTTGTCGACCATCCCCGCGGCGAGCGATGCGCGCGCCATGTCGCCCTGCTGGCTGGCCAGCAGCTGCACCGGATTGGTGAGCGCCAGATCGACCTGCGCCTTGGGCCGCGCCGCCTTCAGCTCGGTCTTCCACGTCTCGAAGATCGAGCCGTACAGCGCTTCGTTGGCCTGGCGCGCCTCGGGCGACTGGTCGGCGCGGATGAACGGTTCGATCGCCGCCTTGTAGGTGCCGACGCGGTAGACGTGCGCGTTGACCCCAAGCCGGTCGATCAGACCCTTATAGTAAAGCTGCGATCCGCCGATTCCGCGCAGCATCACCCCGCCCAGCGGGTCGCTCCACACTTCGGAGGAGTTGGCGGCAAGCAGATAGCCCGAATCGGTATAGGCGGTGGCGTAGGCCAGCACCGGCTTCTTCGCATCGCGCACGCGGCGGATGGCCCGGCCTACTTCGATCATCGCGGCCGGATAGCCGCCGGTGAACCGGTCGAGATCGAGCACCACGGCCTTCACCCGGTCATCGGTCCGCGCGGCGTCCAGCGCGCGGACGACATCGCGCAGGCGATATTCCTTCAGCGGCGCGGAACCGCCAAGTGCCGCGAACGGGCTCATCTCGGCGGGCTGCTCGACGATCGATCCGTCAAGCTTCAGCACCAGCGCGCCCGGCGTCACCGCGGCGCGGTTGGGCGTCGCCGAAAGCACGGCGAAAAGCAGACCGAAGAACAAGAGCATCGCCAGCAGGACCAGCGCATCCTTGATGCCCACCAGTATCTTCCAGGCGCCACGAACCAGTTTCAACATGCTTCTCCCAACGGGTACCGGGCTTCCTAATGCATGGCATGCCAGAGGTAAACGCCGCGTATTAGAGCTACAACACGCTTCGCTGCTGGCACGCGCCGCCATTGCTGCTACGGGCGGCGCCATGGACGCGCTCCAGACCCTGCCCGCGCTCACCGCGCCCGCGCCGCGATCCTCGCGGCAGGAACTGCGCGCGCTGCTGGCGCTCGCGGGGCCGCTGGTCGGCGCGAACCTGCTGCAGATGGCGGTCGCCGCGGTCGATGTGATCTTCGTCGCACGGCTCGGCACGGTTGATCTCGCCGCCGCCACGCTCGGCGTGTTCATGTTCAACCTGCTGATGTTCGCGCTGATCGGGCTGACCAGCGCCGCCGCCCCGCTGATCGCCGCCGAACTCGGCCGCCGCGCGCATGCCGTGCGAGAAGTGCGCCGATCGTTCCGCATGGCGATGTGGGTGGCCGCCGCCGCCGCGGTGCCGGTCATCCTGATCCTTGCGCACGGCGAAACATTGCTGCTGTTCGCCGGGCAGGATGCGGAAGTCGCGCGGCGCGCCGGCGGCTTCCTTGATATCCTGCTGTTTGCCATCGTCCCTGGCGTGGCGGCGGGCGTGATGCGCACTGCCGCCGCGGCGCTTGGCCGTCCCGGCTGGGCGTTCATCGTCACCGCGCTGGCGCTGGGCGTCGCGATTCTCGGCAACTGGTGCCTTGTGTTCGGCAATGCCGGCTTTCCTGCGCTCGGGCTCAAGGGCTCCGCGCTCGCCAGCGTCATCAGCCTGTCGGTGATGATGATCGCCTATGTCCTGATCCTGTTCCTCGATCCGCGCCTGCGGCGCTACCGGTTGTTCGGCCGCTGGTGGAACACCGAATGGCCGCGCTTCTTCCAGATCGTCCGGCTGGGCGTGCCGATCATGCTCACCTGGATATTCGAAGGCGCGCTGTTCGGCGGCGCCGCGATCCTGATGGGGCTGATCGGCGTGGCGGAAGTGGCGGCGCACGCCATCGCGCTCAACATCGCCGCGATCGCCTTCCAGATACCGTTCGGCGTGGCACAGGCCGCAACCATCCGCGTCGGCATGGCATATGGCGCGATCGACCATGCGTGGATCGCGCGCGCCGGCAAGGTGGCGCTGTGGGTCGGGATCGGCTCGATGGTCCTTACCGCCTCGGCCATCTGGATCGCGCCGCGGCTGTTCGTCTCGGCCTATGTCGATGTCGATGCGCCCAAAAACGCCACCGTGGTGGCGCTCGCCGTCCAGTATCTCGCCATCGCCGCGATGTTCCAGCTGGTCGATGGCGCGCAGGCGGTCGCCGCCGGCGTGCTGCGCGGGCTCCAGGACACCCGCGTGCCGATGATCATCGCCGGGCTCGGCTATTGGGTGGCGGGCTTCGGCACATCGATCCTGCTCGGTTTCGGGCTGGGCATGCAGGGCGTCGGCATCTGGGCCGGCCTTGCCGTGGGCCTCGCGGTCGTCTCCGTCCTGCTCGGCTGGCGCTGGGCGCGGCGAGAGGACTTGGGATTACTGCCGCATCCAATAAGTTGACAATATCAACTATCTCGGCGATGCATGCATTATGGTCGATCTATCGGATACGGTCGTCGCATTGCGCGCCTTCAACCGCTTTCACACCCGCGTCGCTGGCGCGCTCGAGCCGCACTATATGGGCAGCGCACTCGGCCTGATCGAAGCGCGCATGCTGTACGAGATCGCGCAGGCCGATGGCGTGCTCGCCACCGAATTGCAGGACCGCCTCGCGCTCGATGCCGGCTATGCCAGCCGCATCCTGCGGCGGTTCGAAGCGAAGGACTGGGTCGTCCGCGGCCGCGGACGCGATGCCCGGCAGCGGCCGATCGCGCTCACCACCGCTGGCCGCGCGGCGTTCGATGCGCTCGACGCGCGCACACGCGCAGCAGTGGAAGAACAGCTCGCCGGTCTCGACGCGATCGGACACCGCGATCTGTCGGCGGCGCTGGACCATGTTCGCGCACTGCTGGGCGATCGGCCCTTCGCCCCCTGGTCGTTGCGGCCGTTCCGCGCCGGCGACATGGGCACGATCGCGGCGCGCCAGTCGATCCTCTACGATGCCGGCTATGGCTGGGGGCGCGGCATGGAGATTGTCGAGCTCGAAATCGTCACCGCCTTCCTGCGCGACTTCAATCCCGCGCGCGAGCAATGCTGGATCGCCGACCGCGACGGCCGGATGCTCGGATCGGTGTTCCTCGTCGATGCAGGCGACGATATCGCGCAGCTGCGCCTGCTCTATGTCGAACCCGATGCGCGCGGCCTCGGCATTGGCGCGGCGCTGGTCGATGCCTGCATCGCCTTTGCGCGCGCCGCCGACTACCGTGCCATCCGCCTGTGGACCCACAGCGTTCTCGAAAGCGCACGCCGAATCTACGCGGCGCGCGGCTTCGTCATCACCGCGGTAGAAACGCATGACCGCTTCGGCGCGCCCGAGCAGGGCGAAAGCTGGGAACTGGCGCTCGCCTGAACCGGCTTGCCGCGCACAGGTTGGCCGCGCGAAAGAATCCTTCGACCGGTCATTGACGGTGCACCCCGGCGGCTACATATGCCCGCTGCTGGCACTCGCCCCCGGTGAGTGCCAAGTCACATTTATGACGACCATGAGAAGGATGACGCGCATGAACTTTCGTCCGTTGCACGACCGCGTTCTCGTTCGCCGTATCGAGGCAGACGAGAAGACCGCCGGCGGGATCATTATCCCGGACAGCGCCAAGGAAAAGCCGCAGGAAGGCGAAGTTGTCTCCGCCGGCACCGGTGCTCGTAACGAGCAGGGCCAGATCCACCCGCTCGAGGTCAAGGCCGGCGACAAGATCCTGTTCGGCAAATGGTCCGGCACAGAGGTCAAGGTCGATGGCGAAGACCTGCTGATCATGAAGGAATCCGACATTCTGGGCATTATCGGCTGACGCCGATGGGCTGGGGATCATCGGCTGATCCTCGCCAGACACTGAACATCCTCAACTTCCACTTTTGAAAGGGTAGCCACCATGGCAGCCAAGGACGTGAAATTCAGCCGTGACGCGCGCGAGCGCATTCTGCGCGGCGTCGATATCCTCGCCGATGCGGTGAAGGTCACTTTGGGCCCCAAGGGCCGCAACGTCGTAATCGACAAGAGCTTCGGTGCTCCGCGCATCACCAAGGACGGCGTCACCGTCGCCAAGGAAATCGAACTCAAGGACAAGTTCGAGAACATGGGCGCGCAGATGCTGCGCGAAGTCGCCTCGAAGACCAACGACAATGCCGGTGACGGCACCACCACCGCGACCGTTCTCGCCCAGGCGATCGTCCGTGAGGGCATGAAGTCGGTTTCGGCCGGCATGAACCCGATGGATCTGAAGCGCGGCATCGATCTCGCCGTGATCAAGGTCGTCGAGGACCTCAAGGCGCGTTCGAAGCCCGTTCAGGGCACCAAGGAAATCGCCCAGGTCGGCATCATCTCGGCAAACGGCGACACCGTCGTCGGTGAGAAGATCGCCGAAGCGATGGAAAAGGTCGGCAAGGAAGGCGTGATCACCGTCGAGGAAGCCAAGGGCCTCGAATTCGAGCTCGACGTCGTCGAAGGCATGCAGTTCGACCGCGGCTATCTGTCGCCTTACTTCATCACCAACCCGGAAAAGATGTCGGTTGAGCTGACCGATCCGTACATCCTGATCCATGAGAAGAAGCTCAGCAATCTGCAGGCGATGCTGCCGATCCTGGAAGCGGTCGTCCAGTCGGGCCGTCCGCTGCTGATCATCGCCGAGGATATCGAGGGTGAGGCCTTGGCCACGCTCGTCGTCAACAAGCTGCGCGGCGGCCTCAAGGTCGCAGCGGTCAAGGCGCCTGGCTTCGGCGATCGCCGCAAGGCGATGCTCGAGGATATCGCGATCCTGACCAAGGGCGAGATGATCTCCGAGGATCTCGGCATCAAGCTCGAGAACGTCACCGTCGGCATGCTCGGTTCGGCCAAGCGCGTCACGATCGACAAGGACAACACCACCATCGTCGATGGCCTGGGTGAAGCCGATACGATCAAGGCCCGCGTCGAGGCGATCCGCCAGCAGATCGAGAACACCACCAGCGATTACGACAAGGAAAAGCTCCAGGAGCGCCTTGCCAAGCTCGCCGGCGGCGTTGCCGTGATCAAGGTTGGCGGCGCGTCCGAGGTCGAGGTCAAGGAGCGCAAGGATCGCGTCGACGACGCGCTCCACGCGACCCGCGCAGCCGTTGAAGAAGGCATCGTTCCCGGTGGCGGCACCGCGCTCCTCTACGCCACCAAGGCGCTCGAAGGCTTGACCGGCGCCAATGACGACCAGACGCGCGGCATCGACATCGTCCGCAAGTCGCTGACCACGCTGGTCCGCCAGATCGCGCAGAATGCCGGTCACGACGGCGCGGTGGTCTCGGGCAAGCTGCTCGAGGGCAACGATCCGACGCAGGGCTTCAACGCCCAGACCGAGAAGTACGAGAACCTGGTCGAGTCCGGCGTGATCGATCCCACCAAGGTTGTCCGCACCGCGCTGCAGAACGCGGCGTCGGTCGCCGGCCTGCTGATCACGACCGAAGCGGCCGTGTCCGAACTGCCCGAAGACAAGCCTTCGATGCCCATGGGCGGCGGCGGCATGGGCGGCATGGGCGGCATGGATTTCTGACCTGCGCGCGAGCCGGCGACGCCCGGCTCGCCCTCAGGCGCAGGTCCGGCCGGCGGTCCTCCAGGACCGTCCGACGAAGCACCGGCTTTGCCGGTGCCGACCAAGCCAATCAAAGCAAAGGGGCCGGGAGAGCAATCTCCCGGCCCCTTTCGCATGTTGCCTCCAACCCGCCACCCCGATACCTCCCTGGTTAACAGGGGGGTAACGATGGCGCTTTTCCGGCGTGAGGCGATGGAGGGACGCGGCCGGGCGCTGGAAGGCGCGGTGTCGCTCGCCGTGCCGCTGTCCTGGCAGATCATCGGCGGACTGTTGTTCGCCGCCGTCGCCGGTGCGGCGCTATTCCTGACCCTCGCCCGTACCGATCGCGTGCTGGCTCTGGAGACGGTGATCGGCGGCAATGGCCGCGCCGTCGCCATCCTCCCCCAATCCGATGCCGCATCGCTGCCGTCCGGCGCTTGCGGAACCATCATGTTTCCTGGCGATGCGGTTGCCATGCAAGCCTGCGCCGCCAGCCGCGACGCCGCCGCATCACATCTACTGGCCTCGGGCGACGTAATAACGGGCAACGCAGTGACCCTGCGCCTCCCCGAACCAGCGCCCGCTGGCGCACGCGGCACCACCCGTTTCGTCATCGGCCGCGAAAGCCTGTGGGCGTCGCTCACGCAATGAAGGTCCGTCACGTCCGCCAGACCGAGATCGCCGAATGCGGCCTCGCCGCGCTGGCGATGGTCGCCGGCGCCCACGGCCTGGACATCGATCTGGCGGCGCTGCGCCACCGCTTCGGCGTCTCCGCGCGCGGCGCTGGCCTCGCCGAGGTCATGGCAGCGGCGGATGCGCTGGGCTTCGCCCCCCGCCCCGTCAAGTTGCCGCTCGATGCGCTGGGCGATCTGCACCTCCCCGCGATCCTCCACTGGGACATGAACCATTTCGTCGTGGTCGAACGTGTCGCAGGCGGCCGCGCGCTGATTCACGATCCTGCCGGCGGCACGGCCTGGCTGTCGGAGGACGAACTCTCGCGCCACTTCACCGGCGTCGCGCTGGAACTGCGTCCCGCCGCTCGCTTCCAGCCCGGCCGGACCCGCCAGCGCATCGGCATCGGACAATTGTGGAGCGGCGTCTCCGGCCTGAAGCGCGCGTTGGCGCAGGTAGTGATGCTCAGCCTGGTGCTGCAGGCATTCGCGCTGGCGACGCCGCTGCTGATGCAGATCGCAATCGATCGCGTGCTGCCGGGGGGCGACACCAGCCTGCTAGCGACGCTCGCGATCGGCTTCGCGCTGTTCGCGCTGGTCAACGCCGCCGCCACCGGCTTGCGCGGGCTGGTCCTGCTCCACGCAGGCAGCGCGCTCAGCTTCGGCATCTCATCGAACATCGCCCGGCGGCTGATGCGTTTGCCCGTCGACTGGTTCGAACGTCGCCAGATCGGCGACGTCCTCTCCCGCTTCCAGTCGGTCGCGCCGATCCAGCGCGCCCTGACCGAGGGTGCCGCGACCGCGCTGATCGACGGGATGCTGGCGATCGTCACGCTGGTGGTGATGCTTAGCTACAGCCCGCTGCTGACCGCCATTCCTCTCACCGCCTTCGCGCTCTACCTCGCCATCCGCCTGATGCTGTTCCCGCGCGAACGCGCCGCGCAGGACGCCGCCATCGCTGCGGGTGGCCGCGAACAGGGCATGATGGTCGAAACGCTGCGCGGCATCGCGACGCTGCGCCTGTTCAACCGCGAAACCGTCCGCCACGCCGCCTGGTCATCGCGTCTGATGGACGCCACCAACGCGCGCGTCCGTTTCGGGCGGATCGGCATCGCGCAACAGGCCGCCAACGCGCTGATCTTCGGGCTGGAACTGATCGCGGTCAGCGCGGTCGCGATCCTGCTGGTGATCGATGGCCGGTTCAGCATCGGCATGGCCTTCGCCTATATGGCGTGGAAGGCGCAATTCTCGCTGGGCGCGGCCAAGCTGGTCGATCGCGCGTTCGAATTCCGCATGCTCGGCCTGCACCTCGATCGCCTGTCGGACATCGCATTGACCGCCGAGGATGTCGGCTTTGCCGAAAACGTCGCGCCACGCGCCATGCAGGGGGCGATCACGCTGAAGGGGATCGGCTATGCCTATGGCCCGGGCCTGCCCAAGGTGCTGGACGGCGTCTCTATCGAAATCCCGGCAGGCGCGCATGTCGCCATCACCGGCCCCTCGGGCGGCGGCAAGACGACGCTGGCGCGGATCATCCTGGGGTTGATCGCGCCGCAAAGCGGATCGATCCATGTCGATGGCGTACCGGTTCACGAATTCGGCCACCGCAACCTGCGCGACCAGGCCGCGGCTGTGCTGCAGGACGATACGTTATTCGCCGGATCGATCGCCGACAACATCGCGCTGTTCGACGATACACCCGATCCGGCGCGAATTGCGGAATCCGCCCGCGCTGCCGCGATCGAGCCCGACATCTTGGCGATGCCGATGCGTTACGAAACCCTGGTGGGCGATATGGGATCGGCTCTGTCGGGCGGCCAACGCCAGCGCATCCTGCTGGCGCGCGCACTCTACCGGCAACCCCGGCTGCTGGTGATCGACGAAGGCACGTCGCATCTCGATCTCGATCACGAAGCGCAGATCAATGCTGCCATCGCCGCGCTCGGTATCACCAGAATCGTCATCGCACACCGCCCGGACACGCTCGTGGCGGCCGACACAGTCTATCGCCTCGATCGGGGCCAACTCCTGGCGGTAGCGCAATGATCGTTAACAATTGATTATTGATTAATATTTCGTTATTCAAACCGAGCCGAGCGATTCGGCTTCGTTAACAGGGAAGACGAAATGTCCAAGATCGTAGAGCTGAATGTCCAGGAAGTTGCCGAAGTTGCCGGCGGGGGTTTCGTTTCCTGGCTGGAGGCGGTATTTGGTGAAGAGCCTGAGGATACGGGCGACTGGCACTGGACCGGCGGCAAGGGCTGAGCCCTTTCGCAGATTTGGTAATTGAGTAAGCTGGGAGTCGTGGGGACTCCTGGCTTGTTCTTTGTTGTGCGAAGATGTTGTGCGCCGGGCACTCGCCGCGCGACATGCTTCGGCTAAGTATAGCTTGCAGCTTTATAGCGCGCGCCGATGTGCAGCTCTTGCTCCACCGCTGACAATCACCGCTATCGCCCTTTTGGCGCCGTCCGCCAAAGATCGCACGATCAGTTGGTACGCTCACTCATTTCCTCACGGCGTTCGGCAATCTCCAGCCATCGCTCTTCGGCCGCATCGCGCTCGGCGCGAGCTTGATCGATCGCGCGGGTGAGCGCCGCGAATCGTTCCGGATTTCGCGAGTAGAGATCGGCATCGGTTAGCGCCGCCTCATCGCGCGCGATCGCGGCCTCGATCTCATCGATTCGCTTGGGCAACAGATCATAGTCGCGCTGGTCCTTGTAGCTGAGCTTCGCCGTTTTCGGCGCCTCCGCGACCACCGGCATGGCTTTCGTCGTCGGCCGGTTGCGCGTTTGCGCCGGGCGGCGCTTCGCCTCCCAGTCGGCATAGCCGCCGGCGACGACATCGACATGGCCGGTGCCGTCCAGCCCCACCGTCATCGTGACGGTGCGGTCGAGAAAATCGCGATCATGGCTGACGATCAATACGGTGCCTTCGTAATCGGCGATCACTTCCTGCAACAGATCCAGCGTTTCCAGATCGAGATCGTTGGTCGGCTCGTCCAGCACCAGCAGGTTGGATGGCCGGGCGAATTCGCGCGCGAGCAACAGGCGTGATCGCTCGCCGCCGGACAGCGTCCCTACCCGCGCGTCGGCCATATTAGGATCGAACAGGAATTCCTTGAGATAACCTTGGATATGCTTCTTGGCGCCGCGCACCTCGATCCAGTCGCCGCCATCGGCCAGGATGTCGCGCACCCGCTTGTCCGGCGCCATCAGACTGCGCTGCTGATCGATCACGATTCGATCGAGCGTCTTGGCCAGCCGCACGCGGCCCTCGTCGGGCGCGATCTCGCCCGTCAGCAGCTTGAGCAAGGTGGTCTTGCCGACCCCGTTCGCGCCGACCACGCCGATCCGATCGCCGCGCTGTATGCGCAGGGAGAAATCCTTGATGATCGTCCGGTCGCCAAAGCTTTTGGTGACATGCTCCGCGGTGATCACCGCCTTGGTGCGGACGTCGTCGCTCTGGATGCCCAGATTGGCCGTGCCGGCTGGCCCCATCATCGCGGCGCGCTCGGCGCGCATCTCGATCAGCTTGGTCAGCCTTCCCTGGTTGCGCCGTCGTCGCCCGGTGACGCCACGCTGCAGCCAATGTTCCTCCAGCTTCAGCCGCGCGTCGATCCGCTGGGCGTTGCGCGCTTCATCCTCATAGACCTTCTCGGTCCACGCTTCGAACCCGCCAAAGCCGATGTCGGCGCGCTTCAGTCCGCCGCGGTCGAGCCACAGCGTCGATTTGGTCAACCGCGTCAGGAAAGTGCGATCATGGCTGATCGCGACGAACGCGCCGGTATAGCGCTGCAGCCAGCCCTCCAGCCATTCGATCGCGGCAAGATCGAGATGGTTGGTCGGCTCGTCGAGCAACAATACGTCCGGATCCTGCGCCAGTGCGCGCGCCAGCCCGGCGCGCCGCCGCTCGCCGCCGCTCGCGGTCGCCGCCTCGCGGGTCATGTCGATGCCCAGTTGATCGGCGATCGCCGCAACCGCATGCTCCTCGGGCGCGTCCGCTCCGCCCAGCGCAAAATCCATCAGCGTCGCACACCCGGCCATGCGCGGTTCCTGTTCGAGCAGCACGACATGGGTGCCGGGCACGATGGTGCGCTTGCCCTCGTCCGCCTCGATCGCCCCCGCGATCAGCTTGAGCAAGGTAGTCTTTCCCGCACCGTTGCGGCCAATCAGCGCCAGCCGATCGCGCGCGCCGATATACAGATCGAGATGGCGGAACAGCCACCCCGAACCCTGGACGATGCCAAGGTCTTCATAGGACAGAATGGGAGCGGCCATCGGATAGTTGCTTCCTGATTACACCTTGGGCAGCTTGCGCGCGGCTGCACGCCATATTCATTGGCTATTCAATGCTTCGCCCGTAAGCCGCAAGGACGATGTCGCAAACACCCCGCCTTTTGGCCGCTTTAGCGGCACTTGCCACGCTCGCGCTCGTGGCGCCCGCCGCCATGGCCGATCAGGACAAGCCAGACAAGCGCGAGCAGCGCCACCGCGGCGATCAGGACTATGCGTTCAAGGCGATGCGCGCGGGCGAAATCATCTCGTTGTCCGAGATTGAGGCGCGCGTGCTGCCGCGGATGCGCGGGGCGCGCTACATCGGATCGACCTTCGACCGGGATTCGGCGGTTTACACGCTCAAGTTCATGCGCGAAGCATCGGTCATCTGGATTGATGTCGACGGCCGGTCCGGCCGGATCATCGGCCGTTGATGCGCGTTGTTGCGCGACGATAATGAATAAGGGGACCGATATATGCGCGTGCTGATCGTCGAGGACGAGCCCAGCCTGGGCCAGCAGCTTCGCAACACGCTTGAGGGCGCAGGCTATGCGGTCGATCTCGCCACCGATGGCGAGGAGGGGCATTTCCTTGGTTCTACAGAGAATTACGATGCGATCGTGCTAGATCTTGGCCTGCCCGAGGTTGACGGGCTGACCGTGCTCGATCGCTGGCGCAAGGAGGGCAAGGTGATGCCCGTGCTGGTGCTGACGGCGCGCGACAGCTGGTCTGACAAGGTCGCCGGGCTCGACGCCGGCGCCGACGATTATCTCGCCAAGCCATTCCAGTCCGAAGAGCTGATCGCCCGCCTGCGCGCGCTGATCCGGCGCGCCAGCGGCAATGCCAGTTCAGAGCTGAACGCGGGCGATGTCCGGCTGGATACGCGTTCGGGCAAGGTCACCAAGGCGGGCGAACCGGTCAAGCTGACCGCGCAGGAATACAAGCTGCTCAGCTATCTGCTGCATCACAAGGGCAAGGTCGTCAGCCGCACCGAACTGATCGAGCATATCTACGACCAGGATTTCGATCGCGATTCGAACACGATCGAGGTGTTCGTCACGCGCATCCGCAAGAAACTGGGCGCCGATGTGATCACAACCATCCGCGGTCTTGGCTACAGCTTGGACGATCCCGACGCGCCCCGGCCCGCCGACGCCGACTGATAAGTGACCGACACGGCACCCGCCGCCGATCCCGCATTGCCCCCGCGGCAGCGGGCGGCGCGCTCCACCGGATCGCTGTCGCGCCGGATGATCGGTATCGCCGCGGCGTGGATCATGCTGCTGTTGCTGGGCGGCGGCGTGGCGCTGGATCGCGTACTGAGTTCGGCGATCACGCGCAATTTCGACGATCAGCTCGATTATGTCCTGACCGCGATGATCGTTGCCGCTGAGATCGGCCCGCAGGGCGAGGTGGTGTTCAATCGGCCGCTGGGCGACCAGCGCTTTCTCGAGCCCAATTCCGGCCTCTACTGGCAGGTTTCAGGCGGCAGTTTCGAGCCCTTCCCGTCGCGTTCGCTGTGGGATCGGCGGCTGCGGGTCGATCAGGCGCACAACGATACCAACAGCCTTCACGTTTACGAAAGCGACCAGATACCCGGGCAGAAGCTGCGCATCGTCGAGCGCGACGTGCGGCTTCCCGGATCGCCCGTGCTATGGCGTTTCCAGGTTGCGCAGGATCGTGAGGGGCTGGATGCGCAGGTATCGACGCTGCGCCGCACGCTGGTGCGCAGCTTCGCCATTCTCGGCATCGGCCTGATCGCGCTGGCCGCGTTGCAGACCTTCTACGGCTTGTGGCCGCTGCGCCGGGTGCGCGAGGCGATCCAGCAGATGCGGCTGGGCCAGATCAGCCGGGTCGACGACGCGATGCCCGACGAGGTCGCGCCGATGGTCGAGGAACTGAACGACC
>Ga0193742_1000857_pt1 | contig 19411 bp, 22 predicted proteins | sample L2c1metaG_FD_165511 | JGI IMG/M metagenome (GOLD analysis project Ga0193742, IMG submission 165511) | Soil microbial communities from a riparian zone of the East river system, Colorado, United States - L2c1 | ecosystem: Environmental > Terrestrial > Soil > Riparian zone | place: USA: East River... | reverse complement strand
ATCTCGTCTGCCGCTATTTCCCGGCGGGCAATGTCGAGGGCGAAGACCCGCTGAACTAAATCTTCCCTATCACACCCCAGCTCGTCGCCCCCGCGGAGGCAGGGGCCTCTGGGTTTGTGGCACATCGGAATTCGCTCTTGCCGCCTGAGGCCCCTGCCTCCGCAGGGGCGACGAGCCATCAGAACACCGCCGTCACAAGCTGGCGGAAGGCGTCGGCGCGGTGGCTGATGGCGTGCTTGGCGTCCGGTTCGATCTCGCCGAAGGTCTGGTCCATGCCTACGGCCTGGAACATCGCATCATAGCCGAAGCCGTTTTCGCCGCGCGGGGGCCAGACGAGGACGCCATCGACGCGGCCCTCGAACCATTCGACATGTCCGTCCGGCCAGGCGAGCGCGAGCGCGCAGACGAAATGCGCGTCGCGGCCGGTGTTTGGCCCAAGCCGTTCGAGATTGTCGTGGACCAGTTGCATCGCAAGGCCGAAATCCTTGCTCTCGCCCGCCCAGCGCGCGGAGAAGATGCCGGGCTCGCCGCCCAGCGCCTCTACGCACAGCCCGCTGTCGTCGGCCAGCGCGGGCAACCCCGAGAGATCGGCGGCGGCGCGCGCCTTCAGTTCCGCGTTGGCGACGAAGGTGGTGCCGGTTTCCTCGGGCTCGGGCAGGTCGAGCGAGGCGGCCGAGATCGGCTCGATGCCGTACGGACCCAAAAGCTCGCGAATCTCGCGGACCTTGCCGGGATTGTGGCTGGCGATGACGAGCTTGCCTGGGACGAGCTTGCGGATCGTCTGGGGTTCCGGACCTTCCCCACTCATCGTCCGACCGCCTTCAGCTGCGCGGCGAAGATCTCGCCGCAGCCGATACGGGCGAGGCGGAGCAGGCGAAGCAGTTCCTCCTCATCGAAGCACGCGCCCTCTGCGGTCGCCTGCACCTCGGCCATGCGGTTGTCTCCCAGCAGCACGAAGTTCGCATCGGCGTCTGCCGCCGAATCCTCGATGTAATCGAGATCGAGCACGGGGGTTCCCTGATGGATGCCGCAAGAGACCGCGGCGACCTGCTGGATGATCGGATCGGCCTCCAGCTTCAGCCCGTCGATCGCCATGCGCAGCGCAACCCATGCGCCCGAGATCGACGCGGTGCGGGTGCCGCCATCGGCCTGGATAACATCGCAATCGAGCGTGATCTGGCGTTCGCCGAGCAGTTTCAGATCTGTCACCGCGCGCAAAGAGCGTCCGATAAGCCGCTGGATTTCCTGGGTACGGCCGGACTGCTTGCCCTTGGCCGCCTCACGATTGCCGCGGGTATGGGTGGCGCGGGGGAGCATGCCATATTCGGCGGTGACCCAGCCCTGGCCCTTGCCGCGCATCCACGGCGGCACGCGTTCTTCGACCGACGCGGTCACCAGCACCTTGGTATCGCCGAAGCCGATCAGGCATGATCCCTCGGCATGGCGCGTATAATGTGGTTCGATGGTGATGGCGCGCATCTGATCTGGCGTACGGCCGCTGGGGCGCATGGAAACTCCTGTGTGTGGTTGGCGGTCGCTCTAGCCGGGTTGGGAAGGGGCGTCAGCCTTAAAGCGTCAGCGCATTGAGTGTGGTGGCCTACCCGCCTACATCACCCGCATGACGACTCCCCCAATCGGCGAACTGACATCGCGGGCGCGCGACGTGTTCCGCATGGTGGTGGAGGGGTATCTGGAGACGGGCGCGCCGGTCGGATCGCGGACGATCTCCAAATTTTCCGCGCTCAACCTGTCGCCCGCGTCGATTCGCAACGTGATGCAGGATCTGGAGGAACTGGGGCTGCTCGCGGCGCCGCATACCTCTGCCGGGCGCATGCCGACGGACAGTGGGCTCCGCCTGTTCGTCGACGGGATGATGCAGGCCGCGGAGCCCAGCATCGCCGAGCGTGCAGAGATCGAACGGCGCGCGGCGCCCGACGGTGTCGGCGGCGGGCGGATCGAGGATGCGCTTGCGGCGACGACCGCCGCATTGTCTGGCCTTTCGGCCTGCGCCGGGCTGGTGCTGGTGCCACGGCGCGAGCTGGTGCTGCGCCAGTTCAGTTTCGTCCAGCTATCGGCCACGCAGGCGCTGGCAGTGCTGGTCGGGATGGACGGATCGGTCGAGAACCGGGTGATCGATCTGCCGTCGGGCGTCAGTGCCGCCGCGCTGACCGAGGCGGCCAATTATATGAGCGCGACACTCGCCGGCCTGACGCTGGGTGAGGCGCAGGCGCGGCTGGACCGTGAGATGGCGGCCGGGCGCGCGGCGATCGATGCGGCGTCGCAGGCGCTGGTCGCGCAGGGGCTGGCGATCTGGTCAGAGGACGCGCGGGCGCGGCCGGTGCTGATCGTGCGCGGACAGGCCAACCTGATAGACGGGGCGATGGCCGATCTGGACCGGGTACGGCGATTGCTCGACGAGCTGGAGGGCAAGGAGGAGATCGCCCGGCTGCTCGATTCGGCGCGTGAGGGGACGGCGACGCGGGTGTTCATCGGTTCCGAGAACAAATTGTTCGCGCTTTCCGGCTCCTCGGTGATCGCGGCGCCGATGCGCGGACTTGACGGTCGCGTCGTCGGCGTGGTGGGAGTGATCGGCCCGACGCGGTTGAACTACGCCCGCGTCGTGCCGATAGTGGATTTCACCGCGCAGGCGCTGGCGCGGCTCATGGCTTGAGACAGGATTTTTTGTGAACGAGAACGAGACCCCCGAGGCCCCGGAAGTCGATCTGCGCGAAGAGACCGCCGCGGACGCGCCCGAGCTGCAGGAGCATGACCGGCTGGTCGAGCTGGAAGAGCAACTGGCGGAGGCCAAGCAGCAGATTCTCTACGCCCAGGCCGAAACGCAGAATGTGCGCCGCCGCGCCGAGGTGGAGGCGAAGAACGCGCGCGATTACGGCGCGACCAACTTCGCACGCGATGTGTTGTCGGTGGCCGACAATGTCTCCCGCGCGCTGGGGGCGATCCCCGAAGAGCTGCGCGAGGACGAGAAGTTCAAGGGGCTGGTGACCGGCCTCGAGGCGACCGGTCGCGAGCTGGACGCGGTGTTCGCGCGCAACGGCATCAGCCGGATCGAGTCGATCGGGCAGAAGCTCGATCCCAACAAGCACCAGGCGATGATGGAAATGCCCAGCGCTGATGCTGAACCAGGCACCGTCGTACAGGAAATCCAGGCGGGCTACATGATCAAGGACCGGTTGCTGCGTCCCGCACTGGTGGGCGTGGCGAAGGCGGGATAGTCACGCTGCCCGCCACGAAGTTCTCGATCGGCCGGGCTTCGACACCCGATGACCTGCGCGCCATCGCCGCGCTCTTCGAAAGTTATGCCGCCTCACTGCCGCTCGATCTCGGCTATCAGGAATTCCCGGCGGAGCTTGCCGGTCTGCCTGGCAAATATGCGCCGCCAGACGGTGCGCTGTTGCTTGCACGCGATGGCGGGGGTGCGCCGCTTGGCTGCGTCGGGCTGCGCCCGCTCGCCGCCGATGGCGTCTGTGAGATGAAACGGCTCTATCTGCTGCCTGCTGCACGCGGCCTGGGCTTGGGTCGCGCATTGACCGTCGCGGTGATCGACGAAGCTCGGGCGCTGGGCTATTGCGAACTCAGGCTCGATACGCTGCCGAGCATGGCGGCGGCGCAGGCGGTGTATGAGCAGTTGGGGTTTGCGCGCGTCGGTCCGTATTACACCCCGACCCCCGCAGGGACGGTGTTCATGGCTGTGGAGCTGTAGGGTATGAAAAACGAGCAGCGCACAGATCGTTTCGTCACCCATCTCGAATGCTCTCTGACCGGGGAACGGTACGAGGCGGGCAAGCTGCAGGGCCTGTCCACCGCCGGGCGGCCGTTGCTGGTGCGCTATGATCTGGATGCGGTGCGTGCTGTCGCCAGCAAGGACGGGCTGCGCGACCGGCCGCTCGATATGTGGCGGTTCCGCGAATTGCTGCCGATGGGCGATGTATCGCGGATGTCGCTGGGCGAGATCGCGACGCCGCTGATCACACTCGATGCGATCGGTGCGGCCAAGGGCGCTCGGGCGCCGCTGGTAAAGGACGAGGGGCGGCTGCCGACGGGATCGTTCAAGGCGCGCGGACTGGCTATGGCGGTGGCGATGGCGGCCGAGCTGGGCGTCAAGAAGATCGCGATGCCGACCAACGGCAATGCCGGCGCGGCCCTCGCGGCATATGCCGCGCGGCTGGGGATCGAGACGATCGTTTTCTGTCCCGATGACACGCCCGAGATCAACGTCCGCGAGATCGCCGCGCAGGGCGCGCGAGTGTGGCGGGTCAACGGGCTGATCGACGATTGCGGCGCGATCGTCGGCGAAGGCGCAAAGCAGGGCCGCTGGCTCGATTTCTCGACGCTGAAGGAGCCCTACCGGATCGAGGGCAAGAAGACGATGGGGCTGGAACTGGCCGAGCAGCTCGGCTGGCGGCTGCCCAAGGCGATCTTCTATCCGACCGGGGGCGGCACCGGGTTGATCGGCATGTGGAAGGCGTTCGAGGAGTTGGAGGCGATCGGCTTTATCGGCCCCGAACGGCCGAAGATGTTCGCGATCCAGGCCGAGGGCTGCGCGCCGATCGTCAAGGCGTTCGACGACGGCGTCGAACATGCCGATCGCTGGGAGGATGCGCATACCGTCGCGGCGGGCATTCGCGTGCCCAGGGCGGTGGGCGACTTCCTGATCCTGCGCGCGGTGCGCGAGAGCGGCGGCCGTGCGATGGCGGTGAGCGACGCCGCGATCCTCGATGCGCGCGACCGGGCAGCGCGCGAGGACGGACTGCTGCTCTGCCCCGAAGGCGCGGCGACGCTGGTGGCATGGGAACAGGCGGTGGCCGAGGGGCTGATCGGCGCGGACGACGAAGCGGTGCTGTTCAACTGCGCGACGGGCCTGAAATACCCGCTGCCCGATGCCTCGCGGACGCTGGACCGGCACGCGGCGATCGATTGGGACGGATTGTAATCGCTCAGATATCCTCGTGCACCATATCGATCTCGCGGACGCCGCGGCTTTTGCGGGCCGTGTTGACCAGCTCGCGCAGTTTTTCGCGCCGGTCTCTCGCGCGTTCGACGTCGGGGATGAGGAGATCACCGTCGCGGGTGGTCTCGTCGCTGGAGGCGATCGTGATCGTGCCGATGCCGGCCCATTGGTTGACCAGGGTGAAATCGAGGCGGACGTCCTTGACGCGGTAGAGCTCGATCTCATCGATCGATTTCACGAAGATGCCCTTGTGCAGGATCAGCCGATCGTCGGTCACCTCATAGGTGGTGGCGAGATTCTGGATCCATTTCACTAGGATGATGACGAAGCCGACCAGCACCAGGCACAGCGCCAGCGTTGCCCAGCCGGCGACGGTGCCGCGCAGCCACCCCCAGGTGGAGGAGCGGAATGTGTCGATGGTCTGCGACATGGATGGTCCCCTTCGTCGCGGACATTACGGGCGGGCGGGCGCAAACGGAAGTATGCCGCGATAGCTTTCGGCAGGCGGCGCGCCGGGGACGTCCGCGCCCTTCGCCAGCAGGAAGGCATGGCGGACGATTTCGGCCTGTTGTTCGATGCCGTAGCGGACCAGCGGCTGGCCGGGTTTGAGCGCATAATCGTAGCGGCAGAAAGGGTGGCGCATCAGCGGCAGCCAGTATTTGCCGCGCTGCTGGGTCTGCCAGACATGCGTCATTTCATGGATGAAGAGACCCTGGGCGGACAGAGGCGCGGCACAGAAATCGTCGCAATAATGCGGCCCCGCGGGGTGGAAATGGATGTGGCCCATCGGCGCCATCGCCACCGCCCTTGGCTGGAAGAACGCCCATTTGCGGTTGTGGATGCGCACCCTGCCATAGTCGATCGCATCGCCGAACACCGAAGCGGCGAGCGATGTCTCGTCAGGGGTCAGGGGGCGGCCGCTCATTTTTCCGGTGGCGGATCGCCTGCGGCCTGCGCGCGTGCGTTGTACTGGATGCGCGTGCCGTCCGCGAAGGTGAAGATGAAGGGCATCGCGCTGCCCGGCTTGATGCCGGGGTTCACGTTGAACAGCATGATATGCTTGCCGCCGGGCGCGAAATCGACCGTGCCCAGGGCGGGCACGGGGATGTTGCCGGTGATCGGGCGCATCTGCATGACTTTGCCGTTCATCGCCATGTCATGGATCTCCGTACGGATCGCAACGCCGGTGTGGACGCTGATCAACTCGGCCGGCGTGGGACCGCCATGGATGGTGAAATAGGCGGCGGATGGGCGGTCCGGCAGGGGCGACAGGCGCACCCAACCGTCGCTTACGCGCAGCTGCGGTTCCTCCCCGCATGCGGCAAGCGCCGCCAGCAGCAGCGGGGCGATGAAGGCGAGGCGTTTCATTAGGGCACGATCCTGTCGGAAATCTCCCTGCTTTCCTAGCGGCGGCGGCGACTTGCGGCAACCGAAACGGTCCCTATATCGCGCCGGTAACGCTGACGGTGGTGCCTGATCGGGCGGCCGCCGGGCAAATCCATTTATGGGGTGAAAGAGGTTATTCATGGCTAAAGTAATCGGGATCGATCTGGGCACGACCAACAGCTGCGTCGCGGTGATGGAAGGCGGCAAGCCCAAGGTGATCGAGAATGCCGAAGGCGCGCGCACCACGCCGTCGATCGTCGCGTTCGCCAAGGACGGCGAGCGGCTGATCGGCCAGCCGGCCAAGCGCCAGGCGGTGACCAATCCGGACAGCACCGTGTTCGCGGTGAAGCGGCTGATCGGCCGCCGGTTCGACGATCCGATCACCAAGAAGGATACCGAGCTGGTTCCGTACCACATCGTGCGCGGCCCGAATGGCGATGCGTGGGTGCAGGCGGGTGGCAACGATTATTCGCCCAGCCAGATTTCGGCCTTCACGCTGCAGAAGATGAAGGAAACCGCCGAGAGCTATCTGGGTGAGACGGTGACCCAGGCGGTGATCACCGTGCCGGCGTACTTCAACGACGCGCAGCGCCAGGCGACCAAGGACGCCGGCCAGATCGCAGGCCTTGAAGTGCTGCGCATCATCAACGAGCCGACCGCGGCAGCGCTGGCTTACGGCCTCGACAAGCAGGACGGCAAGACGATCGCGGTCTATGATCTTGGCGGCGGCACCTTCGATATCTCGATCCTGGAGATCGGTGACGGCGTGTTCGAGGTGAAGGCGACCAATGGCGATACCTTCCTGGGCGGCGAGGATTTCGACGCCAAGATCGTCCAGTATCTGGCCGACGAGTTCAAGAAGGCCGAAGGCATCGACCTAACCAAGGACAAGCTGGCGCTCCAGCGGCTGAAGGAAGCCGCCGAAAAGGCGAAGATCGAGCTGTCGTCCGCGGCATCGACCGAGGTCAACCTGCCCTTCATCACCGCCGACCAGAATGGCCCCAAGCATTTGGTCAAGGCGATCACTCGCACCGATCTCGAAAAGCTGGTCGAGCCGCTGATCCAGCGCACGATCGAGCCGCTCAAGAAGGCGCTGGCCGATGCGAACCTGAAGGCCGCTGACATCGCTGAGGTCGTGCTGGTCGGCGGCATGACGCGCATGCCCAAGGTGCGCGAGGCGGTGAAGGCGTTCTTCGGCAAGGAGCCGCACACCGGCGTCAACCCGGATGAGGTCGTCGCGATGGGCGCGGCGATCCAGGCCGGCGTGCTGCAGGGCGAGGTCAAGGACGTGCTGCTGCTCGACGTGACCCCGCTGGCGCTGGGCATCGAGACGCTGGGCGGCGTGTTCACCCGGATGATCGACCGCAACACGACAATCCCGACCAAGAAGTCGCAGACCTATTCGACCGCGGACGACAACCAGAATGCGGTGACGATCCGCGTGTTCCAGGGCGAGCGCGAAATGGCGGCGGACAACAAGGTCCTCGGCCAGTTCGATCTGGTCGGGATTCCGCCGGCGCCGCGCGGGGTGCCGCAGATCGAAGTGACCTTCGACATCGACGCCAACGGTATCGTCAACGTGTCGGCGCGCGACAAGGGCACCGGCAAGGAGCAGCAGATCCGCATCCAGGCATCGGGCGGTCTGTCCGACGCCGACATCGAGCAGATGGTCCAGGACGCCGAGAAGTTCGCCGATGACGACAAGAAGCGCCGCGCGGGCGCCGAGGCGAAGAACAATGCCGAGAGCCTGATTCATTCGACCGAAAGCCAACTGCGTGAGCATGGCGACAAGGTCGATGCGGGTCTAAAGGGCGAAATCGAGGCGGCGATCGCCGAGGCCAAGACCGCGGTCGAGGGCGGCGAGCCCGATGCGATGACCGAAAAGACCACCGCACTTGGCCAGGTCGCGATGAAGCTGGGCCAAGCGATCTACGAGAAGGAGCAGCAGGCCGCAGCGTCGCCGCAGGCCGACGCGCCTGAGGGTGGCGAGGCCAAGGCCGATGACGATGTGGTTGACGCCGAGTTCTCGGAAGTTGACGAGAACAACAAGGCGTAAGGGACTGTGATGCGGCCTTCGATTCACCCGATCGGGGGCCGTTTGCAGGCGGGGCACCAATGACCACCGAAGTCGATTATTACGAACTGCTGGAATGCGATCGCGGTGCCGATGCCGCAGCGATCAAGTCCGCCTATCGCAAGCTCGCGATCAAATACCATCCCGACAAGAATGGCGGCTGCTCGAACAGCGAGGCGAAGTTCAAGGCGGTCAGCGAAGCCTATGATTGCCTGAAGGATCCGCAGAAGCGCGCCGCCTATGACCGGTTCGGCCATGCCGCGTTCAAGAACGGCATGAATGGCGGCGGACACGGCGCGCAGGATTTCGGCGGGTTCAGCGACATCTTCGAAAGCGTGTTCGGTGAATTCATGGGTGGCCGCGGCGGCGGACGCACCGCCGCGCGGCGCGGCGCCGATCTGCGTTACGATCTTGAGGTGACGCTGGAAGAGGCGTTCGACGGCAAGCAGACCGAGGTGACCATCGAGGTTTCCGCGGCATGCGAGCCGTGCGGCGGATCGGGCGCCAAGCCCGGCACATCGGCCAGGCAATGTCCCACCTGTGCCGGCCACGGCAAGGTGCGTGCGCAGCAGGGCTTCTTCGTCGTCGAGCGGGCCTGCCCGTCATGCCACGGCGCGGGGCAGGTGATCGCCGATCCGTGCACCGCCTGCCGCGGCGAGGGCCGGGTGGACAAGCCCAAGACGCTTTCCGTCAACATCCCCGCGGGCGTCGACGAAGGCACCCGCATCCGACTGACCGGCGAGGGCGAGGCGGGTGCGCGGGGCGCTCCGGCGGGTGATCTCTACATCTTCCTGCATGTCTCGCGGCACCGCATCTACGAGCGCGAGGGGACGACATTGCTGGCGCGCGCGCCGATCAGCTTCACCACCGCGGCACTGGGCGGGACGATCGACATTCCCGGCCTCGACGGCGAAGTGATTGAGGTGCGCATTCCGGCGGGCATCCAGTCGGGCAAGCAAATCCGCCAGCGCGGCGCGGGCATGCCCGTACTGCAGGGCCGCGGGCGCGGCGACATGGTCGTGCAGATCGAGGTCGAGACGCCGACACGCTTGTCGACGCGGCAGAAGGAATTGCTCCAGCAGTTCCGTGAAACCGAGACCGGTGAGGAATGCCCCCAATCGAGGGGTTTCTTCGCCAAGCTGAAGGATGTGATCGGCTAACCTCTTATCCTCCCTACGCGAGGCGTGGGGAGGGGGACCATGCGCAGCATGGTGGAGGGGAAAACCACGGGAGATTACGCCTGTGGCATTCCCCACCACCGCCGTGCCGGCGGTCCCCCTCCCCATCTTCGATGGGGAGGAAGAGATTGGCCCGCGCTTACTTCTCGCGGGCGCGCTTGAGCGCTTCGCCCCACCAGACGATCTCATCGAACAGCGCTTCGCGGCTCTTCACCAGATAATCATAGTCGTCGAGCGTCTTGCCCTGCATCAGGATGCCGATGAACGGCTCCATGGCGATGTTCACCTCGGCCTTGATCGGCGCCATGTGAAGCTCGATCGCGGTGCCGCGCAGCTGCTCGATGGCCCGTGCGCCGCCGACGCCGCCATAGCCGACGAAGCTGATCGGCTTGCGCTGCCACTCAAGGAAGGCGGAATCGAGCGCGTTCTTGAGTACCGCGGTGGGGCCATGATTATATTCGGCGGCGGTGACGATGAAGCCGTCATATTCGCCGATCTTGTGCCGCCATGCCTCCGCCGCGGGGTTGGAATAGGCGCCGCCGGTGAACAGCGGCGAGGCGGGCTCGTCGAACAGCGGCAGGCCCTGATCGCGCAGATCGAGCACCGACAACGCGAAATCGGTGCGAGCACGGGCGCCTTCGATGATCCAGTTGGCCGGGGTATCGGCAAAGCGATTTGGGCGGGTGCTGCCGATGATGAGCGCAAGATTGAGCATGGGGGTGGTACAGCCTTCTTCCTAGCGTTACGATTCGTAACTAGGTATGGAATGGTGTTGTGGACACACCGCCGCAAGGAGGCACATTTTTGGAACCCAGGCACACCGATGATAGCTGCACGCCAGTCCGCACGATCCTCGCGCGCGTCGGCGACAAATGGAGCATCCTGACGATCATGCTGCTGAGCGGGGGGACCAAGAGGTTCAGCGAGCTGCAGCGATCGATCGACGGCATCTCGCAGCGAATGCTGACGCTGACACTGCGCGGGCTGGAGCGCGACGGGATGGTGACGCGGACCGTCTATCCGACGATCCCGCCGCGGGTGGATTATACGCTGACGCTGATGGGGCAATCGCTGTGCGAGCCGGTTACCGCGCTCGGCAGCTGGGTGATCACAAATCTACCCGAGATCGATGCGGCCCGCCGGCGGTTCGATGCGGAGCGGGCGGAAGATTGATCCGGGCCTGTCCGCCCCTCCTTGGAGGGGCGGTGGCCGATGGGTCAAAGGGCGACGAACACCCCGACCACCAGCGCCTGGGCCGCGAGCGCCAGCAAGCTGGTCATCACGGTTTCAAACCTGCGCATGTTGTGGTCCTTATGGTGCCGGATAATCCCGGCTCGGCTCACCTATGATTTGTTGCGCTTCGTCGCAATATTATTACAAACAATCATGCATGCAGAATTTGCAATCGTCTAGCCGAACACGCGCCCGAAGATCGTGTCGACATGCTTGAAGTGATAATCGAGGTCGAACTTGTCCTCGAGTTCCGCCGGCGATAGCGCTGCGGTCACCTCGGTATCGGCCTTGAGCAGTTCGAGCAGCGACAGTTCGCCGTCCGATTCCCACACCTTCATCGCATTGCGCTGGACGAGGCGGTAGGCGTCTTCGCGGCTGACACCCGCCTGGGTGAGCGCGAGCAGCACGCGCTGCGAATGGACCAGGCCCCCCATCTTGTTGAGGTTCTTTTCCATCCGCGCGGGATAGATGACGAGTTTGTCCATCACCCCGGTCAGCCGGGCGAGCGCGAAGTCGAGCGTGATCGTCGCATCGGGGCCGATATAGCGCTCGACCGACGAGTGGCTGATGTCGCGTTCATGCCACAGCGCGACATTCTCCAGCGCCGGCGTGACGTAACCGCGGACCATGCGGGCGAGACCCGTCAGGTTTTCGGTCAGCACCGGGTTGCGCTTGTGCGGCATCGCCGACGAGCCCTTCTGGCCGGGCGAGAAATATTCCTCCGCCTCGAGCACTTCGGTGCGCTGGAGGTGGCGGATCTCGGTGGCGAGGCGCTCGATCGAGCTGGCGATGACGCCCAGCGTGGCGAAATACATTGCGTGCCGGTCGCGCGGGATGACCTGGGTCGAGACGGGCTCGATGCTGAGGCCGAGCTTCTCGGCGACATGCGCCTCTACGCGGGGATCGATATTGGCGAAGGTGCCGACCGCGCCCGAGATCGCGCAGGTCGCGACATCGGCGCGCGCGGCGATCAGGCGATCCTTGTTACGCGCGAATTCGGCATAGGCCTGCGCCAGCTTGAGGCCGAAGGTGACCGGCTCGGCATGGATGCCATGGCTGCGGCCGATGGTGGGGGTCAGCTTGTGCTCCAGCGCGCGGCGCTTGATGACCGCCAGCAGCGCATCGAGATCGGCGATCAATATGTCGCTGGCGCGCGCCAGCTGGACCGCGAGGCAGGTGTCGAGCACGTCCGAGCTGGTCATGCCCTGGTGCATGAAGCGCGCCTCCGGGCCGACATGTTCGGCGACGTTGGTCAGGAAGGCGATGACGTCATGCTTGGTCTCGCGCTCGATCTCATCGATGCGGTCGACCTCGAATGCGCCCTTGGCCCAGATCGCGGCGGCAGCTTCCTTGGGCACCACGCCGAGTTCCGCCAGCGCGTCCGTAGCGTGCGCCTCGATCTCGAACCAGATGCGGAATCGCGTTTCGGGTTCCCAGATTTTGGCCATTTCGGGCCGGGAATAGCGGGGGACCATCAAGCTGCCTTTCGCGTGTCTGAACGGTTCGTCGCATATCCGTAACGGATTCGGGACGGGCCGGGCCAGTCGGGGGGCGGAGGAATCGCCCAAGGGGTGTTCGGGCGGACCCATGACCGCCATCTTGGGATTGTTCAAGATGCAAATCCCCCGGAAATGCGCCGCGATGGGCGGCATTTCCTTTCACAACGTCAGGAGACGAACATGTTGAAATATGCCCTTCTTGCCAGCGCGCTTGCGATCGGCGCACCCGCGATGGCACAGGACATGACTACCCCGGCACCGGCCCAGCAGGCGCCACAGACGCAGACCGCGACCCCGGATGCGGCGACGCAGACTGCGCCGGCCGAACAGGCGCAGGCCCCTGCGGCCGCAGGTCCGGCGCAGGTTGCTGAAGTGGTGAAGGCCGAATTCCCTAACTATGACAAGGATTCGAGCGGATCACTGAACGATACCGAATTCGCATCCTGGATGGGGGCGCTGCGCAAGGCCAGCGAACCGACGGTCGATACCGCCAGCGCGGAAGTGAAGACCTGGATCGAGGGTGCGTTCGCCAGCGCGGATGCCGACAAGGACAAGTCGGTGACCCAGGGCGAGCTGACCACCTTCCTGACGGCGGGACAGCCGTCCTAAGCAGGGCTGAACAGACCCTCGATGCGGCCGTCGGAGCAATCCGGCGGCCGTTTTCGTGTCAGATCAGGCCCAGCGCGCGCAGGCTGGCGTGGCCCTTGGTGCCGATGATGACATGATCGTGCACCGCGATGCCCAGCCGCTTGCCCGCTTCGATGATGTCGCGGGTCAGTTCGATATCGGCGCGGCTGGGGGCTGGATCGCCGCTGGGATGGTTGTGAACCAGGATGATTGCGGCCGAGCCGAGATCGATCGCGCGGCGGATCACCTCCCGAACATGCACCGCCGATTGGTCGATCGTACCTTCGCTGACCAGCTCGTCGCGGATCAGCATGTTGCGCGAATTGAGGTGGAGCACGCGGACGCGCTCGATCACATGGTGCGCCATGTCCGCGCGCAGATAATCGAGCAGCGCCTGCCAGCTGGCGAGGACGGGGCGTTCGCTCGCCTGATCGCGCAGCAGGCGCAGCGCCGCGGCCTGGGCGATCTTGATCGCTGACACCGCGCCTTCGCCGACTCCGTCGACGCGTGACAGCGCCTCCGCGTCTGCGGTGAACACCGCGGCGAGCCCGCCGAATTCGCGCAGCAGCGCCTTGGCGATCGGCTTGGTGTCGCGCCGGGGGATGGCGAGGGTCAGCAGGAATTCCAGCAATTCATGATCGAGCAGCGCGTCGCCGCCGCCCTCGATCAGGCGTTTGCGCAGGCGTGCCCGGTGTCCGGTCGAGTCAGGTTCGGGAACGCTCATCCGTTTCGCGGATTAAGTCGTTGCGCAGGCGGCGGCAATCCGTCTTGGGCCGGTATGCGTGACGAAAGGGACGGGGGCGTGCTAGCACCACAGGCGATGACCGCGTTACCGGCGAGGCCTTGCCGCCATCATGGATGATCCCGGCCCACAGGTCGATTCGCCGCCGCGCAGGCGGTGGCGGATGCGCGTATCGCTGGTCGCGGGCAGCGTCGCCGCGCTCGCGCTGCTGGGGATATGGAGTCAGCGCAAGCCGATCGCCGAAGGTTATGTGAACGACGAACTGGCTGCACGCGGCGTGCAGGCGCGGTACCGGATCGAGGATCTGGGGCTCAGCCACCAGCGGCTGACCAACGTCGTGATCGGCGATCCGCGCAACCCGGACCTGACCGCGCGGGTGATCGACCTGAACATCACGGTCGCCCTTTCGGGTGTTACGCTGCACGGGTTCAGCGCCCAGGGAGTGCGCGTGCGTGGGCGGCTGGTGGACGGAAAGCTGTCGCTGGGTGAGATCGACAAGCTCCTGCCGCCGCCATCGGGCGCGCCCTTCACTTTGCCCGATATCGTCGCGGGCCTGAGCGATGCGCGGATGCGGCTGGAAACGCCTGCGGGCGTCGTCGGGCTCAAGCTGGATGGCGCAGGGCCGCTGAGCGACGGCTTTGCCGGGCGGCTGGCGGCGGTGTCCGAGCGGCTGGACGCAAGTGGGTGCGCCGTCACCGATGCCAGCGCGTGGGTGCAGGTGCGCATCGTCGATCGCCAGCCGCGCGTGAACGGCCCGATCCGCTTCGCTGCCGCAGACTGTGGAACTTTGGCAGCGCGCGGCGGCACGGTGAACGCCGATATCACGCTGGTCGAAAGCCTCGATCGCTGGAAGGGCCAGGCCGGGGTAGCGCTGGCGAGCGCCGCCAGCGGCGGCGCGCAGCTGGGCGGGATCAACGGCGCGATCGATGTCGATGGCGGTGCGCAGCGCACGGAGGGGCATGTGCAGTTGGCGGCGCGCGATTTCCTGGTTGCAGACAATCGCGGGCAGGGCCTGGAGGCGGCGGGCGGGTTCATGATCGGTAGCACCGGCCAGCGGTTCGACGGGACCGTGCGCGTGCAGCAGATGCGCGTCGCGCCCGCGTTGATCGCCAGCATGGACGGCGCACGTGGCGGAGCCGCGGGCACGCCGGTGGGGCCGATTCTCGACCGGCTTGTCGCCGCCGCGCGGCGGGCAGGAGGTGGGATCACCGGCCGTGCCGCACTGGTGATCGAACAGCATCAGGGACGCGGCTGGGCGGCCTTGTCCGGGGTCGATGCGCGCAGTGCGTCTGGCGCGCGGCTGACGCTGTCCGATGGCGATGGCCTGCGCTTCGGCTGGCCCGGCGGGCAGCCGCAGATCGACGGGCTGGCGACGCTGGAGGGCGGCGGCTTCCCATCGGCGACGGTGCGGTTGGCGCAGGCGGGGCCGGGCGGCGCGATCAGCGGCACCGCGCTTATCGCGCCGATGACGGGCGACGGCGCGCGGCTGGCGCTGCGCGCGATCGATTTCACCGCCACGCCGGGCGGCAATACGCGCTTTGCCACGCGGGCCGATCTGTCCGGGCCGCTGGGTGACGGGCGGGTCGATGGGCTGACGCTGCCGCTGTCGGGGGTATGGGATGATGCCGGCGTGCTGGCGCTCAACCCCGATTGCGCGCCGCTCGCTTTCCGGCGGCTGGCAATTTCGGGACTGGTGCTCGATCCGGCAACGCTGCGGCTGTGCCCGGTGTCGGGCGCGATGGTGCGGATTGCGCGTGGGCAAGTGACGGGTGGCGCGCGCATCGCCGCGCCGCGGCTGATCGGGCGGCTGGGCAGCACGCCGGTGACACTGGCGGCGGCGGGATCGGACGTCAGCATCGCGCGTGGCGGCTTCGCGATCGACGGGCTGGCGGCGCGGCTGGGGCAGGAGGGACGGGTGACCCGGCTCGATTTCGGCAAGCTGGAAGGCCGGATCGACGGCGGCGTGGTGGCGGGCGCTTTCAGCGGCGGAGGCGGGCAGATCGGCAATGTGCCGCTGATTCTTGGCGATGCTGCGGGCGACTGGCGGTTGGTAAACGGTGTGCTCGATGTGAGCGGGTCGACCGGTGTGACCGACGAACAGGCGCCGCCACGTTTCCAGCCGATGACCATGCCCGACGTCGCGCTGCGCCTGGCCGACAATGTGATCACCGCCACCGGCACGGTGACCGAACCTGGAACCGGTACGCGCGTTGGCAATGTCGATATCCGGCATGCGTTGGCGGGCGGTGAGGGCCGTGCGCTGATCGCGGTGCCCGGAATCACCTTCGACGAGAAGCTGCAACCTGAGATGCTGACCCGGCTAACGCTGGGCGTCGCCGCCAACGTCCGCGGCACCGTGACCGGCGAGGGGCGGATCGATTGGGACCAGCAGGGCGTGACGAGCAGTGGCGCGTTCCGCACCGACGGTGCCGATCTGGCGGCGGCGTTCGGCCCGGTGAAGGGGCTGACGACTGAAATCCACTTCACCGATTTGCTTGGGTTGGTCTCCGCTCCCGGCCAGACCGCGACGATCGCCGAGGTCAATCCCGGCATCGCGGTGACAGACGGAGTGATCCGCTACCGCCTGCTCGCCGATCAGAAGGTGCAGGTCGAAGGCGGGCGCTGGCCGTTCGCGGGCGGCGAACTGGTGCTGGAGCCCACCATACTCAATTTCGGCGAGGAGGCTGAGCGGCGGCTGACCTTCGCGGTAAACGGACTCGACGCCGCCAGGTTCATCCAGCAGCTCGAGTTCGAGAATCTCGCTGCGACCGGCATCTTCGACGGCAGCCTGCCGATGATATTCGATTCGAACGGAGGACGTATCGAGGATGGACGGCTGACCGTGCGGCCCGAAGGCGGGACGCTGGCCTATGTCGGCGAGGTATCGAACGCCCAGTTGGGCACCTGGGGCAAGCTGGCCTTCGACGCGCTCAAATCGATCAAATATAATCGCCTGACGATCGATCTGGACGGCGCAATCGATGGCGAGATCGTCAGCCAGATCCGCTTCAACGGGATCAACCAGGGCACGCTGGAGGGCGGGCAGGCGGGCTATTTCCGCGAATTCATCGGGCTGCCCTTCATCTTCAACATCACCATTAAGGCGCCGTTCCGCGGGCTGCTCAGCACCGCGCGCAGCTTCACCGATCCCAGCGAATTGATCCGCAGCCAGCTGCCGCAGGTCGATCCGGCGAACATTTCACCTACAAAACCGAACGTTCAGCCTCAGGAAAGCGAGGAGCTGCCATGACCCTTCCCATGTTGACGCCGGATGATCGCGATGCGAAGCCGACGGGCATGAAGACACTGGGCCTCCCGCTTATCGGCGCCGCACTGGCGCTTTCGGGATGCATCCAGGTCCGCGCGCCCGAAAAGCCCATCGAGATCAATCTGAACGTGAATGTACGCCAGGAAGTGGTCGTGCGCCTCCAGCAGGATGCGCAGGACCTCATCCAGAACAACCCGGAGCTGTTTCCGCAATGAAGACCAGGACCAAGCTACTCATCGCCGCCGCGCTGGTCGCAGGCACGGCACTGGGCGCGTCGCGTGTCGCCTTTGCGCAAACCGCAAGCGTGCAGGCCGCGATCGGCCAGGGCACCGTGGGCGAGCAGGCCGACGGCTATCTCGGTTTCAACGGCAGCCCGTCCGCGGGCGTGCGCGCCGAGGTGGAGCAGATCAACATCAAGCGCCGCGCCGCCTATACCGATCTTGCCGCCAAGCGCGGCGTGACGGTGCAGGATGTCGCGGCCTCGGTCGGCTGCACCACACTCAAGAATCGCGTGGGCGCCGGGCAGGCCTACAAACTCGCGGACGGCGTGTGGCGCACCCGCAGCGGATCGACGCCGATCCCGCTGCCTGAATATTGCGCCTGAGGATTCCCCTAAAAAGCTGCTGCCAAGGCAGCTAGATTCATCGATCGATCGGGTGCACACGGATGCTCGCGATCCGATGTCCGCGGGCCTCCAGCCGGGCTTGGCCGTACTGGGATATTCCGTATGAAAAAGCTGGTCGTATTCGACCTCGACGGAACATTGGCGCAAAGCAAGCAGCCCCTGCAGGACACCATGGGCGAGGCCTTCGCCAGCCTTCTCGATGTCGTACACGTAGCGGTGATCTCTGGTGGCGACTGGCCGCAGTTCAAAAAGCAGGTGGTGAGCCGGTTGCCGCCTCGCACCGACCGGGCGAGGCTGTGGCTGATGCCCACCACGGGAACCAAGCTCTACCGCTACAATGGTGAATGGCGCCCGATCTATGCCGAGTTGTTCGATGATGGGCAGAAACGCGCGATCTTCGCAGCGTTCGACGCGGTGCTGGAAGCAACCGACTTCATGCCGGATAAAATCTGGGGCGAGCAGATCGAGGATCGCGGCAGCCAGATTACCTTCTCGGCGCTGGGACAGCAGGCCCCCCTCGACGCCAAGGAGCAATGGGATTCCGATTTCGCCAAGCGCAAGATCATCCAGGCGGAACTGCGTCAACGCCTTCCGGGCCTTTCAATCAACATCGGCGGAGCGACCTCGATCGACATCACGCATGAGGGTGTCGACAAGGCTTATGGTCTGAAGAAACTGAGCGGGGCGAGCGGCATCGCGCTGGACGCGATGATGTTCGTCGGAGATGCCATCTTTCCTGGCGGCAACGACTATCCTGCCAAGGAACTCGGGCTGGATACGATATGCGTGCGCGATCCGGAAGAAACATTGTCGGTGATCGCTACGATCATTGCCTGCCAGAAGACGTAAGGTGAGAGACATCGCCTCGCAAAAGCGCGCGGCAGCGTATGCCGCCGTGGCCGAAGTCTGCGATGGCATGCTGGTGGGCATCGGCACCGGAAGCACGGTCGCTTTTGCCATTGAAGCCCTGGGCCGCCGCCGCCTGGAGGGCCTGCGCATTACCGCTGTCGCCACGTCGCTTCGGTCGGAAGCGGCCGCGTTGGCGGTAGGGATTCCTGTCCTCGATTTCGCGCGTGTCGACACCGTCGATCTTTGCATCGATGGCGTCGATGAGATCGATCCGCAGTTCCGCGCCATCAAGGGCGGCGGCGGCGCGATGCTACGCGAGAAGATCGTCGCCGCCGCCGCGGGGCGGATGATCGCCATTGCCGATGCCGGCAAGCGCGTTGCGCAACTGGGAGCCGTTCCCCTGCCGCTCGAAGTGCTGCCCTTCGCCCGGGCCTTCGTATCGCGCCGGGTCGCGGAACTCGGCAGCGTGCCTACGATTCGGGACGCGGTAACCGATCAGGGCAACATCATCATCGACTGCGCGTTCGGGTCGATCGCCGATACATCGGCTCTGGCGGCACAGCTGTCAGCCATTCCTGGCGTGCTGGGGCACGGTCTCTTCCTTGAAGAGATCGATGTGCTTTATCTGGGCACCGAAACCGGCGTCGATAAAACGGTGCGTTTCCGCCTTGGGCACCATCTGGAGGGTGGTTGAACCGCATCCTTCGCGCCGCTGGGTCGTTCCATCTGCGGGTGCGTGCGCCAGGATCGGAGTGTCGAGATGAACGAGCAATCGGTGATAGCGAAGGTCCACGAAGACGGATCGGCCGAACGCCTCGCGATCGACACCATCCGCACATTGGCGATGGATGCGGTCCAGAAAGCCAATTCCGGCCACCCGGGCACGCCGATGGCGATGGCGCCGGTCGCCTATACGCTGTGGCGCGATTATCTGCGCTACGATCCCGACGCCGCGGACTGG
>Ga0193742_1000856_pt1 | contig 19417 bp, 16 predicted proteins | sample L2c1metaG_FD_165511 | JGI IMG/M metagenome (GOLD analysis project Ga0193742, IMG submission 165511) | Soil microbial communities from a riparian zone of the East river system, Colorado, United States - L2c1 | ecosystem: Environmental > Terrestrial > Soil > Riparian zone | place: USA: East River... | reverse complement strand
CCGTTGTGATGAGGCACGCGATCAGCCACACAGGTGCGATCCGTCCCGATGTGGCCAGGTTGCCGGGCCAGCGGAGAGTAAACGAGGCCACCATACGCAGCAGAAAGATGCCGGTATAAAACGCGAGAACCAGGCTCGTCAGCCAGCCCACGGGTCCGATCTCCTCATTCGAGAAACGGAAGACGAGGACCGCCGCCAGTGCATACTGGAAGGCCATGGCTCCGTAGATCACGGAGATCGGCAGCGTCAGGGTGGAAGAAAAGACCATCAGGTAGGTCGAGACCGCGAGAGTGACCATCATGAATCCAAGCTGCACTCCGCGCAGGATCGGTTTACGCTCCAGCATCTCCGCGAATGCCTGGTGGAGCATCAAGACACCTGCCATGGACAAGGTCGCGCTTGCGGTCTCGGCAAACCGCGCCGACCCCAGATGCAGCCACTCCACCCCGATCAGCAGCATCGCAACGCCCCGGCAGAGGTTCGCCCCCGCGAACCACATGGCACTTCGCATGCCACCAACGATTCTGGCATTGACCAGGATCACGCCTGCGCACAGGGCAAAGAGCAGGACATTCGTAAAAACCAGTGTCGTCGTATCCATCGCGCTTACCCGGAACTCTAACCCGGGGTCCTCCCTCTGCGCTACCAAATACGCATCTGTTTACCTGACCCAGTTCACCTGCCCGGCTGGCCCGCTCACACAGGCGAATCATCTTCTCATGGTGTTAAGCGAAGAAGATAAACCTAGAGGGCCAAAAACCGGAAATATTGTTTTCTCCGCCTCAGGGTGAGTACTCCGCTTTGTATCCAAGACGTCCCTCAACAAACTTCAACACCTCTTCGGTTACATACCGCGGAGGCTTGATCGCCAGCACCGGTGTCCCCTCCACCAGCTTCAGTGAGACCCCTTTCCACTCCGGCCTTCCCAGCGTTCCCTCGGGCACCAGCACGGCATCGGCCCTGTCCAGATACAGCCGCGCCGAGTCCTTGAAGTCCGCGACTGCCGGATCCAGCACGCTCAGGTACAGATCGGGCCTCAGAAACCGCAGGATGCTGTTCGATTCGATCATCGCATTCTCCGCCTGCTCAAGCTCCCTGCGGATGCGAGGCATCGCCTCGGCCAGATCGCCCATCCTCGTCCTCACCCACAACGACCGCACCGCACCCGCAGCCAGATAGCGCGACGAGTCCGTCCCGCTTACCCTGCTCCTCTCCTCGCTTACCGCCACCATGTGGTCAGCGGTCTCGCAGTCGCAGGGCTCCCCGTTGGCCGAACACATCCCATGCCCGAACTGCGTCACCTTGAACGCCGTCCAGTGCATCCCGGGCATTCCGCGGATCAGTCCCTCGACTACGCTGGTCTTGCCGATATTCCGGGAGTGCCCGCCTACGACCACGATCGCCATGCCAACACCCCCGCCTACCTGCGGTTCCCGCCGCCGTGCTTCAAACGGGCAAGATCGCGCAAATACTCCTTCAGCGGCCTCGCCGGTCTTCCCCAGAAGACCTCGCCCTTGCCATGCATCTTTTTGCCGCTCAAAACCCCGGCCCCGCCCCCCAGGATCACTCCCTCGCCGACGGTCGCATGCTCGCCGATTCCCACCTGGCCGCCCAGCACCGCGCCCTCCTCAACCACGCTCGAGCCCGAGATTCCGGTCTGCGCCGCGATCACCACGTTCCTGCCGATCACGCAGTTGTGCCCGATGTGCACCAGATTGTCGATCTTCGTTCCAGAACCGATGCGCGTCTCACCCAGAGCACCCCGGTCGATCGTCGTATTCGCCCCAATCTCGACCCGGTCTTCGATCACAAGCCGCCCCTGCTGCGGAAAGAGGACATACTCCCCGGTCTTCCGGTTCCGCGCATAGCCAAATCCCGTAGATCCCAGCACAGCGCCTGCCTGTACGACGCAGTCATCGCCCAACGAAGTGCCGGAGTGAATCGTGACCCGTGGCCCGATCACGCACCGGGCTCCGATTCTCACTCCCTCTTCGAGAACGGCTCCCGGTCCCACCCCGGTGCCTGTCCCCAGCAGGACATCCTCTCCCACCACTGCCGTTGCATGGATCGTGGGCGTGTCTTCCGAGGCCTGTTGTTTTAACCGACCGGCCGCGAGGGAGAACCCGTACCGCGCATCTTCCACCCAAAGCAGGCGCGCATCGTGGTTTCGCTCTCCGTACCGCGCACCGTCGACATCTCTCAGCGAAGCCAGCACCAGCCCAGCCCGCGAGGCCAGAGCCTTCGCCAGTGCCTGTTCGCCCACGGCGAACACCAGGGCATCCTCGCCGGCGGCCTCCAGGCCCGAGACACGGGTAATAATGCGTTCGTTGAACTCCGCCGGAGCCTCCACCTCTAGCCACTCCGCGATCTCGCTTACTCTAGCCATCTAGTAGATCCCCTCTTCGCCCGCCGGCCGTGTCTTCCATCGGCGATGCATCCACAACCACTGTTCAGGATACCTCCGCACGTACTGCTCGATCACCGCGGTAAAGGCAGCCGTGTTGGCCTGCGCATCGGCCTCGGCATCGCCGGTGGAGATCACAGCGAGCTCCTCACCGAAGTGCAGGACATAGCGGCCCTCCACCTTCTCCCACAGCAGAAACCCGGGGACCACCGCCGCCCCGGTCTTGGGAGCCACTCTCGCCATGCCGCTCGCCGTACACGCCTGAACTCCAAAGAAGGGCACAAAGACTCCCTGCGGGGGAGTCATATTGGTGTCCATCAGAATTCCTACCGTCTCGCCCGCCCGCATCGACCCGATCAACCCACGCGCAAAGTCGTCTTTATGAATTACGCGGTTGCCGTGCAGGCATCGTATCCGGTTCACGAAGCGGTCTACCAGGGGGTTATCGAGCCGCCGGATGACCATCCCCATGGGGTATCCCATCAGAGAGTGATAGAAGCTCGAAAGCTCCCATGCTCCCAGGTGCCCTGTCAGCACCAGCACGCCCTTGCCCCGGTCGCGCGCGCGCAGATAGTTCTCAAGACCTTCATATCGGATGAACCGGCTCGCCTGCTCCGCGGTGTATCCCGGCATCAGGCAGAACTCCGCCAGCAGGCAGCCGAGGTTTCGATAGACCTCCCGCAGGATCTGCTCTCTCCGGCCTTTCGCCAGGCCGGGAAAAGCAAGTTCAAGGTTGCGCATCCCCACGCGCCGCAGTCGGGAGAGCGCATGATAGGCCAGGTCCCCAATCGCGGCCCCCACTCCCCTCGCGACACCCCGCGGAAGTGCGCCGAGCAGCCGCACCATCGTCCACACCGCGGCGAACTCCGCCCTCTCGCGAACGGTGACCTCTTCCAGAGGTGACTCTCTTTCAGTTCCGTCGTTCAAGTCTTCAGTCTAAATGGAGCCCGGAGTCGTTCTCATCCGCATGCATCGCATCCCTTGATCCCTTAACGATCCCTTGAGCACGCAAGCAGAGGCGGCCCGAGGGTCGCCTCTGCTATCGATTTGACTTATCTCCTGCTTGTTTTTCTTTACTTGTTTTCTTTACTTATTTTCGTTGCGTGCCTGGACGAAGTACTTCGCCACCGTCCGCACAAAGGGGCGGGCTTCGTCGGGAGTCACCTGGTTGCCCTTCAAGATGGTCTCGAACGGAATTGCATCGCCATAGAACACGCGCGTGTCATCCTGGTTCTGCGACAGCACGGCTCCATCCAGATCAATTCCGGCAAACAATCCCTTGCTGCGCGAGTAGGTCAGGAGCTCCGCATTCATCTTCCAGTCGGTTCCCGCCTGCGCATTGCGTCCTACCGGACCAGCCGATGCAGCCGCATCTGCGCCGAGCTTGAACTTGTTCTTCAGCATGTCCTGCAGACCCTGCTGGTTCATCGCGACGATGATCAGGTCTGTGGCCTGTCCACCGATCTGGAACCCGAAGCTACCGCCAGCAAGCTGGGCGAACACAGGCGAGCTCCATTTACCATCCGCGGTCCGGCAGGTCACGACGCCTTGCCCGTACTCCGCTCCGACGACAAAGGCCGCCTTCTTGAAGCTGGGAATCACGGCCAGGCAGGTTGCCCCCGAGAGAATGCTCGACGGGATCCCCTTGTCGGGAGCCGACATGATCTGAGTTACTACGGCCTGTGCATCCTGCAGCCGCTCCGCCAGCTTTGCCTTATCGGTGGCGGCAAAGGCTGCCGTAGAGCTGATCGCCATCCCTGCTGCACAAGCCATCACAGACCAACGTTTCATCCAATGTTCCATATTCGAGAGACCTTTCTTCGTTCAATCACAGGGGATCAAATATAAACTACTTGTTTGCAATAAGTTATAGGATGGCCAAAACGAAAATTGCGTTGCATGTCATGGCCCGGTCCCCCACAAAATAAAAAATGGGGGTTGTAGAGAAGTGCCTGGTTTTGCCAGGCGCGCTCTCTACAACCCCTCTCCCAGGTCTGTGTTGCTTGTAAAGAGATTGCCTTAGCGGTGGGGTATCTACAAGGGTACGGAGGTATATAGACCTCCGCGTGAAAAGTTTTGCCTTGGAAGTAACCAATTGCAGCCGATCGGATTACTTTGCGACCAGGTTGCGATTGACCGCCTGAACGCTGAGCGCGATGCGATTATCTACTCCCATTTTGCGCATCAGCCGACCCACATGAGCCTTCACGGTGGCCGCGTCGATTCCCAACGCCTCTGCGATCTCCCGGTTTGGCCGCCCTGCCACCAGCAGCTGCAGCACCTGGGTCTCGCGCTCGGTAAACTTCGGCTCAGCCGACCCGCTGTGCCTGTCTGCCGCCGAAGCCTCCAGCAGGCGCGCCAGCACCTTGCGGGGAGCCCACACCGAGCCGTCGCGCACAATCTCGATCGCCAGCCGGATCTCGTTCTCCCGTGCCGTATGCGCGAGATATCCTTTGGCTCCCGCGCCGATGACGCGCTGAATGTGCTCTTGATCTTCCTGCAGTCCGATCACCACCAGACGCAGATGGGGCCGCGACCTGCGAAAGGTCTCCAGGAGTTCGAACAGATGATCGGTGCAGGCGGCATCGATCATGATCAGCGACACCCCCGGAGCGTCCAGCGCGCCTGGTCCGTTCACGGGAATCACTTCGGCCGCACCGCCTTCGGCGATGATGGTTTGCAAGCCCAGTACCCGCAAGGGATCGGTAGCAATTAAACCGATGCGGAATGGTTTTCCCTGCGTTGTCTCTGTCATGGCCTCGGAGCGAGTTCGGGGGAGATCATAGGGTGGCCGACGTTCCGTCACCCGGCAAAACATGCGCTATCGATAGGGGCCCAACTGCTTTTTACAACTTTGGAAGCACGATTCCCTGTTGCTTCTGATACTTGCCCTTGCGGTCTGCGTAGCTTACCTCGCAGGCCTCGTCAGACTGAAAGAACAGGATCTGGCACAGTCCTTCGTTGGCATACACGCGCGCGGGAAGGGGCGTCGTGTTCGAGATCTCGAGCGTCACAAAGCCCTCCCACTCCGGCTCAAAGGGCGTAACGTTCACGATGATTCCGCACCTCGCATAGGTGGACTTGCCCACGCAGATCGTCAGCACATCCCGCGGAATCTTGAAGTATTCAATCGAGCGGGCCAGAGCGAAAGAGTTAGGAGGAACGATGACGCTGTCGGCCACGACCGTCACAAAAGAGCGCTCGTCAAAGGCCTTCGGGTCGATGATGGCGTTGTTGACGTTGGTAAAGATCTTGAATTCGTCGGAGACCCGCAGGTCGTATCCGTACGACGAGAGGCCGTACGAGATCACGCCCTCACGAACCTGTTTTTCACTGAATGGGGAAATCATTCCGTTTTCCCTCGCCTGCTGGCGAATCCAACGGTCACTTTTAATGGCCACTCGGCTCTGCTTCCCTTCTATCGAAACACCGTCAACCTTCGTCTGACTTACCAGACGCTTGAAACTTCGTTTTTAATAATTTATCGCGAGCACAGCCCCGCATGTGGCAAAATAGGCCCGGCATTGAGCGGGCACTCATTGCTTCATTAGATTCTTCATCTTACGGTAGTGGTCTTCCGTTGACAACCGGGCTCCGAATTTCTACTATCACGTTACTAAACCCGGTCCGTACTATTTTTACCTTTTATCATTACAAAATCTACAGCCCAAAGGACGGCGGCCCAGAATGATTAAGCAAGATCTTATACAGCGTGTTGTTGAACGCACCGGCCTCCCACGCACAAAAGCAGAGGCTGCGGTGGACGCTATTTTCGAGAGTATGAAGCAGACGTTGGTCGCTGGCGACCGCATCGAACTTCGCGGCTTTGGCGTATTTACCGTCAAACCGAGAAAGACAGGAATCGGACGCAATCCGCGCACCGGAGCCGAGGTCACCATCGCCCCAGGCAAGGCAGTTCGCTTCAAGCCTGGGAAAGAGTTGCATCTGCTGAACTAGCCGAACGCCGTAACTCGCCTCGCCCTGGCCTCTGGCATCGCTGCGCACCGAAAGAGCCCCAGCCCCTCACTGTCTCCCGTTTGCGCCCTGGCGCGGATGGAGCTTTGCGCTGCCCGGAAGGATAGGGGTTAAACTCTCTCCCTACATCAGGTGCAAGGCGTCGACATCCACCATCAGATTCCGCCGGGGAATCTGGCGCTCCGCTGCAAATCCGAGCATTCCGCGGAGAGCTTCGCTCAGAGCTCTCCGCGTCTCCCCCTTCAGCACGAAGTGAAACCGGTAGATCCGTTTCAGCCGGGAGAGCGGAGCCGCCGCCGGCCCCAGCACCCTGACCTTCTCGAGGTGCGTCTTCGCGAACCATCGTCCCAGTTCCGCCGACCAGCCTGTGGCCTCCTCCAGCCGCTCGCTCTGCACCACCACGTTCGCCAGAACACCATGAGGCGGATAGTGCATCCATCTCCGGTACTGCATCTCTTTGGCGACGAACCCCGGGTAGTCGTGCTGGGCCGCGAACCTTACCGCATAGTGGTCGGGGTGATAGGTCTGCACCAGCACCTTGCCCGGCAGCTCGCCACGCCCCGCGCGTCCTGAGACCTGCGTCAGAAGCTGGAAGACGCGCTCCGCCGCGCGAAAGTCCGGCAGCCCCAGGGCGAAGTCCGCGCCGACGACGCCCACCAGGGTCACTCCGTGGATGTCATGTCCCTTGGCGATCATCTGCGTTCCCACGAGCAGGTTGATCTCTCCCGCATGCAGCCGCGCCAGCAGGCGCTCCATGTCACTGCGCCCCCGCACGGTATCGCGGTCCATCCTCCCGATGCGAGCGTGAGGGAAGATCTCCTGCAGCCGCTCCTCGCCCTGCTGCGAGCCCGCCCCCATGTAGTACAGGTGCTCGCTCTCGCACTTCGGGCACTTGCTCGGAACCCCGCGCCGGAAGCCGCAGTAATGGCACTCCAGCCGCTGCCCCGGCTGCGCAATCGCGTCGTTCCCCGAGACGGGTTTGTGATAGGTCAAAGAGATCGCGCAGTTCTCGCACTCGATCTTCTCGCCGCAGCTCCTGCACATCACGACAAACGAGTAACCGCGCCGGTTCAGCAGAATGATCGCCTGCTCTCCGCGTGCGAGTGTGGCTTCGGTCTCCTGAATCAATCCCCGCGAAAAGATCTGCTCCTGCCCGGTCTCGCGGAACTCGCTGCGCATATCGACAAGTTCGACTGCGGGCAGCGGCCTGTCTGCCACGCGCGCACGCATCTCCACCCGCGCATAGCGGCCCTTCTCCGCGTTCGACCAGCTCTCGAGCGAGGGCGTCGCCGAACCCAGCACCACGAGCGCTCCGTTCAGCTTCGCGCGCATGACCGCTACATCGCGGCCGTGATAGCGCGGCGTCTCCTCCTGTTTGTAACTGCCGTCGTGTTCTTCGTCGACAATGATCAGTCCCAGTTCTCGCACCGGAGCAAAGACCGCCGACCGCGTCCCCACCACCACCCGCGCTTCCCCTCGTCGAATCCTGTGCCACTGCTCGGCGCGCTCGTCCGGGGTAAGCTGCGAGTGCAGCAGCGCCACCTCATCCCCGAACGCCGCCACCAGCTGCCCGGTCATGGCGGGCGTGAGGCCGATCTCCGGAACCATCAGCAGCGCTGATCGTCCAGCGTCGAGTGCCCTCCGCATCGCCGCAAAGTACACCGCCGTCTTGCCGCTCCCCGTCACTCCGTACAGCAGATGAGGAGCGAACCCTCCCTTGGTCATCGCCGCCGCAATCGTCCCCAGCGCCTCCATCTGCGCCTCGTTCAAAGCATGTTCGTGGGCGTGCTTCTTGCCATGCGATCCGACGCCGCCAAAGTGAAACGCCTCCGCGACCTCCTCCATCCGCACCAGCTCCCGCCGCACCAGGGTGTTCAAGGTGGACTCCGGCACGCCCGAGCGGGCCAGCGACTCCTTCAGATCCCGCACACGCATCCGCCCACCCACGACAGCCAGCTCCGCAAGAATCGCCGTCTGGTTCGCATTCAGCTTCGGCAGCCGGGCATCTTCTACCAGCACCGCCACCTTCTCCAGCCGCCGCGCATCGCGCTCCTCCGCAACGGCCTCGCGCACCAGCCACTTCTTGCGAACCATGCCTTCCAGCAGAGCCTTGTTCGCGCCCGTCGCCGACCGTAGCGCCGTCAGCTTCGCCTCCTCGCCACTCTCCAGATAATTGAGCACCGCATACTCGCGGTTCTGCTCCTCGGCCGACAGCTTCGACCTCCGCGAGGCCCCCTTCGCTGCGCCCTCATAGAGCACCTTCCGTCCAGCTTCGGCGATGCGATAACAGAAGTGGCGCTTCACCTCCGCGCCCAGCGGAAGCATTCCCCGCAGCACCTCTCCCAGCGGAGCGACGTAATACTGCGCGATCCAGCGCGCCAGCTCCATCAACTCCTCGGGCAGCAGCGCCACATCGTCCAACACCTGCTGCACAGGCTTGATCTCGAACTCCTCCGCCGGCTTGTCGTCATGCACCCGCACCACCACCCCCATCAGCCTTTGACCGCTGAAGGGCACCAGCACGCGAGCCCCCACCACTGGAGCCACGCCATTCACCGCATAGGTAAAGGTCTGGTCCAGGGGAACCGGAAGCGCGATATCGACGTAACGAGACACTAGCTTCAGGATAATCGCCCCCACCCAACTCAGGAGACAGCATGCTTCGCCCGTCCGAAACGCGCAACAACTCAGCGACGGCACCATCACCCAGGCGACGGTCAACTCCGCAGAATATTTTCTGGAACATCAGAAGAGAGATGACGACGCCATCGCCATCTTCGACCGCACGCTGGAGCTGCATCCGGATTCCGTGAACGCCTACAACAATCCAGGCAACACCTATGCAAGCCTCGGCAACACGGAACTCGCGATCAGGAACTATCAGAAGGCGCTTGAGCTTGACCCAACTCGAAGCGATACCAAAGCCTCCCTCGAGAAGCTTCAGTCCACTCCTGTGCAAAAAGAAGCGGCCCACTGAATCCAGTGAGCCGCCTCTTACTTCCGTCGACCGTTCCGGAGCTTAGAACAAGCCACCGTTCCCGAACGGGCCGTCATTTCCGAACAGCCCCCCGTTTCCGAACAGTCCGCCGTTTCCCTGTCCCTGCGGAACGAACTTCGATCCTTCCAGATCAGCGTCCGTAAATCCGAAGACGTAGAACTGGTTGGGGTTCGATCCCGGACCCGCGAAGTCCTGCAGAAAGTCGTTATCGTTTGCGATCCAAAGCGTGTGAAGGGTCTTGCCCTTCTCCTTCACATCCGGACCAAACGCGGTGCCCTCGATCTTCGCCGGGATCTGGTCCGCGGTAAAGCCGTTGGCCTCGAGCACCTTCACGATGTCCAGAAACAGTGTCTTCCCGACCGTCATCTTCGCCGCCTGCGTTCCATCCAGGCCACGAATATCCGTCGCTCCATTCAGGTCGATCTTGAAGAGCTGCTTCACCTTCGCATTGCTGTCATCGCCCAGCCCATGGCTGTCACGCTCGTCCACTATGAACTCGTGATTGTTCAGCGCAACAATGTCGCTCACGCCGCTTCCGGTCGTCAGCAGATAGCCATACTCATGCAACGTTCTGCCCGAGGCGATATCGATCACCACCATCCGCAGCAGGTTCGCCGCATCGCCGCCTTCAGTCGCATCCTGAAGGGTCGAGTTCTGCAGAATCCCCACCAGCGTCCGGCCATCGGGAGTAATCGCCAGCCCCTCCATGCCCTTGTTCGCAACCCTCCCGCTCGAGTTCAGCGAGGTCTCCAGATCGGTCGTAGGAGCAGGGTGCGCAACATACAGATCCGACGGCACCGCGAAGGTGCGGATGCGCGTTCCCGTGGCCCGCAGGAACTGGTGAATGTACGGTCCGTACTCATCCGAGATGAAGTACGTCAGGCCGTCGTTCGAGAGCCGGATGCTCTCCGGGTCGAATCGCGCGTCCTGCGGATCGCCCGAGTTCCTGCTCGGGTCGAAGTTGTCCGAGCGCCCTGTGAAGTAGTTGCGGAGAAGGCTGTTCTCCTTCGGCTTGCCCGGACCGATATCGAGTCCCGAGCCGCTTCCATACACCAGGGGAGTCGGGCTCGACAGCAGCGTCGTAGCCTGCAGCTTCGGCGTAATCACGAACGGAAGTCCCGAGCCGCGATTCTCTTCCAGATTCATCCGCACCGTCTGCACGCGCGCAATGTAGGACACCGTGTCATCCACCAGGGAGTTGAAGGGGATCGCATTGGGCCCACGGTCCGGAATGGCAAGGAACGTGTCTCCCGAAACATACGCGATTCCCGAACCCAGCCCGCCCAGAAGATTGGCAGGAGCCCCGTTTTCAAGCGTATAGTTCAGCCCCGAGAGATCCCGATACTCTCCGGCTGCCGAACTGGTCAACGTTCCCTTTGCAAGTAGTGAAACCTGCGCCTGCACTGGCATGGATACTGCTCCTCCACATGCCAACGCCACAAAAGCCGTTTGCAAAGCCTTCTTCATACAGTCTGTTCTCCTGAATTTGCCGCTTTAGCGGTCTCGCCGATCCTAGAAACTCCCCAGCGGTCTCAGGTCAACGCATCATGAATTCACGATAAAAATTCAGGGCTGCGCGAAGCTTTGGTACACCAATCGCTTACAAAACGCACACTCTCCACAAATAGCGCAGTCTGGCGCATCAGTGGGCATTCGAGCTAAGGATCACACGTGACGAGAAGAGCGTTTCTCGGTAGTAATCTGGATGAGGATTTCTTCATCTTCACTTTGCTGTGTTTGCGGCTGGATGCTTTGTGCTCAGACAGCTTTGCCTTATCTTCAACTTCGTCTCTTGTGAAACCATTTGTCTGGAAGGAGGAATCGCCATGGGCTCTCCCGCACTCGCGACGATCTGAGCATCGAGTTCTTCCAGTGTCGACGGGCCAGGCAAGCCAACAAGTTTCTTCCGGCGCAGCCATTCGGATCTGTAGGCCCGATCAAGTGCAATATCTGCTGGAAGGGGTTCGGTCAGTAGTGATTTCTGAGGACCTAAATAGAGGAAAGCATCTAGCTCATCTGCGACCGTCTTGGAAGAATCGCCCCCGAATGCCTCGCTGACGTTGCAGTCCTGGTCTGTCCAGAGCGGAGATGGGAAGAACGAGTCAAGGCGTAATGAGCGAAGTCTGCTGTTCTTTGTTCTCAGGAGCGACGGCCAAACCCCACCTGGAGCATTCATATCTGCAAGCGATTCGTCGTTAGTGTCGTAGTATCCAAAGCCCCCAGCGATCACGAAGGTCCTGCCAGGGTAGTGGCGCTCATACCTTGTGACGGCATCCCCTTCGCCTGGGCCGCCCCCATGCAGCAAATGAAAGATTCCGAAGAGCATCAGCGCTTTGCGGTCTTTAGGAAGCACCTCTCTTTCCATAACAGAAGCAATGCTCCCATCCCGGTCGAAAAACGGTCTGAGGTCGTCGTAGGAGTGAATCTTGCTCCAATCGATCGGTGGATCTGCAGCAACGATTCTCAGGCGGCTTGCGGCGGGAAGATGTTGATTGAGCGAGCGGACGAGCGGAAAAAGCTGCTCGTAAAAACTGGATGCTCCGCACATTTGTTGGACCGTAGTGTCTCTCCAGACATGCTGGACTTCGGTGAACGGAACGTTCTCACCGGCGATGTACCGATCAAGAATCGGCTGGTAGCGCACGTTACCGCATTCAACGACGATGTCGTTGACCGATGCCGGGAAGCGTGGGTCACGAATGAGGGACAGGAGGAAGTCATCCATATCTTTCCCATCATGGCCCGCTTCCATTGCTACAACTTCGAAGGTCTCAAAAGCTTTCAGGATCGCCGGGATCGCAGGTTCAGGGGTCGCGTCCTGAGTGGCGCTGACAGCATGGCCCACTGTGACCTGAGCCGTGCAAGGCTGTGAAAGCAGTGAGATCAATCCGAGTGCAAGAAGAAAGGTTCCGCAGCGCACATTTCTCAGCATGCGAGGAAAGAACTGCTCATTCATGGTTACCACCTCCGTCGTTCAACTACCGTGATGCGGAGCGCCTACTTCGATGTTTCTTTTTCTTGGGCACTCTTCGAATCTGTCTCCTTACCTCTATGTAGAAAACTACTCTTTCTAGTCAAGGTGAGGCTTGTCAATTAGTGATCCACATAGGTATGTTTTGCGCGTGGCCGAGGTGTCGAAAGCATTAGTACCCATAAGTCAGCTTTTCGTTCGCCGACACCCAATCACGCCGGGTGCCCCATTCATGCGGTCCCATCGCATGAGTGGGCATTCGAGCGAAGCTCGAACCGCAGTTCACAAGCTCCCCGGTTCGCAATAACCCTGTCAAGCCCAGATCCCACCTAACCTACACAAACCAAACCACATAAAAGTGCCGATTCCTTTCCATCGCCCTGCTAAAATAGGAATTGGCAACAAAAGCCCCGGACAATTCCGGGGCTTTTCCTTTAAGTCATTTGAATGCAGGACTTTACAGATAACTCGTTTGTTTGGAAGACTTTACAGGCACAACGAATACTAAGCCAAACAGAATCAATACTTTACCCCAAACGAAGGGGGAGGGGTACAGGAGAGATCCTAAAACACCGTCATCGAGCTGATCAGCAGCAGGGTCACGCTGCCATCCGTAATCCGCTTGTGCGGAGTCATCCGCGGCACCGTCAGGTAGTCGCCCTTCTTCAGCATCACCGTCGTGAAACCCTCCGACTCCGGAGCCAGCCACTCACCCGGCTTCGTCTCCCGCGCATTCTTCGGAGTGCCGCCCAGCTCATACTTCGTCTCGCCGTCCAGCACCTGGAAGACGTGATCGCGATGAGCGTGATACTCGAACTCCTTGGCGACCTTCTTCGTCTCCGCGTTCATCGCCACCTGCAGCGTCTTTCCCACCTCCGGCGACGAGATCAGATCCTTCGTCCCGTTCGTGGCCTCGACATCTTTCATCGTGCTCGCCATCGTAGCGGCGTTCAGCACCTGAAACGGCCCCGCAGATCCCGGATCGCCCGCAGCAGCAGCAGACGACGCGTGAAGCAGCGTATCGGTCAGAGGGTTCAAAGGAGAGACGGCTGCAACAGCAAGCGGAGCTGTCAGCAGAAAGTTGCGGCGGGTCTGTGTATGGGCCATGCCCAAAAGTGAACCACAACCAGCCTCATTCGCGCCACTGCTTAGGTTGTATCGACAGAAAGATCATGGCCTGCCGGCCGGGCCCGCTGCGCGCGGAGCGGTCACTTCGTGACTTATGTATCGGCTTCGCCGTGGGCCTCCCGCTGGTCGGCATGAAGATTCTTGATCGCGACCAAAGGGAGCGCCACCCGAAGGGATATACAAGTCACGAAGTGACCGCCGCCCGCGCAGGGCGCCCGCGCGGCAGCGCTGAGCTACTGAGGCGGAGGAATCCGGACAGTATTCGCCTTGCAGGTCTTCACCTTGCCGCAGGCCATCGGCTTCCCCTGCTTATCGAGGCAAACCTCGACCGCAGTCAAATAATTGCTCCCGCAGCTGAGCGCGAGACTCGCCGAAGTCACCGAAGGATTTGCAGCCGTCACCAAACCAAAAATCTGTGCCGGAGGCATCGAGATCTGCTTCGTCAGCTTCGCAAGTTCAGGAGGAATCGTGATGGAGTGAAACGCAGTGCGAGCAAGGCCGAAGAACGCATCCGGCGCCAGTCCCGAGCAGGTTCCATGCGTCTTCCACTCGTGCTGCAGCAGACCGGCGTCAGGATAGATGTCGCTGTACTGCGAAGGATCGGAGGGCCCGGGAGCATCGCCGCAGTTCTCCGGGTAGGTGCCGTCATTATTCTCCGGCCACAGACCATGCAGCACGAAGGTCGAGTGCTCCGTGCACTGAATATCCGAGGGATGCGAGTGGCAATACTCTGGAGACCAGGAGAGCGTCAGCAGATAGTAGTCGAACGAAGACGAGGCGGCGCGGCTCTGGACCCTGGTCTGCGGCTGAACCGCGGCCGGCTGTGCGGCGGTGGCGTCTCCCTGCGGGGACTGTGTGGGCCTGCTGCAGGCTGTCAGCAAAAGAAGAAAGGTGAGTACGGGGACCGGGATTAGCCTCATGATGAGGGCAGAATAACAGGAGCAAGTTACACGAGCTTCAGGATCTGACTCTGTCTGTCATTTCGCCGAACCTGTCGAGAAAAACGCCCCCTCCTTGACAGTCTAGGAGAGCCATTCTACTCTCCTAGACAAACAAGGAGAGTAGTCTCTCATGCCCAAACAAGCCGATCTCATGCAGGGCACGCTCGACATGCTCATCCTCAAAGCCGTCTCGCTCGGCAGGTTGCATGGATACGGCGTGCTTCTCCGCATCCAGCAGATCTCGGGCGAACAGCTCGTCATCCAGCAAGGCTCTCTCTATCCAGCGCTCTTCCGCCTCGAACATGATGGTGCCCTTCGCAGCGAGTGGGGCGAGAGCGAGAACAACCGGCGCGCGAAATACTACACCCTCACGGCACAGGGTCGGCGCATGCTCACTCAGGAGACCGAGAAATGGAACCGCATGGCCGGCATCATCGGCGACATCCTTGATCTTACCGAGGTGCAATCGTGAACACCTTCGGCGTTGCCGTACACGCTCGCTGGTCGCGCCTGCGATCCTGGCTGCGTTCCATCTCCTCGCGCACTCGCCTCGAAGACGACATGGAAGAGGAGCTGCGCTTCCATCTCGAAGCCCGCACCGCCGACCTCATCGCAGAGGGACTGTCTCCCCGTGAAGCTGCGCGTCAGGCACGCATCGAGTTCGGAGGCATCGCCACCCATAAAGACAACGTGCGCCGCTCCCTCGGCCTGCGCTGGTGGGACGATCTCCGCGCCGACCTCGTCTATGCCACCCGCATCCTGCGCAAGAGCCCCGGCTTTACCTTGATCGCCGTGAGTTCGCTCGCCCTCGCCATCGGAGCCAATACCACCATCTTCTCTGTCGCCAACGAGCTCCTCTACGAGCGCCTCGGCGTTCCGCACCCTGAGCAGCTCCGCCTCTTCATGCTTACCGGTGACAAGAAGAACGTCATTCACTCCTCCTGGGGTATGTTTGGTCGCACGCCCGATGGGCTCACCATAGCAGATTCTTTTTCTTACCCCGTCTACCAGCAGCTCCGCCGCAACAACAAAGCTCTCCAGCAGATCTTCGCCTTCAAAGATCTCGAGCGCGCCAATGTCACCATCAACGGCAACGCCCAGGCAGCTCAGGTCGAGCTCGTCTCCGGCAACTTTTATCAGCAGATGGACGTGCGCCCTGCACTCGGTCGCGCCATCCTTCCTTCCGATGACGGAACACCCAGTACCGGAGCCGTAGCCATCATCAGCGACGGTCTGTCGGTCCGCGCCTTTGGCCGTTCCAGCGATGCCGTTGGCAAGGTCATCACCGTCAACATGTCGCCGGTCACCATCATCGGTGTCAACGCTCCAGGATTTACCGGTGCAAAAAGCGTTCAGGTCTCGCCGGACATCTTCATGCCGCTCTCCATGATTCCACTTCTTCATGCAGAATCGTCTCGCGACGGCCCAATCCTAACCAGCACAAGATTGTGGTGGGTCAACCTGATCGCCCGCGCCAAGCCTGGTATCTCCGACGAACAGGCACGTGGCTCGCTTGAAGTTGCCCTCACCGCAGCGATTCGTAATACCATGTCCCCCAAAGCCGGCGAGACCATGCCTCGCCTTGAGCTTGACGACGGCAGTCGCGGCCTCAACTTCGTTGGCAAGCAGTTCGCGAAGCCCCTCCGTGTGCTCATGGTGCTCGTTGGCTTCGTTCTTCTTCTCGCCTGTGCCAACGTAGCCAACCTGATGCTCGCGCGTACTTATACCCGTCAGCGTGAGATGAGCGTTCGTCTTGCCCTCGGTGCTGCGCGTTCGCGCATCCTCCGTCAGGTCTTAGCCGAAGGTCTTCTGCTCTCCGTCATCGGCGGTACCCTCGGTCTCATCTTTGGATATCTCGGACGTACGGCGCTACCCAAGCTCGTCTTCAACGCCTGGGAAAATGTAGGGCTTAACGTCCCCTTCAACTGGAAGGTCTTCTGCTTTACCGCCGCAATCACCCTCTTCACCGGCATCCTTCGCCGCTCTGCCCGCCTGGGCCGCCACGCGGGCGGAGATCAATACCGCACTCAAAGAGGGGGGCAGCGGAACCTCCACGCGTCATCGCAAGGCCATCAGCGGACGCGCCATCATCGCCTTTCAGGTCGCTCTGTCCACTCTTCTCGTCGCAGGAGCGGCTCTCTTCATCCGCACCCTTATCAATCTCAACTCCATAGATCCCGGCTTCCGTGCCGATCACCTTCTGCTCTTCGACATCAATCCGCCGTCAAAACTCTATCCTGCCCCGCAGGATGTCGCTCTCCACGCCAATATCGAAGAGGCTCTGCGTTCCGTTCCCGGAGTCGAGAGCGTTACTCTCTCGGACGTCGCACTGATCTCGAACGCGCAATCCACCGTGAGCATACATATCGAAGGTGCAACCTCGTCGCATGATGACTCCAATGACAACTCGAACGTCGCCGATGTTGGCCCCGAATTCTTTCAGGTTATGCGCATCCCTATCGTTGCTGGTCGCGCCTTTACACGGCACGATGCAGAGGGTTCGCGCGGGGCCTCTGTCATCAATCAGACCCTCGCGAAAAAGTTCTTCCCCAATCAGAACCCCGTTGGCAAACGCTTCAATACCGACGACAGCCCCGACCGCCGCATCTGGTACGAGGTGGTAGGCGTCTGCGCTGACACCTACTTCACCAGCCTCAAGCAGAAGCCTGAAGCCTTACACTTTGACCTCTATCGCCAGCAGCACGACATCCGCGGTGTCACCTACATCATCCGCACTCCCATGCAGCCCGAGGCCATCGTTCCTTCCCTTCGCGCCGCGGTCCAGAAGATCGACAAAGACCTTCCCCTCATCGACATCCGTACCCAGCAGCAGCAGATTGACTCCACTATGCAGCAGGAGCGCATCTTCGCCTCGCTCACCGTCGGCTTCGGGGTTCTCGCGCTTGCGCTGGCCTGCATCGGGATCTACGGCATCATGACCTACACCGTCACCCAGCGCACGAACGAGATCGGCATCCGCCTGGCGCTCGGCGCCCAGCGCGGCCGTGTCCGAGTCATGGTCCTACGTGAAAGCACCTGGCTCACCGTGTTCGGAATCGGCGCCGGTCTCGCAGCCACCCTTGCGCTCAGCCGACTCGTCAAATCCATGCTCTACGGCCTCAGCCCCACCGATCCCATCTCACTCACCGCCGCGGCCTGCCTCCTGCTCACCGTGGCTCTGTTTGCGAGTTGGATTCCGGCCGCGCGCGCCTCACGCATTGAACCCATGGAAGCACTCCGCCACGAATGATTACGCCTGAAGGGTTACTGCCGGATCCAATTCATCTTGAATCGAGCAAGCGTGATGTGCGCGGGATCGCTCTCTCGACCGTCGATCGCGCCCGATTCATAGAGGCATAGGATCGTCCCGTCCGGAAGAACCGCGAGATCGCTGTAAGCGGAGGATCCCGCATCGATCAGCCTCGACGCGGGCCATGTCTTTCCTTCGTCGAAAGACGCGTGAACCGTCAACCTCCGGCGAGGATAATGCGACTTTACGGGTGGGCTGGACGCAGTGTCCGGATTCGAGAAGAGCAGTGCCGTCTGGCCTCCTTTGCGCGGAGCATACCTCACCAGCCCCGCATTGCACACCGGTTCGAAGAGCGCCTCGTCATAGATTGGCTTGCTCCAATGCGTAGCGCCATCCGCACTCGTCGAGAGGATGCGGCGATGATGTTCCGATGCCGATCGCATATTCAACTGCACCGAACCGTCCTCCAGTTGCACGATGTCCGTCTCGCTGGGGTTCTTCATCTCTTCATCGCCGGCCAGAAGAAGATCGCCGTGCTTCCACGTCGTTCCGTGGTCGTCACTGAATAAGGTCGTGACCGCAGAGGGAGCGTGCGCCCTGCGCCCCTTCGCATCGACCGCACCGTTCGCCATCCACACCGGAACTATAAGACGTCCGCTCTTCAACTGGATTCCATGCGTAGGGCCTGGGGCAATCACGTTCCAGTTGAACTCCTTGCGCAGGTCGGCGAGAACGCTCGTAATCTCGATAGGCCGCGAAAAACTTATGCCATCGTCCTTCGACTGGATAACGAAGCATCGCTCGTAGTTCGTCTGGTAAAGCAGAGAGACCGTCCTGGTCTGCCGGTCCACAAGGGCAACCGGGTTATCGGTCGTTCCTTTCCCTTCGCCGGCCATTCGCTTCGAAGGAGAAAAACTTTTTCCTCCATCCGTGCTGCGCCGCAGAACCACGTCGGTATCGGCCCAGTCCGATTGGGTCGTCTTTCGCGCCGCGGCATAGACCAGGACGCTTCCCTTTGCGGTCACCACGACTCCAGGAATTCGATAGGTCGCATAGCCATCCATCCCGCCGCTCCAGAGATTGGTGCTGCTGAAGCTATCCTCCGCTCGCGCGAAACAGAGACAGAGCAAGAGGGTACATGCCAGGGGGAGCGTTCGCCGGTAGATCGCCATAGGCCACATGCTCTCACTTTAACTGTTTTCGCAAAGATTATCAATAAAACATCATTGACAATTGACACACCGAAAGACTATCAATTTTCTCGAATATTTATGAATAAAGGAACCTCGATGAGACCCTCTTACACCTCCCCGTCTGTCTCTTCTCTTGGGATGGCGTTTCTGGTCGCCCTGCTTTTATCACTCGCCCCGGCGGGCCTCGCACAGGAGTCCGGAAGCGGAATCGAAGGCACCATTACCGATTCGACAGGAGCCGTTGTCCCCGACACCGAGGTGATCGCACACAATACGGCCACAAATCTCAGCTCCTCGGCGAAGACCAACTCCACAGGCTTCTTCTCGTTTCCCAATCTCCCCGCGGGAACGTATACCGTGCTCGCGCGCTCGGCAAACTATCAGCCCGCGACCACGCAGCCATTCAGAATCCTCAGCGGTCAACGCTCTCGCATCGACCTTACCCTGCAGGTGAGCGGCGTGAACACGACCGTCGATGTCTCCGCCTCGAGCACACAGTTGATCAACACCACCACCAACGATCTCGGCACCAGCGTGGAACCTGTGAAGATCCAGAA
>Ga0193742_1000855_pt1 | contig 19420 bp, 11 predicted proteins | sample L2c1metaG_FD_165511 | JGI IMG/M metagenome (GOLD analysis project Ga0193742, IMG submission 165511) | Soil microbial communities from a riparian zone of the East river system, Colorado, United States - L2c1 | ecosystem: Environmental > Terrestrial > Soil > Riparian zone | place: USA: East River... | reverse complement strand
GGAAATAACGCCACGATTGCAGAGTAGGCCGCCGACTGAGCGAGGTTCAAAACGTCATGCTCCATGGCCCGCGTCGCGGCGCGGTGAGCAACGACAGGAATGTGGAACATTCGTCTCACAGAAAATAGCCTGAGGATTCCTGTCCGCAAGCATATAACGCCCGCAGCATCAATCAGGCCTTCCAGCGGTTCAGAAACTCGGTCACACCCTTGGGAGTCGTATGCTCGAACACTTTGTTCTGATCCGACCAGAGCAATTTGCCATTGGAATCAAGCACAGCGAGGGCAGGAACTCCCTTCGCGACTGGAACGTGGTACCTCTCGGCGATATCGATGTTGTGGTCCATGTGGCCGATGTCGACGTGTACGACGATGAAATGCTTCTCGAGCAGATCTCCGTTCGGACTCTGATGCATATACAGATCCAGCACAAAACAGTCGCCGCACCAGTCGCCGCCGAAGTCGACGATCACCCGCTTCTTTTCCGCCTTCGCTTTCTTCAAGGCCGCGGCGATATCCATCCTGGCATTTGCGGTTGCGGAATACAGGCTCTTTTTAACGAAGGGCACCGCCATCTGTGCTGAAACAAGTGAAGCAGACGAAGACGCCAGAGCCACGGCGGTCATCACGATACGGAGTCGCAGAAGCATAAAGTCAGGGCCCTCCCGGCAAGCCCGCAAAGATCGTTTCAATCTTGCCTAGTTCATGATGCATCAGCCTCAGCAACGCCGCAACGCAGCCATCGCCTACTTGCCTGCATAGTAGCCATCGCGCGTCTGGACAAAGAGGTCCTTGCGCTGCGTGATCAGATCGACCCGATGATATCCGTCCGCTGCAGCCGCCTGGTCGGGCGTGAACCCAAGCCGATACTGCGCGCGTAGCTCCTCCGCGATCTCGCTGTAGATCTGTGCGATGGTCTGCTTCTTCGAGACCTCAAAGAGCCTTCCCCCCGTCTCCTCCGACATCTGTTTCAGGATCTTCTTGCCATCGACGTGGCTCGAGCTATCGCCGCCGCCGCTACGGCCGCCACCGGGGTAACCTCCTCCCGGATAACGCCCACCCGGATAGCCTCCACCTCCTCCGGGAAAACGACTGCCCCCGGAACCATGACGATTCGAGTCCTGCTGCGGCTCCTCGCCCTTGAAGTAGATGGCATAAATCATGGTGTCCGCTCGCTGCGCGCTCTCAAGAGCCTTCGCCAGGCTCTCCTTGCTGCCGCGATCCACCCCGTCCGACAGAATAATGATCGCCTTGCGTCCCTTCTGCTTGCTCATCAGTTCATCGGAGGAGAGAAACACCGCGTCGTACAGTGTCGTTCCCCCCGCATAGGTGCGTCTTGTGGTCTTGCCTTTGTTTGAATCGTTGCTGTCATCGGTGCCCGAAGTCGTGGAAGAGTTCGGCGAAGTCGTGTCGATCTCTTTGAGCGCAGCCTGCAGCTTCGGCCGCGAGTTCGTCAGGTCCCCCAGAAGCTCCACCTGCCGTGAGAACTGGAGAATGAAGGCCTGGTCCTTCGGCGTCGTCAACATCTGGTCCAGGAACGTGCCGCTCGCGCTGCGTTCATCATCAATCACTGAGCGCTGGCTCGCGCTGGTGTCAACCAGCAGCCCCAGCGTCAACGGAAGATTGGTGTCGATATCAAAGTAGCGGATCGCCTGCGGATGACCGTCCACCTCGAGGTTGAAGTCCGCCTTGGTCAGGTTGCGGACCAGCGCCCCCTTTTTGTCATGCACCACAACGGGAAGGTTGACCAGGCGCGCGTTCATGGAGAGGTCCGCAGCGGCCGTGGAATGGGTATCCGCTGCCGCCGCAGGGGTCTGTTGAGCCCTTGCGACGCTGTGAGTTAAATCGGTCGGCAGAAATACAAGACAGACGAGAGGAAGGACGTGCAGGAGACTGCGGCGGGAGATCATGCTCCCTTAGACCAACTTTTTCACAATGGGTTTCGGTGAACCCACTTTCGGATAACCAGGAAGAACGAAAGGCACCGAATAGTTCGAAGAAAGGAATCGTAGGTCTATAGACCTTGGTAACCGGATAGGATGATCTCAGGCCCCTTCCGTTCAACCGATAAAATTCGATCTGCAACAAAAAAAGATAGTTGACCTCGGGTCGTCAAAATTTTGCTCTGATTTACTCCGAGACGCCTTTGCAAATGCGTGAGTAGATGCTACGTTGCTTCATTGAAGAAATCAGGTAAAACCGGGTTAAGCTTTATGCTGAACCGGTAACCGATATGCGTTATCTTCCGGAGTGTTTCCTTGAGGGATTGGGTGCTTGATCCTCCCCGACCGTGGGCGTGGAAGACGAGTCTGTCTACGGTGCCTGTCTTTGCAGCCGTAGGAGAGTTCGCGCGCCTGCATCATCAAGCTCTCTCCATCGAGATCGTCGCGGCGATCCTCGCTGGCGGCGGCGCAGTCTTCGCAGCCTGGTCGCTCTGGCGCGAACACAGCTACAAGATCCTTCTCCAACGCATGGAAGAGACGCATTCGAAGTTCGTCGCTGCGGCGGAGGCCAGCCTCGACAGCTTCTCTCTTCTTGACGCGGTGCGTGATCAGACCGGCCGCATCGTAGACTTCCGCATTCACTATCTCAACGAAAATGCCAGCCGAATGATCGGCAGGCCCCGAATTGAGCTTGTGGGACAGGTCCTCTCCGAAGTCATGCCGGAGGTAAAAAGCTCCAGGCGCTTTGAGCAATACTGCGAAGTCATCGAGACCGGCACTCCTCTGAACCAGGAATATCCCGCGCCCGAGAAGAATCTGTGTGCGGCCACGTGGATCCGGCGTCAAGTCGTGAAGCTTGGTGACAGCCTCGCCATCACCAGCAGCGACATCAGCGCGACCAGGGCTGCACAGGATCGCTACGAGCACCTCGTCGAATTCAATGAATCGGTCTTTCAAAATGCCCCCTTCAGCATCGTCGCAACCGACGTCCAGGGCATCATCACCGCAATGAACGTAGCCGCGGAGAAGCTGACCGGCTACAGCCGGGAGGAGCTGATCGGCAAGACTTCCCTGACCGTCATGCACGACGAACGCGAACTGGCAGCCGCCGCGCGCGACGCCGCGGCTACAGACGACTTCGTGGAGTTGACCGGCTTCGAAGTCCTCACTGCCGGAGCCGTTGCCGGCGAGATGCAGGAGAAGGAATGGACGCTGGTCAAACGCGATGGCAGCCGCACGCCCGTCAATCTCGCCATGCGCGCTGTCACCTCCGACGCAGGCGAAGTAAGCAGTTTCGTCGGCATCGCCTTCGACATCACCGAACGCCGGCAGATGCTGCAGTACGTGACCCACCTGGCGACTCACGATCAGTTGACCGGCCTCGTAGGCCGGGCCATGCTGCGCGATAAGACCGTCGAGGCCGTCGAGCGGGCGCGCCGCTACGGAACCAAAGTCGCGGTCTTCGTCGTCGATCTCGATCAGTTCAAGCGCATTAACGATTCTCTCGGTCATACCTGCGGCGATCAGGTACTGATTGAGACCGCGGGCCGCCTGCGCCGCTCTGTTCGCAGCACCGACGTCGTCGCCCGCGTAGGAGGCGACGAGTTCGTCGTCGTCATGCCCGACATCACCAGCGTCGCCGATGTCGAACTCTGCGCCTCCAACCTCATCACGCGCATGTCGCCCGAGATGCGCGTCGAAGAACAGCTCGTCAACGTCACCATGAGCGTCGGGGTCTGTATCTTCCCGGACTTCGCCACCGATGCCAAACACCTTCTTAAACGCGCCGATTCCGCGATGTACGTTGCCAAAGAGAACGGACGCCATCAGTATCAGATCTTTAGCGAAGACATGCTGAAGGAGACCGTCGACCGACTCTCGATGGAACACTCCCTCCGCCACGCCTTGGCCAACAGCGAGCTGTCCCTCAACTATCAGCCCCAGATCTCGCTTACCACCGGCCTCATCACCGGCGTCGAGGCCCTCCTGCGATGGAACAACCCCAAGCTCGGAAGCGTTCCTCCCCTGCAGTTCATCTCGCTCGCCGAAGAGACCGGCCTGATCATCCCCATCGGCGAATGGGTGTTCATGACCGCCTGCCGCGAAGGAAAGGCGCTGCAGGACGAGCTTGGAACCGATCTCACCATCTCCGTCAACCTGTCTCCACGGCAGTTTCAGCAGCGCAACCTGATCCAGGTGATCGAGCACGCTCTCGCTGTCAGCGGGCTCGCAGCGCGCAATCTCGAGATCGAGATCACCGAAAACATCCTGATGGTGAACTCGGCCGGGAATCTCGAGAAGTTGCAGCGAATCCGCGAACTCGGAGTTCGTATCTCCATCGACGACTTCGGAACCGGCTTCTGCAGCTTCTCCTACCTGCTGCAGTACCAGGTCGACCGTCTGAAGATCGACCGCAGCTTCATCAAGCAGGCAGGGTCTGATCCCAATGCGGCCGCGGTCGTCCGGACCATTATCGCGATGTCCCACGGCCTCGCCATCCGCGTCGTTGCGGAGGGTGTCGAGACCGAAGAACAGCTTCGCTTCCTCATGCGCCGCAAGTGCGACGAAGGACAGGGAAACTACCTCGGAACTCCCGTCCCGGCAAAGGAACTGGCAATAACGCTCCAGAGATACCACGGCATAGGCGTTCTGCAGAGCATCTAGAGCCACGGAATAGCATCAAGACCCTCTGGACCGCTTTCGCCGCCCCTGGGCTAAACCGCCTGCCGACGTCTGAAGAAGTGATAGATCGCCAACAGAATAATGGCTCCTATCAGGGACATGATGAAGCCGGCCGACTGTCCCTCCTGGTAGTGTCCGATGAGACGGCCTAGAAAGGTTCCCAGGAAAGAGCCGGCGATGCCGATGATCATCGTCACCAGGATTCCACCCGGATCCTTCCCCGGCATGATCAACTTCGCAAGCGCACCAACGACAAGACCGATAATCGCGGTCCAAAGCAGGTTAAGCATAGAAGCTCCTCCAATGCTTGAGGTTTTACGGGTAAGAGCCCGGACAACTCCCGTGGTGCGGACAAGCATACTCCACACTCCAGCGATTTTTCCCTTCGAAAAGTGAAAAGGATACGAAGTTAACTGGGAGAGCTGCGATAGGTCGCCGTTAGAAAGACAAGGACAATTCCCTACCCTCGCGATGCATTCGGGCTCATTCCTCATCTAAAGGCCATGAGCGGCTCAGCGATCCATCCCGGCGTACGCATAGGTCACATCCACCTCAAGGTGGCGAACCTGGACCGCGCCCTCGGCTTTTACCACGGCGTCCTCGGCTTCGAGATCACCCAGCGCCTCGGCGATTCGGCGGCGTTCCTCTCCGCCGGTGGATACCACCACCACATAGGACTCAATACCTGGGAGAGCCGCGGCGGCCAGCCTCCCGCACATGGAAGCACCGGCCTCTATCACCTCGCTGTACTCTATCCATCTCGTGCGGAGCTGGGTGACGCCCTTAACCGCCTGCTCCAGGCCAACATTCCTCTCGAGGGAGCAGCGGACCACGGAGTCAGCGAAGCCCTCTATCTGCGCGATCCTGACCACAACGGCGTCGAACTCCACTGGGACCGCCCCCAGGATCAATGGCCGCGAGACGAAAAAGGTCAACTCGCGATGTACACCCATCCGCTCGATCTCAATAAGTTATTGGCCGCGGCCCAGCGCTGAGCTTCTCCCACAAAGCCATGTTCTCTTCCCCGCAGACCAGCACCTAATACGCCCGCAGGCGATTCACTGGAATCCTCACCTGAAAACAGGTCACCTGCGGTTTTGAATCAAGCGCCACCGACCCGGAGTGCTTGCTGACAATACGCTGGACCGTATCAAGTCCCAGCCCCATCGCCGTCCCCAGAGGCTTAGTGGTAAAGAAGGGCTCGAAGATCCTCGATTGGATCGCCTCCTCGATTCCCGGACCGTTATCGCGAATCTCAACGATCGCCATCTGACCGCTGACCCGGATAGCAACGGTAAGCGTACCGTGATCGTGCATTGCGTCCAGCGCGTTTTCGATCAAAGCCGACCACACCTGGTTGAGTTCGCTGCCATAGGCGCTGACCAGCGGCAGATCGGCCTCGAACTCAAGCCGCACCTCGACCCTTCCCGTCCTTGACCGGAACATCGCCAGCGTATTCTCGATCGACTGCGGAAGATCGATATCCTGCACCGGAGCCTGATCCATGAACGAGTAGCCGCGAATCGCGCTGATGAGCTCGAAGATGCGTTCGCTCGAATCCACAACCGTATCGGCCATGCGCTCCACCCGAAGCGTGCTGGCGAAGGTTGCAATCGCCGGTGACAGCGTCTCGGCGCTCAGCACACTGGCTAACGTATCGAGCATCGTGGTCGGGATTCTCGTCTCCGCGAGCGCAGGGGCGATCGTCCAGGGCGCTGCGACATGGTGCTTCTCAAGCCAGCGCAGGATCTCGTCTTCATAGTCGCTTGCTTCGAGCGGACTCTTCGGAATCAGCGAGAACCCAGCGGAAGCCTGGATGTAAGCGCGGGCTCTCTTCACCCAGGCGTTGTACTGGCCGAGTTCCAAGTCGGAGCCAAACAGGCGGCCCAGGCGATACTTCGTCTCATCGGAGTCGCGCAGCTCCGTGGAAAGGCTGGCCGCCGAGCGTTGCGCCGCAGAGGCGGGATTGTTGAGCTCGTGCGAAAGGTTCGCCGCCAGCTTGCCCAGCGCAAGCAGCTTCTCCGCCTGTTCGTCCATACGCGTGAAGTCACGCACCCGGTCGAGAAGGAGACTAACGCATCGCTGCGCCATCGAAGGAATCGCAAGCAGCATCTCCCCAAATAGATCTTCGTGGATATCGAGAACCCAGACCGCGCCTACGCTGCGGCCATCCGCACCCCACGTCTTCATCCGCGAAAATGGAAGCTTGCCTGTCACCCTCGAGGTTCGGCCCACGAAACGGGCCACAGGGCCGGATTTGCGTCGATGCGCCATCACCTCGCCACGCAGGATGATGATCATGTGATGACAGACCTCGTCCTCGCGAAAGAAGAGAGCACCGTCGGGACCGACGCGCTCCGTACTATGCGTCGCAAGCCAGCGATACTCCTGGTCTGTAAGACCCTCGATCGAACGAATCGCCCGCAGCGCCGTCACGATCTCCTCAGGCGAGGTCGGCGCCTCAGGCGCGCTTGCCACCAACGGCGCTGTCCCTTGTGCGTCAGCCGAGGGACCTGTGCCAGCCGAAGGATCGGAGATGGTCTGCGTCGTCGCGATCGGAAACTCCTCTTGATAAGACTAGATGTCTCTGATTAAAACAGAATTCTCTCCCTCCGCGAGGAGACGCCTTCAGCGGACTCATTTCTTCTTCCCCGTCTTCTTCTTCACGTTCTTCACGGCAGCGCGAACACGCTTCACACGGGCCGGGAGATCCTTCTGCACAGCACGGACGAACTTCCTCTCCTCCGGGCTCTGCCACAAGCGGATTCCGCCCTCGATCGCATTGCTGTTCGCCCCCACAACCACGTGAGGAGGAAGATGCCTTATCAGCTTTGCATTGCCTCCCCCTAACAGCACATACTCACAGACCATCGCGGCCATCAGGCGTTCGGTGACATCGAGGACTGACTTGCTCCATCGCTTCTTTCCGCGAAGATCGAGCCCGTTCTTTCCAACGTAGTCCTCATAGGTCTGTCCCTTTCGATAGGGAAGATGAGCAAGCTCCAGGGGAATCACAACTCCCTCGAAGACCAGCGCAGACCCCAGACCGGTTCCGATTCCGAGAAAGAGCATTCGTCCCCCTCGATAGCCTCCGAGAGCCTGCATCGCCGCGTCATTAATGAACCGAAGAGGCTTCTTGAGCGCCTTCTGATAGGCGAAATCGATCCATCCGGAGCCAAGATTATGCGGCTCGGCGAGAGGATGATCATGCGCGACCGGACCGGGATAGCCGATCGAGATGCAGTCGTACTTCCACCCTTGTGTGGCCAGAATCACCTGCTCGGTCATCTGTTCCGCGGTCAACGAAGGTCCCGACGGAATCTTGAGTGGAACTCGCTGGGTTGTTGAAGCAACCTTCACATGCGAACCGCCGACATCGATCACAAGGACATTTTTCATGGGAAAAGCATACAAGCTGGCACAAGATTCGCCCGCAAAACCAATGAAAAATAAATGACTTCAGCCTGCCTCCTCTCTTTCTGACTTCGAATATAAATCGCTCCTTCGGTGAAGGTAGCCTCTCGCAAGTAATTGAAAAATATAAAATAACCCTTGGGAAAATAAATTATTTGACAATCGTTATCTTTAGTGAGTAGAGTGGTGATGGGTACTTCTGAACATTAGGAAAAAACAATGCGGAAAGCACTTCTGGTCACTCTCTTCCTCTCCCCCGTTCTGCTTCACGCTCAGGCAAATTCGCCTGCCCAGCCCCAGATCGCTCTGGCTACTCCGAAGGCCATCGTCGGCAGCGCCGATCGTGGAACCACTCCTTCCAAGCCCCTTCGCATCTCCACCGGAGTTACGGCCCCCAAGCTCGTCTACTCCATCGCTGTCAACTCGGAGAACACCACGCCCTGGACCGATGTCTCCGTGAATAGAACAGTCACCGTCGGCATGGTCGTCGATGTAACGGGAAAGCCCACCGAACTCAAGATCGTCAAGTCCGCCGGTCCCCTGGTTGATCACAACGTCCTGGCGGCAGTCAGCCAGTACCGCTTTCAGCCCGGCACGGTCAGCAACCAGCCCGTCGCCTTCCCCCTGAACCTCGAGATCAACCTCGTGGCCGCGCGCTAAAAGCTGCTGTCCAACCTGCAAGATAGAGAACTGCGGACCCGTTGCATGGGTCCTTTTTTTTGCCCGACGCAGTTGCTACCTTGGCGGTCGACTGTCATTGACAGTGTTTTCGACGTGAACGATCTTCCCCGCCGACGCCTCAGCATGTCCTGGATGGGGGAGCTCGTTGCAGGTCTTAGGAAGAATGACGGGCGGGACTTGAATCGATGTGGTGGACGACCGGAACAGGCACTCGTCGCCGAACTCACGGGTGATGCCTTCGTCTCGCTTTCAGTCCGCGGGCAACACGTTTATAAAGGAGCGGGCTCCATGGAGTCCGCTCCTTTACCTCTCATACGTCTTATTTTGTGTCGGCCTTCTTCGCGAGAAACGTTCCACTGACGTCTAACGGCGCAACAGCGATATCCCCCGTCAACTCTCCCTTATCGTTCCAGCTGCCGGTAAAGGTAAGCGTCAGGGCATCTCCCTGATATTCACCGCCGTGTACGAAGGTTACCTTCTTCTCGGCAACCGTCACGGTGGTGTTATAGGACTTCCCTTCGTCATTCTTGCAGACACCTGAGATCTTCTCCTGATCCTGGGTAAAGCTGCACGCTTCGTTGATCGGATGGCCTTCGACATCTCCTGTGATCGTCCAGGCTCCAGGAACTACGGGTTGAGCCAAAAGCGTTGCCGCCGAAGCGAAGAGCAAAACTATCGTTTTTTTCATAACTGACTTTACTTTCTGTGAAGAGATTTGAAGCGTGCTGAGTATACTCTCGCAACAATAATTGGCATCGTCCGTGTGCCCCGAAAGCAAAACGGCAGAGCCGAAGCTCTGCCGTTTCTGTTTTGCGCGAAGCGCGTTTCGCTGGACGCGGAGTCCTATTCGGCGGCCATCTCTTCCTGCTCGCCTTCCATGCGCATCGCCTCGAGCTCGCGCTCTTCGGCGTCGTGCGCCTCCTGCACCTCGGCCTGGACCTGGGCTGCCGCCTCTTCGAGCTCTGGGGAGAGCTGGACGTTGCGGTAGTACTCCATGCCCGTACCGGCAGGGATCAGGCGACCCACGATGACGTTCTCCTTGAGACCGCGCAGCGTATCCACCGCGCCGTTGATCGAGGCCTCGGTAAGAACGCGTGTCGTCTCCTGGAAGCTGGCGGCCGAGATGAAGCTATCGGTCGACAACGACGCCTTGGTGATGCCGAGCAGAAGCGAACGGCCAATCGCCGGACGTCCACCCGTCATCAGCACACGCTGGTTCTCCGCATTGAAGCGGAAGCGGTCCGTCTGCTGATCGATCAGGAAGGTCGTCTCGCCAACCTCCTCGATCTTCACCCAGCGCAGCATCTGCCGGACGATGACCTCGATGTGCTTGTCCGAGATCGCCACACCCTGCAACCGGTAGACCTCCTGGATCTCGTTCACCAGGTACTGCTGCAGAGCGCGCTCGCCGAGCACCTCAAGAATGTCGTGCGGATTACGCGGACCGTCGATGAGCGCATCACCGGCACGAAGGCGTTCGCCTTCCTGCACGTTGACATACACACCACGCGGAACCGAGTACTCCTCTTCCTGTCCGTTGTCGGCTGTGACGTAGACCTTGCGCTGTCCCTGGCTTGCGCGCCTCGAACAGCTCGACGACCCTCGGCAGACCGCCGGTGATGTCCTTGGTGCGGGTCGTCTCGCGCGGGATCTTCGCCAGGATGTCTCCGGGGTAGAGCTCGTCTCCATCGGCGACCATCAAGTGAGCACGGCTCGGCATCAGGTAGCGCTTGTTGCCCTGCGCGCTCTTGATGATGATCGTGGGCTGACGCTTCTCGTCCGGCGAATCCGCGACGACCAGACGCGAGAGGCCCGTGACCTCGTCGATCTCATCGTGCAGCGTTACGCCCTCCTGCAGATCCTTGAACTGGACCGTACCGGCGATCTCGGTCAGCAGCGAGAAGGTATAAGGATCCCACTCGCCGAGCTTATCGCCGAGAGCGACGATGGCGCCGTCCTCGATCTTCAGCTTGGCACCGTAGACGATCGCGTAGCGCTCCTTCTCACGGCCTTTCTCGTCGATGATGGCGATCGAGCCGTTGCGGTTCATCGCCACCAGGTCGCCGCTCTTCGAACGGACCGTGACCAGATTGATGAAGCGAACCGCGCCGGCGTTCTTGGCTTCGATGTGCGAAGCGTCCGAGACGCGCGATGCCGTTCCACCGATGTGGAAGGTACGCATGGTGAGCTGCGTTCCGGGCTCGCCGATCGACTGGGCCGCGATGACTCCGACGGCCTCGCCCATCTCAACCATCTTGCCCGAGCCCAGATTGCGGCCGTAGCACAGGATGCAGGCGCCGCGCTTGGACTCGCAGGTCAGCACCGAGCGGATCTTCACTCTCTCGATACCGGCCGCCTGAATCGCGCTGGCCAGATCCTCGTCGATCTCCTGGTTCACTTCGACGATGGTCTTGCCCTCGTAGTCCTTCAGCTTCTCGAGCGAGACGCGGCCGATGATGCGGTCGCGCAGTGGCTCGATCGTCTCGCCGGCTTCGATGATCGGCATCACGTAGATGCCTTCCACCGTTCCGCAATCGTTCTGCGAGATGATGACGTCCTGCGCCACGTCGACCAGGCGGCGGGTCAGGTAACCCGAGTCAGCCGTCTTGAGCGCGGTGTCAGCCAGTCCCTTGCGAGCGCCGTGCGTCGAGATGAAGTACTGCAGCACGGTGAGTCCCTCGCGGAAGTTCGCCGTGATCGGGGTCTCGATGATCTCGCCCGAAGGCTTTGCCATCAGTCCGCGCATACCCGAAAGCTGACGGATCTGCTGCTTCGAACCACGAGCGCCGGAGTCGGCCATGATGTAGATCGGGTTCATGGCTCCTTCCTTGTCCGCGCGCTTCATGTTGTTGAACATCTCATCGGCCACCTTCTCGGTCACGGCAGACCACATCTGGATGACCTTGTTGTTGCGCTCGCCGTTGGTGATCGCACCGTCAAGGTACTGCTGCTGCACGTTGATGACCTGCTTTTCAGCCTCGGAGACAACGGTGTACTTCGACTCCGGAATGACCATGTCGTCGAGACCGACCGACAGACCCGACCGCGTCGCATAACGGAAGCCGAGGTCCTTGATCTTATCCAGCGTCTTCACCGTGCTCTCGAGTCCGAGATTCAGGTAGCAGTAGTTCACCAGCTGGCCGATTCCCTTCTTCTTCAGCAGGCCGTTGATGTACGGCATAGCCTCGGGGAGCGCATCGTTCAGAATCGCGCGGCCGACCGTCGTGTTGATGTACTGCTTGTTGAACTCAACCGGCTCGGTGTGTGTGATGTCCTGATCGTCGTACGCCGTGGTCATGTCGAGGACAGGACCGGTGTGGCGCAGACGGATCGGCGTCAGCGTCTCCACCTGCTTGGCCTCGAGCGCCATCAGAACCTCTTCGATATTGGCGAAGACACGGCCTTCACCCTTCGCGTTTACCTTGGCCTTGGTCAGGTAGTAGAGACCAAGCACAAGATCCTGCGTCGGAACCGTAATCGGCTGGCCGCTCGCCGGCGAGAGGATGTTGTGCGAGGCGAGCATCAGCACGCTGGCCTCGATCTGGGCCTCAGGCGACAGCGGGATGTGAACGGCCATCTGGTCGCCGTCGAAGTCCGCGTTGAAGGCGGTGCAGACCAGCGGATGAATCTTGATGGCCTTGCCTTCCACCAGCACAGGCTCGAAGGCCTGGATGCCGAGACGGTGCAGGGTCGGGGCGCGGTTCAGCAGAACCGGGTGATCCTTGATGACCTCTTCGAGGATGTCCCAGACGATCGGATCCTGCAGCTCAACCATCTCCTTAGCCTGCTTGATGGTCGTGCAGTGGCCCGTCTGCTCCAGACGGTGATAGATGAACGGCTTGAAGAGCTCGAGCGCCATCTTCTTGGGAAGACCGCACTGATGCAGCTTCAGCTCCGGGCCAACCACGATCACGGAACGGCCCGAGTAGTCGACGCGCTTGCCGAGGAGGTTCTGGCGGAAGCGGCCCTGCTTGCCCTTGAGAGTGTCGGAGAGCGACTTCAGCGGACGGTTGTTCGCGCCACGCAACACGCGGCCACGGCGGCCGTTGTCGAACAGAGCGTCGACGGCCTCCTGCAGCATGCGCTTCTCATTGCGCACGATGACCTCAGGCGCATGAAGGTCCATGAGCTTCTTGAGGCGGTTGTTGCGGTTGATCACGCGGCGATAGAGATCGTTCAGGTCCGAGGTTGCGAAACGGCCGCCGTCCAGCGGAACCAGCGGGCGGAGCTCAGGCGGAATGACGGGGATCACGTCGAGAATCATCCACTCCGGCTTGTTGTCGGACTTGCGGAAGGCCTCGACGATCTTCAGGCGCTTCGAATACTTCAGCTTCTTCTGAAGCGAGGACTCCTGCTTCATGCGCTCACGCAGCTCAGTCGCAAGCTCGGTGATCTCGACGCGCTTCAGCAGCTCCTTGATCGCCTCGGCGCCCATCATGGCCTTGAAGCCCGTGGGGCGGTACTGCTGGTCGAGCTCGCGGAAGCGATTCTCGTCCTTGATCACCTCGCGCTCCTTCACGGGAGCATCGCCTGGATCGACGACGACGTAGCTCTCGAAGTAGAGCACGGCTTCGAGCTCACGCAGCGAAATGTCCAGAAGGTGGCCGATGCGCGAGGGCAGGCCCTTGAAGAACCACACGTGCGAGCACGGCGAAGCCAGCTCGATGTGGCCGAGCCGCTCGCGGCGAACCTTCGACAGCGTCACTTCAACGCCGCACTTGTCGCAGATCACTCCGCGGTGCTTCATGCGCTTGTATTTGCCGCACAGGCACTCCCAGTCCGTGATGGGACCAAAGATGCGAGCGCAGAACAGGCCGTCACGCTCCGGCTTGAAGGTGCGGTAGTTGATGGTCTCTGGCTTGGTGACCTCGCCATGGGACCAGCTGCGGATCTTTTCCGGGCTGGCGAGCTGAATCTTGATCGCGTCGAAGTCAGCGATAGGACCGGTCAGTTCAAAGGGGCTGGAGCGGAACATATTTGGCGTCTCCGTTGCAGCATATTGCTGCGGTTACTAAATCTCTCGGCGATAACTTCTCGGCGTATCGCGTTGCCGTAGTTCTGAAACTGAAGCTCAATTTCGATTGTCTTTGCCACTGCTAAAAGTGAGTGGCGCCCGGGGAGACTGTTCAGAACAGTCTCCCCAGGCTGATTGGCGGATTACATTAGTCGGCCGCGGCAATCGTGGGCACGGGCTGCTTCTTCTGGTCGGACTGCTTGACCAGCTCCACATCGAGGCACAGCGACTGCAGCTCGCGGATCAGCACATTGAACGACTCCGGCACGCCGGGTTCGATCGCAGCCTCTCCCTTGACGATGGCCTCGTAGATCTTGGTGCGGCCGTAGACGTCATCGGACTTCGCCGTCAGCAGCTCCTGCAGGATGTAGGCCGCGCCATAGGCTTCAAGCGCCCAGACCTCCATCTCACCGAAGCGCTGTCCGCCGAACTGCGCCTTGCCGCCCAGCGGCTGCTGGGTGATCAGCGAGTACGGTCCGATCGAGCGAGCGTGAATCTTGTCATCGACAAGATGCGAGAGCTTCAGCATGTAGATGTAGCCGACCGTGGCGGGCTGTTCGAACTCTTCGCCCGTCATGCCGTCATGCAGAGGAGTCTTGCCCGAGCTCGGAAGACCGGCAGACGCCAGCAGCGCCTTGATCTCCGTCTCACGCGCACCGTCGAAGACTGCCGTGCCGAACCAGATGCCCCGCTTCATGCCCGCGGCAACCCGCTTCGTCTGCTCGTCATCGAGTTCAAGAAGCTGGTTGAGAGCCGCAGTTCCCGCAAAGCGCGCCTTGAACAGCTCGCGAACCTCGCTTGCTTCCTCCATGGTCGCAGCCAGTTCGGCTATTTGCTTGCCAAGCTCATGTGCGGCCCAGCCCAGGTGCGTCTCGAGGATCTGACCCACGTTCATACGCGAAGGCACGCCCAGAGGATTCAGCACGATCTCCACCGGAGTTCCATCCGGAAGATACGGCATGTCCTCTTCGGGAAGGATGCGGGCGATAACGCCCTTGTTCCCGTGACGGCCGGCCATCTTGTCGCCGACCGAAAGCTTGCGCTTCATCGCGATGTAGACCTTCACCATCTTGATGACACCCGGAGCAAGTTCATCGCCCTTGGACATCTTCGAGATCTTCTCGTTGGTGATCTTGCGCAGCACATCGATCTGGCGCGAGGTCATCTCCTCGATCTCGTCGATCTGCTCGTTCACGCGCGGGTCCTTGTCGGCGTAGCGAATACGCTTCAGGTTGCGCGTCGAGATCAGCTCGATGGTATCGCGGTTCAGAACCTCACCCTTCGAGAGCAGCTTCTTGTTCGTGCGCTCGTCGTGCAGGTCGGCAAGAACCTCCTTGCCGCCCAAAATCGCCTCAAGACGCTTCAAACGCTCATCGGTCAGAATGCGGATCTCATCCGCCAGGTTACGCTCCAGCTTCTCGATCTGCTCCGTCTCGATCTGCTTGGCGCGCTCGTCCTTCTCCTGTCCCTTGCGGGAGAAGATGCGGACGTCGACGACCGTTCCCTCGATTCCGGGAGGGCACGTCAGAGAAGCATCGCGAACGTCGCCGGCCTTCTCGCCGAAGATCGCGCGCAGCAGCTTCTCTTCCGGTGTGAGCTGGGTCTCGCCCTTCGGCGTAACCTTACCCACCAGGATGTCGTTGTGCGAGATCTTCGCTCCGATGCGGATGATTCCGCTCTCGTCCAGATCGCGCAGAGCATGCTCCGACACGTTCGGGATATCGCGCGTAATCTCTTCCGGTCCCAGCTTCGTGTCGCGGGCCTCAATCTCGAACTCCTCGATGTGGATCGAGGTGTAGTAGTCCTCGCGGACCAGCTTCTCCGAGATCAGGATCGCGTCCTCGAAGTTGTAACCGCGCCACGGCATGAAGGCGACCAGCACGTTGCGGCCAAGGCCAAGCTCGCCCTGCTCCGTGCACGGACCGTCAGCGATCACCTGCCCCTTCAGAACACGATCGCCCTTGCGGACCACCGGCTTCTGATTGATGCAGGTGTTCTGGTTCGAGCGCTTGAACTTCGTCAGCTGATAGATATCGCTGCCGACCTCACGCGAGAGCTGCGTCGGATGATGCTCGCCCTCGACGCGGATGATGATGCGCTCGGAGTCGACCGAGTCCACGATACCGTTGCGCTTGGCAAGGATCACGGCGCCCGAGTCGCGAGCGGTCACACCCTCCATACCGGTTCCGACGAAAGGAGCCTCGGAGACCAGCAATGGAACTGACTGGCGCTGCATGTTCGCACCCATCAGGGCGCGGTTCGCGTCGTCGTGCTCGAGGAACGGAACCAGGGACGCAGCCACAGAGACCAGCTGCTTCGGCGAGACGTCGACGTAATCGACCTCGGCCTTGTTCACCAGAACGAAGTTGCCCTGGCGGCGGGCATCGACGATGTCCTGAACAATCTTCAGTTCAGCGTCGAGCTCGATGTTCGCCTGCGCGATGGTGTGACGATCTTCCTCCCACGCCGACAGATAGAAGCTGAATGGAACCAGGTCCATTGCGCGCTTCTTATCCTTCTTCAACTGGTCGTTCAGCTTCTTCGCCTCGGTCACCTCAAGATAATCGCCCTGGCGAAGACCGCTCTCGCCCGCGTTCGAGACCGAGACGTAATCCAGCACCTTGCCTTCCTTCACGCGACGGTAGGGCGACTCGATGAAGCCGTACTCGTTGATACGCGCAAAGCAGCTCAGCGACGAGATTAGGCCGATGTTCGGGCCTTCCGGCGTCTCGATCGGGCAGATGCGGCCGTAGTGCGTCGGATGCACGTCGCGTACCTCGAAGCCCGCGCGCTCACGCGACAGACCACCCGGCCCAAGGGCCGACAGGCGGCGCTTGTGCGTGATCTCCGACAGAGGATTGGTCTGGTCCATGAACTGCGACAGCTGCGAGCTTCCGAAGAACTCGCGGATCGCCGCCATCACCGGCTTCGCGTTGATCAGGTCGTGCGGCATCGCCGTCGACATCTCCTGATACACGCTCATCTTCTCCTTGATCGCGCGCTCCATGCGAACCAGGCCGATGCGGAACTGGTTCTCCATCAGCTCGCCCACCGCGCGGACGCGGCGGTTGCCAAGGTGATCGATGTCATCCACCATGCCGATGTTCTTGCGCAGCTTCAGCAGGTACCGGATGGTGCCGTAGAAATCCTCGGGAGTCAGCGTGCGCTTGTCGAGCCCGGTGGCGTCCTGGTTCTCGTACAGCTTGATGTTGAACTTCAGACGGCCCACGCGCGAGAAGTCGTACTTGCGGGCGTCGAAGAACATGCCCTCGAAGAGCGCAGTCGCGGTGTCGAGCGTCGGAGGATCGCCCGGACGCAGCTTGCGGTAGATCTCAATCAGCGCCTCTTCCGGCTTGCGCACAGAGTCGCGGCGCAGCGTGTTGGTGATGATGTTGCCCACATCATCGCGCTCCGGGAAGAAGACCTCGAAGCTGGCCACGCCCGACTGCTGAATCTTGTGCAGCTTGTCGGCGGTCAACTCTTGGTTGGCCTCGTACAGCAGCTCGCCGGTCGTCAGATCCACCACGTCAGCGGCAGTCATCGCGCCGTCGAACTCCGAGGTCTCAACCCCGATCTCCTCGATCTTCGCTCCACGCAGAGCCTTCAGCGAGTGCGCCGAGATCTTGCGTGTCGCCGGGGCAATCTCCTCGCCCTTCACCGTGACCGCCGCTGCCGGACGTGTGCCCTGCAGGTTGGTCGGCGTACCCTCCGCCGCAACCTTCCAGTTGAGCTTGCCTTCCTTCACCCTGATCGTATCGACCGTGTAGAAGGTCTTCAGAATCTCCTCGTCCGTACGCAGGCCGAGAGCGCGCAGGAAGATCGTTCCCAGAAACTTGCGCTTGCGGTCGATGCGGACATAGAGCGTGTTCTTCTGGTCGTACTCGAACTCCACCCAGCTGCCGCGGTACGGAATGATCTTGCCCAGGAAGTAGGTGCGGTTGTTCGCCGTCTCGAAGAAGACGCCGGGCGAACGGTGCAGCTGCGAGACGATGACGCGCTCCGTGCCGTTAACGATGAAGGTGCCGTTGGCGCTCATCAGCGGGATATCGCCAAAGAAGACCTCCTGCTCCTTCATGTCGCGCAGGGTCTTGACGCCCGTCTCCGGGTCTTTGTCGTAGATCTTTAGTCGGATCGTGACCTTCAGCGGCGCAGAGTAGGTCATGCCGCGCTCTTCGCACTCCGCCTGGTCATACTTCAGCTGCAGACCCACGGGGTCGCCGCACTTGGTGCAGAAGTCAGGGGTGTTCTTGTTGTAGGTTCCGCAGAAGTTGCAGAGGACCTCGCCAGGATGAAAGGGATCGGTGATGACCATGTGGCCGCAGTTCACGCAGGCCGTGCGCAGGTGATTCAGCCCCTTCAGGTAGCCGCACTTGCACTCCCAGTTGCCGATCGAATAGTCGACGAACTCGAGCTCGCTCACATTGCGGAAATCGGTGATCGGGAAGACCGAGGTAAAGACCGACTGCAGGCCGTTGTCCTCGCGCTCCTGCGGAAGTTTATCCATCTGCAGGAAGCGCTCATAGCTGCGGCGCTGAACCTCGATGAGGTTGGGAATTTCGATTGCGGTTGGAATCTTGGAAAAATCAAGACGGCTGCGGATAGCTCGCATTTCGCTGGACATGCTCTCTCCCTGAATCAGTACCTTCGAGGACCTTTCGGAGGAGCGATCCAAATCGCCCTTCAAAAGGGGAGAGCCTCGGTCCTGGCTCTCCTGGTTGACTCTCACTTGCGCCTCTGGTCTCTTCGGGTTCCGCCGCCCTCGACTGCGGCCGGCCCGTGCGCAAAATCCTTCGCCGTCACTCGCCGGACGGCACTCCCAAATTCGAACCCTTCAAAAACTTTTCACAGCACTCCACTCGTCCGATGGAGATCGAATCTGCTATAACGAACGCGGAACAAACATCTGCAATGCTGAGATGGACCTGGATCCGTAGGCTTCGGATCCCTGAAAACACGGCAAAGCGCTCGAAGGGACAGCTTGTCCCGCGAGCGCAAAGGTCGACTTGTGCACTGTTTCGATCGTGTTAATAGAAATTTCTGCCGCCATTTGAGGCTCGCCTGCCCCAAAATCTGCTAGCCGTCTGTCTGAATCTGTTGCACCATGCGCATCCGCCGCTTGAGACGCATAATGGCCGGCCCCTTAGCCTCTCTCGTCCGAGAGGATGGACCGGAGTACCACCGTATTTGCTGCTTATCCCGCCAGTGAATCCTTCTGCCAGAGGTAACGCAACGAGGCGGAACGAATCTTCTCTAAAAGAATATCCCGTTCCGCCCGGTTGTGCAACTGGGTGGGTCGTTACTTGATCTCGACAGTAGCAACACCCTCGAACTTCTTCGCGATCGCAGCCGCGTCGTCCTTCGAGATGTTCTCCTTCAAGGGCTTGGGAGCGCCGTCGACCAGGTCCTTGGCTTCCTTCAAGCCGAGGGCAGTGACTTCGCGTACAGCCTTGATGGTGTTGATCTTGTTCGCGCCCGCATCCTTGAGGATCACGGTGAACTCGGTCTTCTCCTCAACCGGAGCCGCCGCCGCAGCGCCGCCGCCAGCCGCAGGAGCCGCTACGGCCGCAGCCGCGGCCGAAACACCAAGACGCTCCTCGAGCTTCTTGACCAGAGCCGATGCCTCAAGCAGGCTCAGGCTAACAATCGAATCTTCCAACTGCTGAATATCCGCCATTTTATTCTCCAAT
>Ga0193742_1000853_pt1 | contig 19433 bp, 16 predicted proteins | sample L2c1metaG_FD_165511 | JGI IMG/M metagenome (GOLD analysis project Ga0193742, IMG submission 165511) | Soil microbial communities from a riparian zone of the East river system, Colorado, United States - L2c1 | ecosystem: Environmental > Terrestrial > Soil > Riparian zone | place: USA: East River... | reverse complement strand
ATTAGCGTTGCAGAAGACGGCCGGAGCGGTCCGGTGAGGTTTCTTGGTGTGATCCCGAACACCCGGAAGCTGTAGCCAAGATGGCCAAGCAACTCGTCAGACATAGTGAGCTCGACTTCTGCTATGAAGCAAGCGGTTGTGGGTATGGCATCCATCGTCAACTTACAACCCTAGGACACAAGTGCACAGTGGCGGCGCCGTCGATGATTCCGCGCAAGCCGGGCGAACGGATCAAGACCGACAGGCGAGACTCGGAGAAGCTGGCGATCCTCCACCGCTCTGGCGACTTGACGGCCGTCTGGGTTCCAGACACCACCCACGAAGCGCTCCGGGATCTGGTCCGAGCAAGAGTCGATGCATCCATGCACCTGATGCGAGCACGTCAGCAGTTGCTCGCCTTCCTTCTCCGCCATGGCCGGAGCTACCGGACTCCGCATTAATGGAAGCGGCACGTGAACGTCTCGCAGACAGGTCAGTCGAAATCGTGCCGAGGCAGTTGGTTACAGACGACAGGCTGACGCATTTGTTGCTTGCACTAGACGCAGAACGAGCCAGCGGCTATTCGGCAGGAAAACTGTTTGTAGATTCCGTTGAAACTGCTCTGGCCAATATACTTTTAACCTCTTTCAACACCTTTGCTCCGAGATCGATTTCCGGCAAAGGGGGCATGGCTCCTCATGTCCTTCGACGCGTTGTTGAATTCATGCACACGAACATCGACAAACAAATCGGCCTGAAAGACCTTGCTGAGTGTGCGGGCCTGAGCATATCCTATTTCTCGCTTCAGTTTCGCGCAAACACAAACCAGAGTCCCCACCAATACATGCTTCGGTTGCGCGTCGAACGAAGTAAGCAACTGCTTAGAGATTCCCATCTCTCCGTTCTCGGCGTCGGAACGGAAGTGGGGTTCCGTAATCAACAGCATTTTGCAACTGTCTTCAGAAACTCTGTGGGCGTTTCCCCTTCCGTATATCGCACCAAACTATAGCCCCGATCAAGCGACCGCCGGCAACGACATGCGCTTCGACAATCGCTACTGCCGGACCGTGTCTTTCGAGCAATAAACGATCGCGCGTGCGTACCTTGGGTTCCTTTGGAGCAGATCGCACTACTGTCGCAGAAATTTCCAGATGAATTGAAACGTAACGGAGAAAAGCGAACACGCGATAGTGCCAGATGGATTCTGATGTCTTAGGACGAATAGCTATTTCCAGTTCGACGTCGGGAATTTATAGCGCGAATGGATGCGGATTGAGTGCGGGCACTTATACAAACGTGAATTACGAAAGCAGGAGAAAGAACATGAAGACGAATTCCAGGACCGGAACACAATTTGACCAGGAGCACAACGAACGCGTTCGTCTCAATCAACAAAAGCTTCATTCTGACCTGAAGCCGCAGTACGACTTTATCGTCTGTGGATCGGGCTCGTCCGGATCGGTAGTTGCGCGGCGTCTGGCGGAGAACCCTGACGTCAGTGTGTTGTTGCTTGAGGCTGGCGGCGACGACGTCGTACCTGAGGTCATGGAGCCGGGCCTATCGCCGATGAACCTGGGGAGCGAGAGGGATTGGGGCTTCCAGGCTCAACCAAACCCGCGCCTCAACGGTCGCTCCATTTCTTTGGGTATGGGCAAGGTCCTAGGTGGTGGGTCAAGCATTAACTACATGGCCTGGTCGCGCGGGCATAAGAGCGACTGGGATTTCTTTGCGTCCGAAGCGGGAGACCAGGCATGGAACTATGACTCAATTTTGAAAATCTATCGCCGTATCGAGGATTGGCACGGTGCACCCGATCCAAAATACCGCGGAACGGGAGGGCCCGTTTTTGTCGAGCCCGCACAAGATCCCAATCCGGTCGCTCCTGCCATGGTTGAAGGAGCTCGCTCGGTGGGAATTCCTACCTTCGAGAATCAGAACGGTCGCATGATGGAAGGTGATGGAGGTGCCTCGATCCTCGACGTGCGGATACGCGCGGGAAAGCGCCAGTCCGTATTCCGTTCTTATGTCTTCCCATACATGGACAGGCCGAACCTCGCGGTCCTTACTCATGCGCTGGTTATCCGGCTGACCTTTGCGAGCACGCGAGCCACAGGCGTGGAGATTTCCTACGGCGGTAAGACTCATCGCATCGCCGCAGAATCAGAAGTGGTGCTGTCGTTGGGCGCGATCAATACCCCGAAGGTATTGATGCAATCCGGCATAGGCGATCAGGCCGAGTTACGCCGGCTCGGAATTCCGGTCGTGCAGCATTTACCCGGCGTAGGGCAGAACTTCCAAGATCACCCTGCATTTGGCTGCGTCTGGGAGTATCAGGAAGCACTCCCTCCACGCAACAACCTGGGCGAGGCGACCTTCTTCTGGAAGAGCGACCCTCGGCTAGCTAGTCCGGACTTGCAAACCTGCCAGGTCGAAGTTCCATTATCGAGTCCCGAGAATGCTGCGAGGTTTGGTCTGCCTGCCAACGGTTGGACATTGTACGGTGGCGTCGTGCAGCCAAAAAGTCGAGGGCATATCCGTCTGACAGGACCCAATCCCCTCGACCCGATACAGATTGAGGCGAATTTTCTAGCTCATCCGGACGATCTGAAGGCGGCGACAGCCTGCGTGGAACTCTGCAGACGGATAGGCAACTCCGAATCCCTTCGACCCTTTGCCAAACGTGAGGTGATGCCAGGCAACTTGAAGGGTCTGGAACTCGAAAACTTCGTCCGCGATGGCGCCTCGACCTATCATCACCAAACCTGCACCGCCAAGATGGGCCGGGATTCCATGTCCGTCGTTGATAACAACCTTCGAGTCTACGGGATTGACAGTCTTCGCATTGCCGATGGGTCGATTATGCCGCGTGTGACAACGGGAAACACCATGGCTCCCTGCGTCATCATCGGCGAGCGTGCCGCAGAGATATTGCGGGAAGCTCACAAGATGGAGACATCGACGTTTCTCATCCGGAGGAATCAGTCGCGCTATAGAGCCTCGTAACACAGATGACCAGTCTGCTTTTGCGGTGTATGAAAAAAGCTGGCAAGAATCAGAAGGAGAGCAAACACAATGACCACTTATCTGGTCCACTCCGACGTTTCTTAACCGATTCAATCGCACGCGGGAAACGAGCCATTTTTGAGAAATGGCATTTCGAAATGAAGTAACAGCACAGTCTGGAAGGGATAACTAGTCATGAACACAAATGTATTGCAGGTTCCAGAACTCAACTCTGAGCGCTCTCTCAAACTCGAGAAAGCCAACCTTGATCGCGGATTTTATAACCTCATCAATGGCGAGCGTTCGTCTTTAGGTAGCACACTTCCTGTTGTCAATCCATCGACTGGCGAAACATTAGCAACAGTGCCGAATATCGACCGTGAGGGCCTTGAGAGAGCTGTAAGCGCGGCTCAAGAGGCGTTTCCGATCTGGCGCGAAGTCCCTTTCAACGATCGACGAGCCATGTTAATCGGCGTTATCAACCAAATTGAACAACAAATTGACGAACTCGGCTCACTGCTGACCGCAGAACAAGGCCGCCCGCTGGCAGGCTCGAAATGGGAGCTTGAGTGGGCAACAAAGGTTTATGGCGATGCTTTCCGACGAATGGAGTTGCCCGAAGAAGAAAGCGACGTCGAAGGGGTTGGCCACGTCGTAAAGCGTTATGTGCCGCTCGGTGTCGTCTGCGCCATCAGTCCGTGGAATCTGCCGGTTTTGTTGTCCTTAGTGAAGGTACTGCCCGCATTGCTAACTGGCAATACTGTCGTTCTCAAACCCTCTCCCTTTACGCCATTGACTATCCTCCGCATTGCCGATTACGTGCGGGAACTGCTCCCGCCAGGCGTTCTAAATGTCATCACCGGCGGCGACGATCTCGGACCCTGGCTGACCTCACATCCCGGATTCAGCAAAATCGCTTTCACGGGCTCGACACAAACCGGCAAGCGTATCCTCGAATCCGCTGCGTCTACTCTCAAACACGTCACGCTTGAGTTGGGCGGAAATGACGCAGGCATTGTTCTCCCGGATGCCGATCCCGAGAAAATTGCCGAAGCTCTCTTTTGGAGCATGTTTCTAGTCAATGGACAGGGTTGCATAACTCTGAAGCGCCTCTATGTTCATGAAGACGTCTATTCTGCCCTCGGAACCGCTCTTATCGCTTATGCGCATCGCATAAAAACAGGCGATGGCTTTGCGCCGGATTCCGCGCTCGGTCCCATCCAGAACCGGGCGCAATACGAACGGTTGCAATCCACCCTGAAGGCCATTGAAAACAGCGGCACGAGGATCTTGTATCAAGGACAGATTCCCCAGAGCTCCAAAGGCTTTTTCGTTCCGGTCACAATCCTCGATAACCCTCTTGATGACGCTCAATTTGTAAAGGAGGAAGTGTTTGGCCCAATTCGATCGATGCTCAAATACAAAGATGTAGAGGAAGCGATTCGTCGCGCGAACGCCTCTCCTTATGGACTTGGTGCATCCGTGTGGGGAGGGGATCCTAAGCAGTTAGATAGCGTAGCACGCAGATTGGAAGCCGGTACTGTATGGATCAATCAACATTTAAATCTGCATCCTACTCTTCCATTTAGTAGCTTCAAAGAGTCGGGCTTTGGTGTGGAATTTGGACGAGAAGGCCTGCAGGCCTTCTGCAACATTCAGATAATCGCTCGCAAATGAATGGATCGCCACAGCCTAGTGCCACAGACGTAAAGCATGAGCAGGAACTGCGCTGAACATGCGAATCGCAGTCACCATAGCAAGCCATGGATAATGACAGAGCGTGGAAACAGTGGAAGGCCAACAGGTTGGCCTTCCACTGTTTTATCAAATTCAGGGAATAAACCTTTACTTTATGGGTTAAGCAACTTGGAGATGTATGTACATCACGAGCAACAGACCCGATCAGAATCGCCGAACGATATCCATCTCCGATATTCGCACTCTCTGGCTTTCATCACTTGGCAGTGCTCTTGAGTTCTATGACTTCATCATTTTTGTCTTCTTCACTGCCGCAATAGGTAAATTATTTTTCCCCTTTAACCTCCCGGACTGGCTGCGTCAACTTCAGACCTACGGTATCTTTGCCGTCGGCTATCTGGCGCGCCCATTGGGCGGCATCGTGATGGCTCACTTCGGCGACAGATATGGTCGCAAACGCATGTTCACACTCAGTGTGTTGCTGATGGCAATTCCCACCCTTCTGATCGGATTCCTGCCGGTCTACAAATCCATCGGGATAGCAGCCCCTCTGCTTCTACTGCTCATGCGCATCATGCAAGGAGTAGCTATAGGAGGTGAAGGACCAGGTGCATGGATTTTTGTAGCTGAGCATGCAAGACGCGGACGGACCGGTCTGGCGATTGGACTACTTACAAGTGGCCTGACTATCGGAATTCTGCTCGGATCTCTCATGGCAACAGGTCTGAATCTCGAGTTCAGCCAGGATCAGATTCTCCACAGCCTATGGCGATTGCCGTTTGTTGTAGGCGGTGTATTCGGGTTTATTGCGCTACTTCTCCGACGTTGGCTTGCCGAAACTCCAGTCTTCGAAGAGATGCGGCTTCGCGCAGCTTTATCAAAAGAGATGCCTCTTCGAACGGTTCTAAGAGACTATCGAAAAGCTGTTATCGCCTCAATGGCCATCACTTGGGTACTTACGGCAGCAATCGTAGTTATCATCCTGATGACACCATTGCTGCTCCAAAAAGCCTTCTCGCTATCGATGCATGATATGCAGTGGGCGAGTCTCGCGGGCACCGCAGCCCTTTCTCTCGCGGTTGTGGCAATCGGTGCCGCGACAGATAAATTTGGCCTCAGTCGAGTCGCGATGCCAGTATTATTTTTACTAATCCTTACAACCTATGGACTCTATCTAGGCACAGAACGGATGCCATCTGCACTTTTACCGCTCTATATACTCGCTGGCATTGGGGCAGGTGCGGCAGTCTTGGCACCTATCCTGATCATTCGTGCATTTCCGCCACCGGTGCGCTTCAGTGGCTTCTCATTCTCTTACAACATCTCTTATGCCCTATTCGGAGGAATAACACCTCCACTTGTCTCTTGGATAGCCCATCTTAATCGAATTAATCCAGCGCACTACGTGGCCTTCGTGGCATTGGTGGGAATGATAACTATCCTCTTGGCACCGATAGCACCTGCATCGGAATGAAGGGCCCGAAAGAACGCCTCTGTCGCATTAACTGGCTGCACACGGACGTAGTAGGAGATCCAATTGTCTAAAGAACAACATACATCGTCGTTTCCCCTTGAGGATTACACAGTCGCAGTAAACGGAGTCGATCTCCACTACCAGGCGATCGGCAATGGTCCTGCGCTCTTTCTTGTGCCTCCGGGTTGGGGAGTGGGTTCAGCATACTTACAGCGCGGATTCAATTCTCTGTCCGAGCATTTCAGGCTCATCTTTGTCGATACCAGGGGCAGTGGCCATTCGGGGCGCCCAGCCGATCCATCAAAAATGGGAAGTGTCGACATGGCGGATGATCTGGAAGCACTTCGCATACATCTCGGACTTTCCGAAATCAGCATTCTCGGCCACTCCAACTCGGGCGCCATCGCTTTGTCCTACGCGGAACGCTTTTCGGGCCAAGTGGACAAGCTGGTACTCATCGACAGCCAGGTGCTTGGTCTGAGCGCGGCCGCTGATACGCAAAGAATGCTACAAGAAAGAGCCACAGATCCACGTTATGAAGCGGCGGTGAAAGTGGTATCTACATTCTTTTCAGGGCAGGCTAATCCCGCTCAGAATGATGAAAGTCTAGAATCCTTTACCAATCAGGCTCTACCCCTCTATCTTCATAAACCGGAGAAGACACTTGCTCTTCTCAAGCAGCATGTCTCTGGGCCCATTTCGTCATACGCTTTCACTTCTCAGTTTGCCGCCGACGCCGCGAACCGTACAGATCTAACTCGGTCTTTAGACAGGATTACCGCAAAGGTGCTTATCACCGTAGGCCGGCACGATTACATTTGTCCGTTGGCATTGTCTGACCATCTGCACAAAGGCATACCTCAGTCTCAACTCGCGATTTTTGAGGAAAGCGGCCATTTCCCCTGGCCGGAGGAATCAGAAAAATTCTTTGCCATATTGAATGGTTTCCTTTCCTCATAAAACCTACCTCAGATAAAGATCAGGCCACAGTCAGCACATTTCAATGATTCGAAGTCGGCGAGAGGACGGAGGACATGTACCTCGATGGCGATTTGCTCCTTGGCCGCCTTCGGCCGGCAACTGAATGGTAGGATTTTTATCCTCCGTGAGCAGCCGGTGACTTGCGATATCGCCTCAAGCGACGTCGGTCTTCATAGGACCCGCGAGGCGCATGTTCCTTATATTCACCGAGAACGGGTCGGCTTTCGTTCGGAATTGCCATATACACCCGCACGTAGGTGCATAAGTTCGCTCATCCTCAGGGAAACATCGCACGACCAATACGCGACCTTGGCTTAAAAACCGTCACGTTATTGAAAAAGAAGCGTTTATGGAAAACGCAAGAAAGCCTCCCGAACGGGAGGCTTATGTTTAAACGCTCGTGACTTTACCAGAGCTGAGGCCAGAGCCCTCATCCCGGTGAGGAAGATAGGTTTTAGCACCAGCTCCAAGCGCGTCTAGCACACTGCGTAAGATGTGGGTACCCAGGACACCATCGCAGTCGTAATCGCCAAAGATGGTGATGCGTTCGCTATTCCGGACAGCGCGAAGTACACGAGAGGTGGCTTTCTCCATCGACGGAATCGAGAATGAATCTGGTAGATCATTCCAGGATGGTACCTTCGGGAAGGCGTCGATATCCTCAGTGCCGCGACCGGCAAGCACTTCAAGTAAAGGCTGACAAAGAAACATCTCTTCCTCCAAAGAAGTACCAGCGATACCACTCAGCCGGTGATTGCCCTACATGCCAGGTGTGTAACTATGATGTGATTGTGAGAGGTGGAATGTCTGACCTAACAGAACGCGTAAGAGTTGCAATCGAAAAACGTATTAATGAATTCACTCAATCGATAGCTCATCGAGCAGATCATTTGGATCGAGTTATGCAAAATACGAGGCCAGAAACGCGCTTCTCTGATTCAGGCAGACCGAATGACTATCGGGGAAATTCTGCTATCGCTAGTACGATGATGTCGCAATGAACCATGCCCATCACAGGCTTTCGCCTATTCTGGCAAGCATTTTTGCGACGATCCCGGACAGTTGGAGGGGATCGCGGACTCGTATCGCCTGAAATCCAGCTGACGTCGCGCTTTGAAGCCCAGCATCGGAATCCTCGAAGGCGGTTCCCGTATCAACACCAAGCCGTTCGCGGATGACTAGGTACGGTTCTGGATCGGGCTTGTGGTGATGGGTATCCTCGCCAAAAACAATCGAATGAAAGCACGACTCGATATCCGCCCTGCAAAGAAGTGGTTCAACGTCGCACCGGTCTGAACTCGTCACGAGCCCAAGGCGAAATCCTCTCAGGGATTTCAGCAGGTCAACGGTCGACGGCGGAATGGGAAGTTCCTCCGAGCACCACTGTTTGACCAGCTCCTTACGTTCTCCCATACGCTGCTTTACTCTTGCGAGCAAAGCCGGATCCGAGGCAAGCTGAGGCAGACTCTTTAGCATCTGCTCGTCTTTAATTCCCCGTCCAATCCGGCAGTAATCCTCCCAGCTAAGGGTTACATCGTGAAGAGCGAGCACATTGGACCAGGCTCGCCAATAAAGCGGCTCCGTATCTGCCAATACTCCATCAAAGTCAAAAAGCAGGGCTCCGGGCTCTGAATACATGGTTATCCTAGCGTCCACCCGGTTTCGTTCCGCAATTAGCGGCTCAATTGGCGCAGATAGAGTCTTTCCAGCGCCTTCCCCGCCACCATTCTCGAGGCTCCCAGCGCTCCCGCCTCTTCTCCCAAAGGGGAGACGGCTAGTTGCGCATCATTCGCGGACTTTTCGAGGGACCTCTGACGTATCACCCGTCGCAAAGGGTCGGAAAGTAGTTGTGGAGCTGCCCGAAAAAGTGCACCGCCGAAGATGATGAGCCGCGGATTCAGGAGATTGACCAAGTCTGCTAATGCAGTAGCAATTTGGGAGGCAGATTCCTGCAAAACTCGAAACGCCAGGCTATCATTCTCCGATGCCGCTTGGGCAATCACCTCTACACTGATCTGGCTCAGATCGCCGCAGGACAAGTCACGAATCTTCGAATCCACTCCGCGTTGGATCGCCACGCGGGCAGCTTCAATAATTGCCGCGCAGGAGGCAACGCTCTCGAGGCACCCGCTATTCCCGCATGAGCACAGGGGGCCGTTTTCATCCACTGTCATGTGGCCGAACTCCCCTGCTTGCCCGCCGCCTCCGCGATAGAGCTTGCCCTCGAAGAAAATGGCGGCTCCGATACCCATTCCAACTTCGATAAACAGAAATTCGGTTTCTTTTCTACCCAAACCGAAGCACTGCTCAGCGGTAGCCATGGTCCGCACGCTGTCTTCCAGAAGACAAGGCACCTTAAACTCCTTTTCGAAGAGGGCCTGGAGCGGAACATTTTTCCACTCCGCCATCTGGCCGGGGCGCGGAAACGAGATTACAAGCCCGTGCTCGGTGTCGATGACGCCAGAATGGGCGATGCCCATGCCGAGAATGGCACGTTGCGGCACCTGCGATGCATCGATCGACTGGTGCACACATTCAAACACCCGCCGCAACACTCCCACGCGTCCCTCTGGAATGTTGGTCTCGATCTGACGTTTGTTGATGATTGAACCGTTCAGGTCAGTCACCACGACTCGGGTGTAGTAGGAGCCGATATCCACTCCCACAAGGAACCCGGCCTCCCCGCGGATTCCCAACGGAATGGGCTTTCTTCCCACATTGTGGGAGACCGGCGAGGCTTCGGTGACAAGCTTCTTCTCCATTAGGCTTCGAATAATGGCGGTGATGGACGAGGGGCTCAATCCGGTCTTCCGGGCGATATCCAACCGCGAGTAGTTCCTTCCCGAGTGAATCAATTGGAGAATGGAGAGTTCCCGCTGTTCCGGCTTGTCTGGCGTACTGGAAATGCTCTCTTGCAGGCTCCTCTTCGGCATATTGTCAGCGTCCCTTTACCGCGCGAAATGCGACGAGAGTTCGTCACGATTCGGCGATGCCCTCCAATTCGTTCACTCCGTCGGCGCAGCTCTCGATACAGAACAGCTGCGCTCTACGCATATACCTTCATAGCACAGAATCATTTGTCGGATGAATCGCTGTGGCGGGCATGTCAGCGATCGGCAGCCCGCGTGGTTTCAACGCCACTCGCTAACCGGCAAGGAGATCATCTGTCAACTCCCTGGCCGATCAGTGGATCCACGACTTTCACCTGCAGCGGCTGGGTCAGGACGATATCTGCGGATGACTTCCCGATCATGATGTCGAATGTTCCGGCCACAACTTTCCACTTCATATCCCTATCGAGCAACATCAGATCGTCCGGTGTCAGCTTCATGTTGATAGTCCTTGTCTCGCCCGGATTAAGATCGACCCGCTCGAAGGCACGAAGCTGCTTTACGGGAATGGCAACGGGCGTGTACCGCTCATGCACGTATAACTGAACGGTCTCCACCCCGCGCAGCTGTCCGGTGTTGGTCACGTCGACGCTGACCTCTGCATTTCCACCCTGGTAGATCTGTCCCGGATTGACGCGGAGGTTGCTGTACTTAAAGTCCGTGTAGCTGAGTCCGAAGCCGAACGGGTAGAGCGGCGTCCCGGGCATATCCGCATACCCGCCGTCGTGATCGCCCGCTTCGATCCAGTATTGTTTCGAGGGCTTGTAGTTGTAGTAAACGGGTAGTTGTCCGGAGTTCCGTGGAATCGTGATGGCGAGTCGTCCGCTGGGGTTGTAGTTCCCGAACAGGACATCCGCAACCGCTTCGCCGCCGCGTTCGCCGGGTTCCCACGCCTCCACAATGGCCGGGATGTGAGCGGCTTCCCACGGGATCGAAAGCGGTCTTCCGTTGAGCAGCACCAGTACAACCGGGGTACCGGTTGCCTGGACCGCTTTGACCAGGTCCTCCTGCGAACCCGTCAAGTCTAGATTCGCCACATCGTGGCCCTCTCCATCTGTGGCGCGAACGTTTCTCCCACCGGCGTTGCGTGGATGTTCCCCGACTACCACGATGGCCACGCTGGCCTTTCGTGCGGCCGCAACAGCCGCCGGGATATCCGCTGTGCCGCCGATGACCTCGCAGCCCTTGACGTACTCAACATGAGCCTGCGGGGACAGCCGTTGCCGGATGCCGTCAAGAACGGTCGTCACCTTCTGAGGGACGGCCGAAGGAGAGTAGTCACCCAATTGGCTCCACCCGTCGTCGGCATTTGGCCCAATCACCGCTATGGACCGGAGATCCTTCTTCAGGGGGAGCACGTTGTTCTCGTTCTTCAACAGAACGATGCTCTCCTGCGCCACTTTCAAAGCAAGCTGCTGGTGTTCGGCCGCATGGATGACCTGCTGCGCATGCTCCACATCCACGTAGGGGTGTTCGAATAGTCCCAGCCGGAATTTTAGCTCCAGAACGCGTCGCAGGGCCCGATCGACCAACGCCTCAGGGACTTTGCCCTCCTCGACGCTCTCGACCAGCGGCCCCATGTAGGCAGCCTCGTAGGTGATGTTCATATCCACGCCGGCTTTCAGAGCAACAGCTCCGGCTTCCTTCTGATTGGGAACGATGTGTTCATAGATCAGTGTGCCGAAACCGCCCCCTTCGCTTTGAACGATGCCCTGGAAGCCGAGTTCCTGACGGAGAATCTGTGTGTTCCACTTTTCCGACGAGTGCTCTGGAACGTCGTCGATCTCCGGATACCCCGCCATCACGCCCAATGCCCCGGCTTTGAACGCGGCGATCCACGGCGGCAAGAAGTTCTCACGGATGTTTCGTTCTGAAAGTTCGACCGCGCCGCGCTCCATACCACTGGCAGGCACGCTTTGCGTCGGGAAGTCCGTCATGAGGGCGACGACCTTATCAGGCGCGTCGATATTCGACCCCTGTGCGCCGTAGACGATATTCTCCGCGATGCGGGAATAAAGATACGGGTCTTCGGTGTACGCCTCCATGTTGCGGCCCATGCGCGGGTCGCGATCCGTTTCCAGCACTAGCGTTGACAGGATGTGGATGCCAGCGGCGCGCGCTTCCTTCGCGGAGACCTCGTAGATTTGCTTCACCAACGGCATATCGAACGTGCTCCCGATCGAGAGGCCTTCGGGGAATACCGTTGCCCCGGGAAACATTGCGCCATGCGTTCCTTCCTCGTCCTGCAGGAGAGGGATTTTCAGGCGCGTTTGGGTGAGTGCAATCTTTTGCAGTTCATTGAAGTACGTCACCTGTCGAGGAACATCGCTCAGCTTGATGGTGTCTGCCAGCGTAAACAGTCCGGCTCCCGGTCCGATCTCCGTCGTGTAGGTTCCGGCAACGAATTTCCGTGCCGCCTCCATTTTTTCTTCACTCGTTTTTCCGAGTTCATTGACATACGCACAGGGCAGGTTGAGCTGTCCGATCTTCTCCTTGAGCGTCATGCGTTGCATCAGGTCGTCGACTCTGACTTCTATGGGCTGCTTCGGGTCGAGATAGAGCAGTGTCGCGTTGTTCGCCTGCGCGCCGGCTCCGCGGCACAGAAGCAGAGCCGAGCAGACCACAAGCAAGAATCCAGCATGAAAGCGCAGGCGCTCGCTCATGCCATGCAGGCGATTTTCGTTCTTCTCAGACGCCCTCAGAGGGGCAAGGTCCATCAAATTCGCAGCAGCCATTTCGTAAACTCTCTCCTTATTCCTGCAGGTGCTGTTCCGATTGCCGAGGCGTTCCCAAGTCCGGCGGAGGCGTCCAGAGGCCCGATGTGCGACGGGACGCCTGAACCGCTCAGAAGTTGAACTTGGCCCCTAATTGACCGATGCGTCCATTGGCTGCGTTCGTGACCACGCCGAAGTTGGCGCCGTTGATGAGTCCGCTGGGAGTCAAAAACTGCGCGTGGTTGAAGACATTGAAGAATTCGAAGCGGAGGTCGAGGTACTTCGATTCGGTGAAGTGGAGGGACTTCGCCAGAGCAACATCCCAGTTGTCGATTCCCGGCCCGCTGAAGAAGCGCCGCTTTGCGTTGCCGAATTCGCCAAGACTCTCCATGCTGAAGAGCGAGGTGTTGAAGTATGTCCCGCCACGCCGTGGATTGGTTTGCGCGAGGATCTTGCCAGGGGCGACATTCGGCTCATCCGACGAACCGGTCGGACCCACGGATGTGTTGCCGATCAGAGAGCGGTCGTCATTTTCAGTGATCGTAACGGGAAAGCCCGTCGAGAAACGACTGATGCCGGAAAACACCCAGCCCCCGGTGAGTTGCTTCGGACCACCGAAGATTTTGTCGAAGGGCAGATCGTACGAGTAGCTGATTACGAAGTTGTGGGTCACATTGAATGCGGAGAGCGCCCACTCCAGAGCTGGATTCAGTGGCATCACCTGCTCGGTGGGCGCCGAGGAAATATCAAGTGACTTGCTGTAGGTGTACGATGCCAGCACCGTTGTCCTGTTCTTGCTGTACTGCAAGCTGGTCTCAAGGGCGTTGTAGGAAGATCCGCCCATCGTCCGATACCACCCGGTGCTGCCGAAGTTGACGCCACCCATAGGTCCAAGTTGCTGGCGCGCCTGCACCTGCTGACCTGAAGTTGTCGTAAACACGCCGGTCTCCGCGAAGGGTCCGCATACGTTGCTCCCCGGAGCGACTTCATTGGGTTGGCTGAGAGCCAGGCACAAAGATGGCGTTGCGGGATTTGCCTCATCGATCACCATTTCGTGCCGGCCCGCGCTTCCTACGTAGCTCACCGTAAGCACGGTGCTGGCCACCAGTTCCCGCTGGAGCGACAGCATCCAACTCTCCGTGTAAGGAGTCACGTTGCCGTAATAGTACGACGGCGAACTGCTGATCGGCAGATACTGCGCCCAGTTCACATTGGGGTCCGGGTGAGAAGGAGACGCGTCGATCACGGCGGATGGAAGCGGGAAACGCTGCCCTTGAGAATTGCCGGTGTAGTAATCGACAAATGGGGTTGCTAGTGTTGCCGTCGTCGGTGCCACCCAGTACAAGCCGAAGGGAGCATCGCCGTTTCCGTTCGCGTTGGTGTAGTTCTCGACATTGCCATAGAACACGCCGAAGGATCCCCGAATGCTCGACTTACCATGAGCGCCCAACAGCGTCTGCCACACACCTTCCTTAACGTCCGGAGAGTATGCAAATCCTATGCGCGGAGCGATGTTGCCGTATTGTGTCGGCGCAATCGTGCTCGGCACGCCCGGATCGCCAGGAACCAGCCAACCCAGCGGAGCCGTGGGGAAGACAACCGACTGACGTCCAGGAATCAGCGCCTCCATGCGGTTGTATTTCTCTGTCCACGGAGTCGACACATCCCACCGCAACCCGTAATTCAGAGTCAACGTATGGGTGACGCTCCAGCTATCCTGGCCATAAATGCCGTAGTACTTGCCCCGGTTGTATACAGGCAATTGAACCCCCTGATTGAACGAGTTCGCTGCGCCCAGCAGGAAATCGCCGAAGTCTGCCCCGGTCTCCGATGCGCCGTTGAACCCGAACAATCCGTTATTCGCATAGAAGGTTTGGAAGTTGATCTGGCTGAGTGCGAAGATGCCGCCGAACTTGAAGTTATGCGTGCGCACAGTCCAGGAGTAGTTGTCCTGGCCCTGATAGGTGTTCTCGCGCAGGCTCTCCGATCCCGAGGGACCGCCGATGGCGAAGCTATTGAAGGTGATGGGAGGGAGGGTGGTGTACTGGGGATCCTGCGGACAGAGTCCGAGCGAGTTGCAACCCACCGTGAAGCCGGTCGATGCCAGGTCGACGGTGGGGCCGGTCGGCGTATTGGCGAAGGAAGCGTTCCGCGTATAACTCAACTGCAGCTCATTCACCCGCGAAGAGCCGAACGACCGCGTGTGGCCAATCGTGTAGAGCTGCGACATTCCGGAGGTGGCTCCGCCGAAGTTCCCAAAAGTGCCTCCCGCGAACGGGTTGACCAGCGAGTACTTGTCGACGAAGTAGTAGAACGACAACAGCCCGAATCGGCTGTTGTCGTCGACGCGGAATCCGGCCTTGTCGTCCTGAAGCGGAGCGTTGTTGGCCCCGCTGGTGTAGGCGCCCGTCGGAAAATTGGCAGAGGCGGGCACATTAGGCATCGGAATATATTTCATGATTCCGGCGCTTGCCGGCGACCAGACGTTCTGAGGAATCACCGCACCCGGAAACACGCATGTCGAGGAATTACATCCGGGGGTGTAGAACGGTTCTCCTACGGTCACTTTATAACCCAGCTGTTGGCTGAGGGTAGTCGCCACGGCTGGTCCTATCACCGATCCAGTCAACTGGCTTGACATATCGGACAGATTGCCCTGCCTGTCCTGGGCGGACGGTACTGGAATCAAGCCAGTACTTTCACCGATGGTCTGGCGAGTGCCTTGATAATCCGCGAAAAAGAACAGCTTGTCCTTCACAAGCGGTCCACCCAACGTGCCGCCAAACTGGTTTTGGTGATAGTCTCCGCGGGTGGGGGAGAAATAATTCCGGGCATCCAGGTCGGTATTGCGCAGGAAATCGAATGCGTTGCCGTGAAACTGACTGGTTCCGGATTTTGTGACGACGTTGACGAGGCCGCCGCTGTAGTGGCCGTATTCCGCGTTGAAGTTGCTGGTGATGATGCGGAACTCTGCAATGGAATCCACGTTGGGGATAATGGCAGTGCCGTTCGCCATCTGCTCCTGCACGTTGCCACCGTTCACCAGGAAACCGTTCGAACTTCCGCGCGCGCCGCCTATCGACAAGGTTCCGTCGTTCAGTCCTCCTGACGGCGGGGCATTGCTGTAACTGGCTGTTCCATTCGTGCTCTCATTGGAGGTCGGCACAACTCCGGGCTGCAGGGCAAGCAGATCGGTGTAGGAGCGGCCGTTAAGCGGCAGGCTGGTCATGGCGGTGCTGCCGATGACATCTCCCAACGACGTGCTCACGCTATCCACCTGGACGGCGTTGGCGGAGACTTCCACGCGCTCCGACACGCTGCTAACCTGCAGGCTCGCGTCCACGCGCAGGGCGGCGTTCACGTCCAGCACAATGCCCGTCTCCTTCAATTCTGAAAAGCCGACAGCGTGGATTTGCAGGTTGTAACGACCCACAGGCAAATTGGGGAAAAGATATCTTCCGGCGGTATTCGTCGTGGTCGGGATATCGATGCCCGTGTCGACGTTATGCGCCACAACCGTAGCTCCGGGGATGATGCTGCCGGTCGTGTCTGTCACCGTCCCCTCAATGCTTCCGGTCACGCCTGCAAACGCACTCGTTGTTAGGAGCAGGATGGTAGACATCAGCAAAGAGATCCTTTTCATTTCATGCCTCCACGATTTCCGGTTGATTCATGTGTGTTGCAATTTCGATTTTGGGGACGAATGGCCATGTCGGGGAATGAATTGACCGCGCTACCCAAGCTCGCGAATACAGGGCAATTACTTTACAAAAGAAATAAATATCCCGTATTTGTGCGTAAACTAACGGGAATATTTCTATGTGTCAAGAATTATTTGCTATTGGCTTGTTCGCCTTGCTTCCTTCGGTTCCAGGACCGCCTAATTATTTGCCATTGAAATAACGCATTCCCAAGCACGCGCTGGCCATCGAATGACCCGCGCGATTCTGTGTCAGATCAATTCGATCCGAAGGTGCCGCCTGGCCTCCTGCCTGGCGCCCAGCCTGAGGCCAGTGGTGTCCGCGCATGCGTGCGCACGCCGTAAGCGCTCTCCGCGTCGTTAAGCGACAATGTGCGCCTCCCTGCACGGGTCGCTCCCCGGTAAAGCCTGAAGGAAGCGGCGCGCATGCTCTATCGAGACAAGTCCGGCTGCGTGCTGATTCCTCGATCGGCCAGCGGCCCGGAAGCTTGCTTGATTTCGAACGAGTCATGCAGGACGATGTCCTGCGCCGACCTCCCGATCATGACGTCGAAGATTCCGGGGGAAACCTTCCAGAGCATGTCCCGGTCCAGCAAAGCCATGTCCTCAGGCCGAATCGTCAGAGTGACGGTCTTCGTTTCTCCTGGCTCCAGGCTGACGCGGTCGAATCCTCTGAGTTGTTCGAACGGAAGCGAAACGGGCGCATACCGCTCGTGCAGGTACATCTGGACCACTTCCGTTCCCGCCAGCTTCCCGGTGTTCTGCACATCAACGGTAACCTTGACCGTGCCGCTGCTGTTCAGCTGTACTGGATCGACGTGCAGATTCTTGTACTGGAAGCTGGTGTAGCTCAATCCATATCCGAACGCGTACAGCGGTGTTCCGGGCATGTCGACATATCCGCCGTCATGCGACCACCCGCGCTTCATCCAGTATTCCTTGAATGGCTTGTAATTGTAGTAAGCCGGCAATTGGCCGAGCTGCGCGGAATTGTAATGGCCAGCCTGCCGCTGGGGTTATAGTCACCGAACAATACGTCGGCCACGGCTTCTCCGCCGCGCTCCCCCGGCTCCCCATGCCTCCACGATGGCCGGAAGATGCTCAGCCGCCCATCGAATAGATAAGGGTCTTCCGTTCACCAGCACCAGAACCACCGGCTTGCCTGCGGCCTGCACGGCCTTGATCAGGTCTTCCTGCGCACCAGTCAAGTCCAGGCTCGCCACGTCATATCCTTCGCCGTCGGTGGGAGGCACATCGCCTTTGCCTGCGTTGTTGGGATGTTCCCCGACGACTACCACTGCCAGGTCTGCTTTCCGCGCAGCCTGCACCGCCTCCGTGAAGTCCGCTTTGCCTCCGATGACATCGCTTCTGCGCGCGTATAGAACCTTCGCTTCCGGCGGGAGCTTCTGCTTGATGCCATCGAGGATCGTCGAGATGGCGTGCGGCACGGCAGAAGGCGAGTAGTCGCCCAGTTGACTCCATCCGTCGTTTGCATCGGGACCGATGACCGCGATCGACTTGAGATCTTTCCTGAGCGGAAGCAGATTGTTTTCGTTCTTTAGCAGAACGATGGATTCCTTCGCGGTTTGCAGTGCGAGTTCCTGATGCTCCAGGGAATGCACCACCTGCTCCGCATGCTCGAGGTCAGCATAGGGATTCTCAAACAGACCAAGGCGGAACTTCAGTTCCAGCACGCGCCGCACCGCGCGATCGACCAGCGCTTCGGGAACCTTCCCTTCCTGAATGTTTTCGATGAGTGGGCTCATGTACGCCGGTTCATACGTGATGTTCATATCCACTCCAGCGCGCAGGGCCATCGCGCCGGCCTGTTTCTGATCGGGAGCCACATCTTCATAGACGATGGAGTCAAACCCGTACCCCTCACTTTCGACGATCCCCCGAACCCCAGCTCGTGGCGCAGGATCTCGGTGTTCCACTTCTCGGAAGAGTGCTCAGGAATATCGTCGATCTCCGGATACCCCGCCATGACGCCCAGGGCACCCGCATTGAAAGCGGCCACCCAAGGCACCAGGTAGTTCTCCCGCAGCTTGCGCTCCGAAAGTTCGATGGCTCCGCGCTCCATGCCGCTGGTCGGCTCGCTCTGTGTGGGGAAGTCGGTCATCAGGGCAACCACGCGGTCGGGAGCGTTGATGTGGGTGCTTTGGGCTCCGAGCACAATGTTCTTCGCAATCTGGGCGTATAGATACGGATCCTCGGTATAGGCTTCCATGTTGCGTCCCATCCGCGGATCGCGATCCAGTTCGAGCACCAGCGTGGAAAGAACGTGGATACCGATTGCGCGCGCCTCCTGCGCTGAAGCAGTGTAGATTCGGTTCACGAGCGGCATGTCAAAGGTGCTGCCAATCGCCAGCCCTTCCGGAAACACCGTGGCGCCCGGAAGCATGGCGCCATGCGTACCCTCTTCATCCTCGAGCAGCGGAATCTTCAGCCGCGTCTGGGTAACTGCGATCTTCTGCAGCTCATTCAGATAGTTCACCTGCCATGCAGGTCTTTCTGCCCCAGCGTATCGAGAAGGGTGAAAAAGCCCGACCCCGGTCCGATGTCATTGGTATACGTGCCCCCTGCGAACTTCTTTGCCGCCTCAGCCTTCTCCGAAGCCGTCTTGCCAAGCTCGTCGACATAGGCGCAAGGCAGATTGAGTTGGCCGACCTTTTCCTTGAGCGTCATCCGCTTCATCAGGTCGTCGACTCTTACCTCGATCGGCTGGCTGGGATCCAGGTACAGCGGCTTTGCTTCGACGCTCTGTGCGCGTGTACAAACTCCATTGAAGAGACACGCGGAGAACGCGGCTGCGCACAACAGTGCTTGCACAGCTCGCCATCGTCTTCGCTGCTCTGGACCCACAGCGACCCGGTTTGCCCCTGCGAGTGTCTTCGGTGTGACTGCGTCTCGATCCCGCACCACTCGCGCGAATCCCGGGGTCATTCCATTTTCACCAACCATCCTGAGAACTCCTCCTGACGAACACTGAC
>Ga0193742_1000852_pt1 | contig 19449 bp, 15 predicted proteins | sample L2c1metaG_FD_165511 | JGI IMG/M metagenome (GOLD analysis project Ga0193742, IMG submission 165511) | Soil microbial communities from a riparian zone of the East river system, Colorado, United States - L2c1 | ecosystem: Environmental > Terrestrial > Soil > Riparian zone | place: USA: East River... | reverse complement strand
ATGGTCGTACTTTTAAACAGAAACAGTTGTGGTCTCTCTTTATTCTCCTCACTCCTGCATTTATCCCCCAATATATTATGTCGTCTCCTTCGAAAGTAGCCTCCGGAAAACCTGGCCCTCGTCCCAAGCCGTCTATGACCAGGTATGCTGCCCATTTTGACTGACCTGTCATGTCTTGTTATTTATTTCTTTAGTCGACCTGCTGTGATCGAGCCGCCCAAGTCTGCTCCTCGTCCTCGACTCAAGACGTCTAAGACGACCGCAGCCTATGTGTGCGTTCTTTCTTCGGTCTACTCAATGACCAATTCTCGTTTACTTTTTTTGTCATATACAGTGATGAAGCTGAGAGTCCCCGTGCAACATATGCGGAGGTCTTGGCCACTCCATCCCCTCCAAGGAAGCCTCTCCTTGCCCATTCTCGCTCTTTCCGTACCCCACAACGTGTCACCTCTCCCGTGCCAAGGTAAGAATGTTCCTCATCCAATTCTTCCCATTCCCATCTTGATCGATTTTTTTATTCTAAGTGTCATCGAGTTGACCAGCTCGCCGTGTGATTCGCCTCCTCCCATTGTCAAGGTGTATGTGCCTCGTCTTACTCTGACGTCGCCTCTTTGCTCACGCATTGGTCTCAGGAACAAATCAGTCCGTCTCCCTCGCGTACCTGCTTCTCAGAGCAGCGGAGGAGTCAGGGTCACTAGGGCTTCCAACGGCATGTAGGTTTTTTTCTTTTTCTCATATCAGGCATTATTTTTTAATTGGCGCTACTACTAGTATAAAGAAGAGGGTTTTGGAGGACGCTGCAATATTCTCTGACCAGGAAGGGTGAATCGCCTTAGATTCGTCTTACTGTGATGCTAATTGGCTCCAAAGAACTGCTCTCCCTCCATCCAAAAAACAGAAGAGGAGCAAGGCTAGCTTTCCCGCCCCAAGGACGCCTACTCGTCCGCCCGCTTCCTGTTCTGGGTCAAGCAAAACCAGAAAGAAACAGATGAGCCCCCTTGCCAGTGATTTTTCTCCCTCTGACCAGACACCTTCGTGAGTGCTTGCCCTTCATCTATTTTTTTTTCTCCCCTCATTGCCACTTCAAGCCGCTCGATATCAGCTGAATTGGAGAAAAAGAATGGCTCAGGCCAGTCCGCTTCAAGGAGGTCGCTTCGCCAGGACCCTACTTCGCGGTATGTTTTTCGTCTGTCTGATTTGTAATTTGTCTGATTCCTGTGCCGTCTAGTCTGTCTATCTCACCCCTCAGGCTTACCTCAGTCGAGGAGGTTGAGGAGGTCGAACATGGTGAAGGATTGATGGATTCAGGTTTTGGCCTTTTGCCTTCAGCCTATATACAGTCCCCTTCCCGTGAAAAGAAAGCTCCTGGATTTTCTGAATGGCAGGAGGAAGAGTCCCAACGTTATTCGTCTATGAAAGCTAGGGCACGTTCAGCCTCGCAGTCCGTTTTTATCTTATTTTCTTTTTGAGATCTGCTGATTTTACTTGTCAGGCCTGGCGATGGGTCCCCCTTGAACTGGACTCCCAGGCAAGTGGTATGCTATACTACGCGTCGTGTTTCCACTCACGGTATTTTCAGTCCCCCACGAGGGAAGAAGACTTCTCGCAGCAAGGGAAAACGAAGGGCGGATCCTGTTGCAGTGGAGGAGATCGCTTCTGTGCAAGTGCTGGCGTCTGGTGACGAAGAGGACGATATGAGGTTTGGAACTTCATTATCTCTGCTGAAACAGTCCGCTTACCGCTCTATGTATTTTCTCAGACGAGCGAAAGCTGCTAGCTTGAAGACGACCCATGATTTTCCCGCACCATCTGGTTCATCAAAGGCAGCTGGTTCATCGAAGGCGGCCGGCTTGACCCCCGTCCCAAAGCTCAAATCGTTTGTGGCTGCCCTAGCAGAAAAGGGTGTCACTGTGGAAACTGCCTTGGCAAAGGTAGGTACAGGTTCGCCTAGCAAGCAGCAATACCTGGCCGATTTAAATGGTTATCGCGTATCGTAAGTGGTCATCCGTTTTTTGAACGACGACTGATGTAAGATTTAGTTCCCTTCCCGACGTCTGTGAAGTCAGCTCGCCTGATAGCCAGGACGTCCTTCTCGCGGATGACTATCCTGGATTGCCCAATCTGAAGTGAGTAGTACGCGCTGCAAGACTCCATCATTCCCCACTAATTTACCGTATGCAGGGCCGGCTCTTTTCGATCGTGGAGTAGTTCTCTGGGCAATGGTTACGTCTACTTCTCTGGTTGGGCAACACAATTGCCATCATTGGATGTCGAGTAAGCTGAACTAACCATTCCTTGGCATAGTTCGTCCTACTGACTAGCAGTCAGTGATGCCTTCGCAGCAATCCGCTTCATCCAGCACAAGCATTTTGTCAACATGTCCCGCGTTTCCCCATTGGATGTTCACAGTGTCTTCACTTCCTCTGACAACAGCAAAAGTGTCCTCCACTCGGGGCAGCGAATGGCCGTCTGCTTGTCTGCCATCTTAGTCGTGGAAAGTCACCTCTTGACACCGACCGACAAGGGTTTGTTCAATAAATTCATCAAAGGAACTTTGCATGAACAGGAGATGCAGCGTCTTGTCGGTGCTACCTGCATGTCCTTTTGCCAACCCATTTTGCATGCCCAGATTGAGCGCGACAACATGATATTTGCGACCAATGGCTCTTGGAAATCTGGCAAGTGTTTCCATTCATTCCTATGGTCTTACGGTTCTCACACAAGCCCCGTAGTCTCCGGCGGTTCTGGTGGCACAACATCGGTATCCGGTTACATCAGGTCCTCCGCACTTCTTGGTAGGTCGCCCAAGAAAGGTCAAGGCCTGTACACCAAGCAGATTTTGGATGTTACCGACAATGGTAGGTCCCTGTAAATTTTGCACCCTTTGCTTCGTTCTCATTTTCTGGTCAGTGCCCATTTATGATGCTCGGCAACATCTATTCGACTACGCAAATGACCTGGAACATGTTGACTCTGTTCTTCCCCGATTTGATGGCGAGATTCCTGCCGGTTCTTTTGCGATTGTGGCATACACTATGTCGACATACAAGAAGGCCGCAAATCACCACCTCAGCACCAATGTGCAATTCGTCATTCTCTTGAAGGAGTACGAGTAGATAGATAGGTGTTCCTTAGTTGTAAGTAGTAGGACCGTATTTACCTGCTCAATCTGATCTATTCTAAATTGCTGCTGCATATTCTATCAGTGTTTTGTGACTGAGCATGAAATTTTGTAGCTTGGCTGAGAGTAGGGAATGTCATGGGCAACCCTGGGGTTTTCCAGGGCAACTCGTACCTGTAGCCGCCGAATGCCACTTAAGATATATACAATAGTAAATACATGGTATTGACAAAATATCGTAATACCCCGAATACCAATGACGTTAACCGTGTCTGGCTGGTCATCATACGTCATTAGTCACGTGCCCAGCATCAACAAGCTTTGGCATGGGAAATCAACAATCAACATGACGTGTGAAATTGAGTCGGACTTTGAATATTGTGTATAAATTGGACACGTCGCGCCTTTCTTTCCTTGCTCCCGCCCTCCATGGCTGCCTCCCCCCCTTGCGCACAGGGAGGATGTGCAGGATGCGTTTACACAGGTGAGTGTAGACCTTTTTCCCTTCCCATCTTTTCCCTTCCCATCGTCGTACCACACCACTGGTCTGCTGTAGTGCGTCTCAGCGGACGTCGGCATTGACCAGTGGGGGCTTACATTGGGGGTCTGGTCATAGTGCGCCTCAGCGGGCGTCGACCAAGGCCTCCAATGGCTGCCATCTTTGTTCATTGGCTTCTCATTGCTGGTAAGTATAATGAGTATGATGTTTTCTCCTTGTTTGTTGCCTATCCCTCCTCATCTCTTTCTAGTAACCCTTCCTTGCTCCCACACTTCATGGCTGCCCCACCCTTGTGCACAGGGAGGATGTGCAGGATGTGTTTACACAGGTGAGGGTAGTCTTTATTCCCTTCCCATCTTTTCCCTTCCCATTGTTGTACCACACCACTGGTCTGCCATTGTGTGTCTCAGCGGACGTCGGCATTGACCAGTGGGGGCTTACATTGGGGGTCTGGTCATAATGCGTCTCAGCGGACGTTGACCAAGGCCTCCAATGGCTGCCACCTTACTACTCTGTGGATTACCTTGGTAAGTGGGACATCACCAAATGTCCTGGACATGTATGTAGTCCATAGCTTCTTCCTTGTAGAATAGAACAAAAATTACAGCTATTTGCAAAAACAAAATTAAGGTGATGAAAGTATTGCCTCTACAACTGTAAGTAATTATCCTCTGGTATGCTATTTGCCATTCCAGAGCCTTTCCCCATTCCAGAGCCTTTCCAGGTTGAGCTTTTTAATAGACTTCTCGGTCATTCAAGCACCTGGGGAGCATTATGTTTTAAGTGTTCATCACCCCACATCAGGCCATTCCAGAACAAAAAGACAATTTCACTTGTTCAAATGATTTAATTATGCAAATAAATGGCTGTAATGGTGATTGACTTCCTTCCAATAGCCTTTCAGCCTCTGTATCAAGGAATGGTATAGAATAATATTGTGCATAGAGGTGTACATACATTCAAGGGTGATAAAGATGGATGGAAGGGGTGGTACAGCTATATAGAACAAGGTATCAATCAAGGTATCAATCAAGGTCCCGTACTTCCCCGCTCCCTTACCGGGACGGAAACAATCCGCTCTCTGCCCACCCTTTTCTGGTCGAGTGGTTTCTCGTCCTCGAGGTCCTGCGCACTTACCATCTCTGGCGAAATCTCCTCACCAACCTTCCTTTCAGCGAAAGCAGTCCTGGTGCCCTCAATAAACTTCTTGTCCCCTCGACTGAGTCCCAGGTTATGTGGGTTCTGCTCTAAAAAGCTGATAAGAAAGAGGATAAAACAACAGGAAAGGTGGGAAGAAACGAACCTACGAACTCCAGCGGATGGGGCGCCTTCACCACCCGCCAGTTGTAGTCGTTGAAAGCGAAAGAATCGTAATCTGCCATCTCCTCGCCGAGTGAAAACCCTTCGACCCAATCGCTGTCGTAGAAGAGATACTCGAGCTGACGTTTCACGTCGGCTGCCTTGCAATTGATAATCCCCCGTACGGATTGTTCTTCTGCCTTCTGCTTGTAGTTGAGGAGCGTATTTACCTGTCGCGACAGGTAGATTATCCAGACCCCTACAATCGTCGATTCCTCTTCTGGGGTATTCTCCTTGCTGGTGAGGGAGAAGCGAGAGTCCATCCAAAACATGAAGTTGATGGCGATACCTCGAATGTAACTGAAGTGCCGGCGCTGGACAGGAGTGAGGGCGTTGTAGTCGAAGCGGGTGCGCAGACGGAGTTCGTGGGCTGCTGGTTTTGCTCCCTTGCTCAGAGGAAACTGGTAGGTGTTGTAGTCCAAGACGTTTGCTAGGATGCAAAAATTGCATAGGGCCATGACATCCACGAGTGACCGGAAATGCATCAAATCAGGAAGATGCTGGGCATTGTTTTCTAAGCCAACGTCAGCAAAACCCATGTAGAAACAAAATCAAATTGCTTACTCTGGGGGTCGGCCCCTCGGACGTAAAATTTGTACACGTATTCCATCATCCTGAACAGTAGGACCCTCGTGTCTGGGTGTTCAGTGTTCGTTATAATGTTGTCCACGGCGAAGCAGTGGTAGATGCCGACGACAGAGTCCTGGAGGTTAGAGAACGAATAAAAATGCCCCCCGAGAGCAATGGAATGTTCGGGGGTGAAGACCGCATGGGGCGTGTTGGGTTTCATTATGCTAACAAATGTATCAACAATCTTTAGTTTAAAATATTGACACGATCGCATAGTGTAAACTCACAGTCGAGTTCCTGGCGTGAGGACTACCGCTTCCGCATCCCAAGTCTTCACCGCGACAGAAGTGTCAAAATCGTCCAGAAAGACACTGATATGGGCGCCAGCATCCGGTTCGTTGTCCAGGTTTGGACGGAAAAGGATCCACAATTTCTTCCCGATCAGCAGCTCGACGTATGTGGCCAACCCGTCGCTGTCGAGGTGTGGCCAGTGCCGAGATCCAGCGGTTGACGCCAACCCCCATCGCACTTCTCCTGTTGGATAGGAAACTTTGTGCGTGCAGTATGGAAGGCCTTCTGTCAGGCGCCATGCCTCGATGTCACCGCATAGATTGTCCCTTTTGATGGCGCTGAGAGGGAGAGGGAAAGAAAGGCCATTGATGATCGCTCCGTTTGGATCACGCGCCATGGCCAGAATGTGCTCGAGGGTGCCGAAGCACAGTTGAGTGGTTAGATCACCGTCTTCAACCGGAATAGATTGGTCTAGAGGTAGGGCATGAAGGTCAGAAATTGAAACATCAACCTTTTCAGAAAACCGGAACTTACCTTGGATGGGAAGGGTCGAATCTAGATGGGTCAGTTCTTGAAGACCAGCTTCGTCGAAAGCGATAGGGCCTAGCTCCAGGGGCACACCGGTGATTACAAGGTGGTTAAGATGGAGTTTGGCCTTCACTTCGGCCGTAGTGAGGGTCTGGAATGTCGTGTATGGTATAACCTGTATGGACGACATATACTCTGGCTCCAAGTAGCGGGGCATTCCATTGGGTGCATTGGAGTTATCCAACATTTCCTTGAATGCCTGGAACTTGTCCAGATCATCTTGAAACTGCGGTAAAGATTGATCAGTTTAGTCTCCGATTTTTTCATATAGATCTACTCACATGGAATTCCGGCACCCATGAATGTAGGGTACCATAGGGATCTACAAAGGAGACCTCCTCTCCCTTCACCCGCACTCGATGGGTTGCCGGATCGAAGGTGATCTCCTCTTTGTGCTGGCGCAATATTTATTTCAGAAAAACTTTGACTTACAACGCTATGAACTTACCGTGTAGTCTTCGACATCGACCGGCTGTAGATACGCCCCACCACTGAGCCGCAGAAAGGGTATAATCGACACGGCACTTGATTTGGTCTGGCCTTTGAATTTTTTTCTGCTCTCTCCTTTCGCTTTCGAAGTTTTTGAGCGATCGGCTTTCACAACCCTTCAATATAAATAGATTACAATATAAAAATTTGTACTCACAGCGACCTCTTGCTGATGCTTTATCCTTCTGGGCCTGCAGTCGTGAAGAGCTTCTAGTCTGCCCCCCTTGTGAAAATTTATGAGTAAAAGTCATCATGTTGTGGCGGCACTTACTTTTTTTCGGCGTGTCTGAATCTCTTTCAAATTCATTCTCGGTATCTTCACCGACCTGCTTACTCCTCTTTCTCCGCCCTTCGCCTTCCTCGTCGCCGTCGTCGTCGTCGTCGTCGTCGTCGTCGTTGTCCTCTTCACCTTCTGCCGATGGCTGCCTACTTCTCTTCCTCGACGTCTGGCTAGCATCCTCGTCGACGTCCATCTCTCCTTCTGCGTCTTGGTCCTTATCTGCTTCTGCGTTCTCATCTCCTTCCACAACTGGCGCCTCGGCATTCACATCTCCTTCCGTGCCATCAATCTCCATATCGCTATCCTGGCTGGGAGTCACCGGTGCTGGCGTTGGATACCTTTCATCGCTCGATCGGATTTGAGACAGAGGCCACTCGCTGCTAACACGCGTTTCTTGAATCGTGTTAAGGAGGAAAGTTGACAGAGGCACCTCCTCCTCTGCCGGGGCATCCTCGTCTAGTTGAGGTCGGTGGAGGATTCGGCTGGCATCAATTAGAAACGTACCGAGTGCACCAATACTATAAAATTCCCGATCTTCTACTTTGATCCCTGAGAGCTCGTTCTGGGGAACGTCTTCGAGGAATTTAACAATCGCCGGATAAATCGTGGCCTCGCCCCTCGCCACTGAGAGCAACGCTTGCCACAAGCTGAGCTCTATACGGCGGAGGAGGTCAGGCTTCTTGTTTCCAAGGCCCTTGGAGAGCTGATGCGAGTCAGCCAACGCCAAGTTGTACCAAATTGCGACTTGCCTGAATCATTTTACTTTGGTCCCATTGATTCCCGGAAAGCTTGCGACCGGTCAGAAGGTATAGTGGACTGAACAGTAGAGCGCCTTGGAGAGGATGGCGCAGCTTCAGAAGTTCCTTGCCCTCGAATATACGCATCAGCTGCGCCATTTCTTCTGGTGTTAGCGTTGCCGCGGTTTGTATCGACCTGCCCAAGGGAAATATGTCATTGTTGGTCAAAGATGCAAGTGGGAAAATGAAAGCCTACGCGGTCAGGAGCACATTCCCGGAGTCAGGGATGTTCGGAACCGACTGCGATTAGAGGTTCATCAATTTCCATGGTTTGAAACAAAGGAAATACTTACCAACTTATCGCTCATCTTGAACCCCCTCAACATGAACGACAGATGGAAGGCGGCGGTCTGTAGATTGTGCAGCATCGCCGTACCTTTCGACTGTTTGGTCAGGCCATGCAAAGCCTTGTACAACAACGCCTGGAGCGAAAGGTCATTGGTATTTGTCTCGACTATCTCCTGGGATGGGTTAAGCGGCGCCCTCTGTCGAAACCTTTCAAGGTCGTTCATGCAGCTCTGGCATGTTCCGATCACCTCGACCCAATCGTTTAACGGCCAGAACTGGTAAATGCACATAATATTAATTAGATGACAACGCAGGATTGAAACTACTACTCACCTTATCTGAGGGCAGTAGCCCACCCACTGGCAGCCTCCCATGCTGGGGATTCTTCGTTGACGGAAGACGAGACTCCAGAGCGTAAAGTACGTCGACCAACTTATAGGCCACGAGGATGGCCGCCAGCCTTTTCCCGGTGTGGGAATTAGGGCTTGGCAGTGTCGAAATCTTGATGTCTGTGGGGTCAACGATGACCATCGCCTCGTGCAGATCCATGGCCTCCAAGGAGTGAATGCCCGTGTGTAGCTGTCGTTCCATCTCATGCAGCGTGTCGAAAAATTGCTATAATATCGATCAGTATCGAAAAATGTAAGGAACAGTAGGAAATCTCACAGAAAACGCAGGACTCTGAGAAATCAAAGCTGGCGATTGCACCAGAAAATCCGTCATCCAAGGATAGGTCGACAAGATCGCTGATTTGCTGCGTATTTCGCTTTTGGCCAATAAGATGGGGAAAATGAAAGATCAAACGAAAGAAACTTACAGTGCCATGGCTATCGTTCAGTGGTAGATAGTGGTCAATGGTTGAGAAAGGCGCGGCATCTGCCAGGGCAGATCCGGGCGCGTGATTGCGGAAGAATAAAAATTAAAATTAGGAACCGCACATGATCGACCTGGCATTGCCTATGACGTACTACGTCGTGGTCTCGACGGTGTACGTCATCCCCTGTCATGTCGGGCTTTTCCGTTCCGCAATGATGTATGACGTAACAGGCACTCATTTGTCACGTGTAGTTCTGTTTTAAAAATAAGTATGACGCAAGGACGGGTTTATGCCAGGGCTTCTGATCCGGGCACGTGTGAGTGGAAGAATAAAATTAAAATTAGGAACCGCACATGATCGACGCGGCATTGCCTATGACGTACTACGTCGTGGTCTCGACGGTGTACGTCATCATCTGTCATGTCGGTCTTTTCCGTTCCGCAATGATGTATGACGTAACATGCACTCATTTGTCACGTGTAGTTCTGTTTTAAAAATAAGTATGATGCAACGACGGATTTACGTCGGGCCGTGTCATCCTCTGTCACGTGTACATGGTTCGGTTTCCCATTTGAGAAAGGCCTTGAAACTTGCTTTCGTCTCTCTTCCAATGCTGCTCGATATTCTGTCGTTCTACCTCTGCATAATATATGCCTATCTCCTGCTTGGTACTTGAGGTCACCTCTCTTTGCTCTATTTTATTTGCTTCTGATGCTGGCCCAGAGGATAACCATTCAGTCACTTTGCAGACCCAGTCCGCCGTTCGGGTGGCAAATTGGTGCTTACCCTTAGAACCCGTCAATGGCACGTGTTCTATTCTATCTCTTTTGCTTCGAGTTGATCTGCCTTCTTCTACAGGCCGGTGCGTGTCTGCCTCATCCACAGATCTTATGACTTCCACGTCTATGTCTATGTCTATGTCTATGTCTATGTCTATGCTGGGCTCTTGTCCATCCATCCTAGTGGTGTATGGGCAGCTTTCTACAACTTTCTTCCCACTTCCATACATTTCTGGAAGGGTATTCACAGTTCGCTCGTTGGGTCATGGTCATGATCAGAAAGTTCCACCTCGATGTTCATCCCTCCCTTTGCCTGTCACTTTACTCCAAGCATATGTACCTGATGACATATCTCTTTTGGTGAGGACGATAAAATTGTATTTACAAAGATTTTGTTGCCTTCGACATGAATTCGTGTTCAAAGTGCTTCTCTTGTATGAATGTGAGCCATGTCGACCCTTGAACTTGGTTGGAGTACTCTCAGCAGCATTATTTGCTGTCCCCCTAGTTAGGGCTTTATATGGGTTGGTGTCCAATGTAAGAGCTTGTTGTATCAGGCATCCTGCTGCAGTCACCACACGTGCAGAATTTATGGGAGGTGGTGCACCTGCAATGCACACACATATCTTAAAGGGCAGCTTTCTGGCGGCATACAGTCTCTTGGACTGCGATATGGATAGATACCAAGACACTGATTTTTGTTATTTCAAATATGCTACCATGGAAGAAGCTACTGTCTTATGTGATCAAGATGCGAGTATCCACCCTTTCCGTTTGCCCCTTTATCATTTGACAAAATGGTTGACTCGCGACGAGCTTCGGCGCATGGCATCGCTGCACAATATTCGGTTTACTTCAAGAGATCGCAAACCTGCTTTGGCTGCACTGTTTTTAAATCACGATTGCGATGTTTGTAATCTCAATGTGTCCCTTTTTTGTTGCCAGGATGCCCCAGAGCACAAGGCAGTATTTGAGGAGCAGATACCGACTGGCTCTCAGAAGGCCCCTTCCTCAAAGGCGTTGAGTCGATCACTGCTGAAACCATACAGCAACTTGCCCCCCTCGCAAAATGAAATTGAAGACACCTTTCTGCAGTTTGCCCATTATCTTCCACTGAAAGATGCGGCGGCATTGATCAAAGAAAACCATAAGATGGAGGCGTTCACTCTGCCCATGAAGCATCTGGCGGGTTGCTTAACTCGTGAAGAGCTTCGTAGGATGGCCTTGTTGCACAATATTCGCTACCGTCATGGCGACCGAAAACCTGCTTTGAGGGGTTTGTTCGCAGAGCACCAATGTGATGTCTGTGATCAGTACATATCTATATTTGAGAACTGTGAAGTAAAGAAAAGACCTCCAACTGGGGAAAAAACTGTTCGCACGTCAGAACATGAACCTCATAACAAATATCCTCCTTCACCTCCCTCCCGTCAACAGGTTGAGCAAATCGTGAACGACTTTTGTGCAGACACTAGTCCTTCAACTTTTGAAGAATCCGGTTGTGCGATCTGTGGCCGGTTAACACTGTATTCTGAGCTGACCCCAGTCGCAGACTGTGGATGCGATCTATCACCTCTCGTTGCTGCCAGTGTAACCCGACGGGAGCGTTTCTCTCCAAGCGATCCTGTCGAGGAGCTTGAAGGCCCTGTGACTGACAGGTCATGCAAAAATATTTGTCAGAACTGCCTCCAATCACTCGAAAAGGGTAAAGCACCCAAGCATGCTCTTGCCAACGGCTTGTGGTTGGGGGTTGTACCTGATGAACTCAAAGGTCTTACCTTTGCTGAGAAGATGATGATCGCTCGCGTTCGTCACAATCGTGCTGTGGTCCGAGTGTCATCTGGCAGGGCCAAAATGGTAGCAAATGTTATCATGTTTTCAAACCCAACGCTCGCCGTGTATCGCATGCTCCCCCCTAGCCGGGATGAAATGAAAGAGGTGCTTGCTTGCATATTCACCGGAAGTGCACAACCTACTGAGGAAGATTTTAAACGAACTCCATTTTTGGTCCGCCGAGACAAAGTTAGCAAAGCATTGGATTGGCTTAAACTGAATCATAGTGATTATCGAGATCTCGAGATATCTGATGAGAATCTCAAATCGTATCCACTGTCTGGTGTTCCGGTTCTTGTGGATTTTAAACAGACCCGACCAGAGGAATCAAACAAGTTGCCTGCTGCGATGAGCAATCACGATATGGAAGAGGAAGACGGTACTGAAGAAGGCATCTGCCCGTTTGCTGTTCATGGTATCACAGGCGATGAATACACCAAGCTCTCTATGACGCAGCTGAAGGCCCGTGCTCTTAAGCATCTCCACGATCAAGGTAAGGTACTTGGCATTGGTCATGAAGACAAGCCACAGTCAATGTATGATAATCCACAGGCATATCCACAGATGTTCCCCTGGCTATTTCCATACGGGTACGGAGGAATAGGACAAGCGCGACACAAGAAGAAATTGTCAGAGGTTGAGCATAAAAAGCATCTCCTTATGTATCATGATAAGCGCTTCCAAACCGACTTGTATTTTCCTATTGTGGCTTTCAATCATGAACAACTGAAAGCCGGTATTACAGGAAGTTTTCTGCTTGCAAAACGTAAAAAATTTAATCAGATATCCCAGAGACTAATAGCCTTAGATCAAACTGTCCTGTCAGATCTGGTGAAGCGACTGTCGGAAGGGGAACATGTTCGCCCAGAGACAGACGCAGAGAAGGCATGTTTCACCGTCTTAGAAGACCTTGATCATGTTGGTGGGCACGTCAAAGGTTCACTCACAAGCAAAAAGTATATGCGTCATGAGCTCTGGTCTCTCATCTCCTTTCTTGGCGCTCCATCCTGGTTCATTACACTCTCACCTGCAGACAATCGACACCCAATATGTCTGTATTTTGCTGATACTGGTGAAAAGTTCAGCCCTGAATTGAGATTGTCTGCAGAACGCAATCTTCTCATAGCAAACAACCCGGTCGCAGCTGCCAGATTTTTCGACCTTATGGTTCGTTCTTTCGTAAAAAATGTTCTCGGTGTCAATCATGATTACCCCGGTCTTTATGGGAAAACGTCGGGGTATTATGGTACTGTTGAACAGCAAGGTCGCCTTACTCTCCATCTCCATTTGTTGTTGTGGATCGCAGGTGCACTTTCGCCACAAGACATTCGTGACAGACTGGTGTCGAATGATTCCGTTTTCCAGCAGGAGTTGATACAATATCTTGAAGGTGTGCATCAAGGCGAATTTACCACCGGCTCGATGGATTCCGTCCGTGATTCCGTACCAATGCAACCCGAATCTTGGGGAGGTATTCATGCGGTGTTGAAAGAGCAGTCTACACCTTGCCCGTCAGTAGCGAACTACAAAGATCCCACTCTGACCCTTCCGATCCCTGCCCCTCTCCGATGCAATAACACCTCCGACTGTGAGTGTGATTCATGCAAACGAAATGATGGTTGGTGGACTGACTATCGAAAGTCCGTAGACGACTTGCTTTTAAGGTCCAACATTCATCGCTGCACAACATCGTCGGCTGCCAGACAGTCACTGCCTCCAACATCCGGTACAATAAAGACTGCAAAGCAGGGCCCAAAAGGATGTCTCGACCGGGATGGTATTTGCCGTGCTCGCTTTCCCCGTGACATTCACGATACAACAACAGTGGACAAAACAGATGGTCACATAAAAATGAAAAAACTAGAAGCTTATATGAACACTTTTACTCCGTGTCTGACTTATCTTATGAGGTGCAATACTGATGTGACCAGTCTGTCATCCGGAACCTCGATCAAGGCCATCGTTTCTTACATATCAGACTATGTCACCAAACCAGCGCTAAAAACCCATCAGATATTTTCTTCAATGTATGATGTGTTTGAAAGAAACAAAGTACCGCTTGGTGATAATGTAAAAACCGAAAGTGATGCGAGTCGTCGCTTGATACTAAAAATTGTCAACTCTCTGAATGCAAAGTTGGAGCTCGGTTCTCCAATGGCTTCAATGTATCTTCTTGGAAATCCAGATCATTATACCGGACACCAGTTTGTCTGTTTTTGGTGGAAATCCTATATTTCCTATCTGCAGCAGAGCAGTCCAACGAGCAGCACACTTGACGGTGATCATGTGATTCCAGGCCCTGAAGAAACCGATCACGATCGTGTCAGGGTCGGACAGGAAGAGGGTGTCTATATTGCATCAACCAACATCGACGATTACCGTTATCGCCCTGATGTGTATTCAGATATCACATTATACGAATGGACGCAAGCATCTCATAAGCGTAGGGCCAACAGGAAAGAATTGGAAAAGATGCAGGGGTCCTCGCCTGGAAAGGTAACAAAGGCATCATACCACCAATTTAAAGATGGACATCCGATGAGGGCTACCCACGTTGTCAAATGCAACTTTGACAGGTTAGAAACTGTTGTTCCCAATATAGTAGGTGGGGCTCTGCCTAGACACGATGCAGGTAATCGCGAATATTACTGCTGTACCATGCTCGCACTCTTCTTTCCCTGGCGCGAGACTTTGTGTATCAAAAAAGCGTCCATGACATGGGAGGCCGCATTTGATGCATACAGATTTACGACAAGACAGAAGCAACTTATGTGTAATTTCAATCTCAGATACGAGTGTCTTGATGCTCGTGATGATTTTCATGCTCAGTTAAAAAAGAAGCAACTTCAAACTAGAACCCCTTGGCACAATAGTGGTGATTCGGATGTGGAGAGTGACTCAGACTTTGTCAGAATACCGCCAACCGGACGAATTGATCACGGGGTTCATGGAAAGGCTTATACTACCTCCCTTAGGATGATGAATTCCATTTCAACTATTCTTGCAAAGGCAGGATGGCTAGATCAGTGCTCAGAGGTTCCGGGAAATGCATATGTCAGACTCTGCCCTGAACAAATTCCTGGTTCGAGCTGGTCCAATATTGTGAAGAACCGTTGCATGGCAATATTTCGTTTAAAATTTGCAAGTTATGTTCCACCTGTGAACATAGATGATTCGCTAGGGAGTAATATTAAGCCTGTACGTCTGGTTAGAGTACTCCATGCAGAATATTTCAGAAGAGACTTCAGAGCGAAGGAGATGGAAACAAGCAGACTGATAGATGATACAATTTTGCTCTTCTCTCTTAACAATGAGCAGGAAAGAGCCTTTAGAATAATAGCAAATCACAGTTCAGAACCAGCAACGGCACAGCTGAAGATGCACCTCGGAGGGATGGGTGGCACAGGGAAGAGCCAGGTGATTAAAGCTCTCATCCATTTTTATGGCCAGAGGAAGGAGGATCATCGTTTCGTGGTCCTTGCACCAACAGGTTCAGCAGCAGCGCTCCTGAATGGCTCCACTTATCACAAGGCTCTTGGGATTTTTCGAAAGAATGATGTGGGTCAAGATTTTTCAAGAAACGAATCGGCTATTCTAAATGATGTGCGGACCCGACTACAAGGGGTTGAATACATTTTCATCGACGAAATATCAATGATTGCGTGCCACGAGTTGTATTCAATCAGTGCCAGGCTCGCGCAGATAACAGGTAGGCACGATGTACCATTTGGAGGTATGAATATCGTTCTCGCGGGTGATTTTGGTCAATTGCCCCCCGTATTTGGCTCGCCATTATTTGATGGGCTGGTTGAGAGATACGTGAATTCCAGAATGTCTGTACGGAGTCAAGAAACAGTGATTGGGAAGGTCCTCTGGCACCAGATCACTACGGTGGTGATCTTGGTAGAAAACATGCGACAGAAGACACAAACCGAGGCTGATGGTAAACTACGAACCGCCTTGGAAAACATGCGGTACGCTTCTTGCACACCTGAAGATATTTATTTCCTTCGGACTTTGATCCCAGGAAGATGCGAAACATCGCCCTGTTTGAGCGATCCTCGGTTCCGCAATGTATCTATCATCACTGCAAGGAACAACCAGAGAGACAGAATAAATGAAGAAGGATCCCGTAGATTTGCGGAGGATCACAATCTAGACCTCACACATTTCTACTCGCTAGATGAACTAGCTGGTGGAGATGGTCACAAAACCAAGCAACGCAGACGGAAGAGAGGTATGAAGAAAAAAGATGCCATGAAAGAACCTACCCTCAGTGGGCTGACCAGGGCCGACCAAGAAGCACTTTGGGAATGCCATCCGCATATGAGTGACCACATACCTGCCAAGCTATCTTTGTGCGTGGGTATGCCTGTGATGATTCGCCATAATGAAGCAACAGAACTTTGTGTTACAAAAGGCCAAGAGGCTGTCGTCGTTGGGTGGGATGCAATAGTTGGACCATATGGGCGCCAATTTTTAGAAACACTGTTCGTACAGCTCTTAAAGCCTCCAAAAGATGTACAGGTGGCTGATCTCCCAATGAATGTGGTTCCTTTGACCAAATTGACAAACGGCATCCAATGTAAAGCCCGGAGTGATCAACTGCTACAAATCAAACGCCAACAGGTTCCGGTCCTTCTTAATTTTGCTATGACAGATTATGCATCGCAAGGAAAGACAAGACCGGACAATGTGGTCGATCTTGGATACTGCCGTGACCACCAGTCGTACTATACCGCGTTGTCGAGGAGTTCAAGCGCAGCTGGTACAGCTTTGATTCAGGATTTTTCTGACGTCAAAATCACCCGTGGAATTTCAGGATGGCTGCGCCAGGAATTCCGGGAGCTCAACGTGCTTGATGAAATAACCCGCCTTCGGTACGAAAATTGCCTTCCTGATGATATTGCTGGTCCACTTCGAAACCCGATGGTTCGGGCCTACTACCTTTGGATGGAAGATGCTTCAGATGATGACGGTTGGCACTCCGCGATTCGATACAAGCCATGGGAGACAAGGATAAAGCCCGTGGAACACGATGCTACCTGGGACAGCGCAATGTTTGAGGCACTGCGCAAATTCAGTAAAAAGGATGGCGATTCGTTGAAGCGTGGCCCCTCTGATGGAGACCTGCTAGAGACACATGATCCAGCTTTTAAGATTCCCAGAACAGAGACTGCTCCTGAGCCCTTTGTGGCACGGGGTCTCATATGGAACAGCAAGGACTATAGCTGTGCTTATGATAGTTTATTTACTGTTCTCTACAACATCTGGACGGATGCACCACGATTGTGGTCAGAGCGTTTCCAGAATCTGTCTGAATCGTTAGCAACGCTCGCTGAGGAGTTCAACCTAGTACAGACTAAATCTATCACCATGGAAGCTGCTCGTGATGCTGTCCGGCTGCGATTGAACCTCTTCGACGGTACACAGTTTCCCATGGGTACAAACTACACATGTCTTTCCTCATTAACTGATATAATGATGACGAACAGGGAGGACCGCATTTCTGGTAAGACCAGACTGAGATGTGAGGCCTGTGGATATACAAGGGATTTATTGCGGATTAGTGAATTCTTTCAACTCAAAGACACAGGACCACTCCAGGATGGCAGATATGAAAGAGGCCACATATCGGACTGTCTGGGATGGAACCTGACCGACGAGCAACGAAAAGGCCTTCTTCCGTGCACTAGGTGTTCATCTTCAAGTGGGAACCTAGACATCTCCATGACTAGATTGCCATACATCATGTGTATAATGTTGAACAAAGATTGCTTCATGATAAACACGAGCTTGAGTTATTTTACTGACATGTTTGATGCCATCTTCAAGCTTCGAGGCATCGTTTACGGAGATGGCGACCATTTCGTTGCCAGAATATTTACCAGTGACGGCTACATATGGTATCACGATGGCATGACCACGCGATCTGGATGTATCACAGAGGGGCACCTTGACCAGGTGCCCGACACCAAATGGCTGATGACTTGTGCCCGTGGGTACAGCTGCCGCAAAGCGGTACTTGCGGTATATGGGCGTGATTGACGCTGAAATACATTATGTTATATGACGTCGTCCTGACTGTCTGGTCGTCCTACGTCACAATTGGATTACGTTCTGTCACGCGTTCTGTCACTGAATTACATTACATTATATGACGTTGACCGTGACCGTCTGGTCGTTCTACGTCATAATTGGATTATGTTCTGTCACGCGTTCTGTCACTGAATTACATTACGTTATATGACGTCGTCCAGACCTTCTGGTCGTTCTACGTCATAATTGGATTACATTCTGTCACGCGTTCTGTCACTGATTTACATTACGTTATATGACGTTGACCGTGACCGTCTGGTCATTCTACGTCATAATTGGATGATCTCAACTGACTGCGTCTGCTGAATTCTGATCACGTAGATCGCTTTCGGGTCATTTGGGTTAATGTAATAATAAAAAGTGCATTTGACAAAGTTCAGACTTTTGCACGCATTTGAGGCCGTTCATCGATCCCTTCAAATGAATATGATTGTGAAATTTATGTTTGATGGCTGGATTATCTGTAATGATTTCCAATACACATACATTATTATAGTACCTACGTCAGACTATTGTATTATTTTCGAAATCTCCTCTCCTCCTTTAATTATCTGTTGCAGCGGCTTATGAGCGGTGATTCACCGATGTGGTGGAAAATACGGGACAATACTTACCATGGTTCGCACCGTCGGTGCGAAGGTTCATGGTCATTGTCGAATCACCACAAACGATGATTGTCTCCACATGGCCCATGCCAACAAATTCTACAAGAATCAGAACACGGGGAATCCGCTTCAAAGTAAAACTCGCACCATTCACCTCCCTTGTCTCTCTATTCACTCCCCTGCCCTCACCATCATCCCTGGCCGCTGTGGTAAGCGCCCGCCCTTGTCGCATCAGCAGGTAAAGATTGTCGATCCGATTGTGGCTGGATCATGCTGATATGAGCTCCATACATAATTAAACCGTGGTACTCACATTTGGTCGACCCGGGATATAAAATCCCGACGCATGCCATCCCTTTCCCGTGTGGCAATGAACAACACGACGATCCCAACGATGAAAAAGCCAATCAATAGCACTCGTGAAAGTCAGTACGCAAATAATTGGAACCATAAATCACTCACGAAGTGACTCAATATTTATTCGCACCGTGGCCATCGTGCTAAATGCTGGCAATGGATGTCGCCAAAGCATTCTGGGTTCAGTTGCCCGGCGGCAGTACCCTGCCGGCAGGACCCAGCCGGGGTGATTGATGATCAGATCGACATAAAGTTAATGACGATCAGATCAGATGATATGCCGATGATGCCAACATAGGCATCAGACCGGCTCGGATGGAGCCAGTGATCCGTGCAAGGCTCTCGCATCCAATTCCATAAGATGATTTGCCGTTCAGGTCTGCTTGTAATCACACATCCCAATTTAATTTTTGTGATCTGTGTTTACTTTATAAATCAATTTCTTAATACATGTATTAAATGTAGTTCTACCAGGGAGCGCATTTGCCAAATACCTTATGTTGACAAAGAAAACACGTGCCTGATATAAGAATTGTCACCAATCTAAGCACGCGATACCCCTGGATCATGGGTGTCTGCTACCTTACAAATATGGAACAACCCACCTTCAGCGGGGACTCGTTTTGCCATGCAAAGCAGTGGCCTTCATCCGCAAGTAATACAGACACCCTCGTGGT
>Ga0193742_1000851_pt1 | contig 19463 bp, 19 predicted proteins | sample L2c1metaG_FD_165511 | JGI IMG/M metagenome (GOLD analysis project Ga0193742, IMG submission 165511) | Soil microbial communities from a riparian zone of the East river system, Colorado, United States - L2c1 | ecosystem: Environmental > Terrestrial > Soil > Riparian zone | place: USA: East River... | reverse complement strand
CCGATGTCGGCCGGGAGCGCGTGGAGGTCGACATCGGGCCGCAGCACATCGCCCACCTCGACACGATCGTCGACCCGCTGCTCGTCACCGACCTCACGACGATGGTGTGGGCGCCGCACAACCACCACCACGCGGTCGAGGCGCTGCGCCGGCTGGCGAACATCGTCCTCATCGACACCCAGGACGAGCCGCAGGTCGCCGAGGCGTTCGAGCGCGCGGCCGACCTCGCGCGCTCGGCCTACGTCGTCGACCTCGCCTGGCTGCGCACGACGCCGTGGCGGGAGCGGATCGCGGCGACGTTCGACCCGCCGGCGATGCGGCGCGCCCTCGGGGCGATCGAGAAGGTCGTCGTGCGGCACCGGGCCGACTCGACTGCCGCCGGCGTGCTGCTCTGCGGCTGGCTCGCGTCGCGGCTCGGCTGGCGCCCGGACGCGCTCGTCCGGCGCGGCAGCCACCTCACCGGCCACTCGCGCGCGCGGCGCGGCGAGGTCGTGCTCGAGCTGCAGCCGGCGGAGCTCGGCGCGCCCGGGCTGGGCGGCGTGACGATCGAGATGGCCTCGGGCGAGGCGGTCTCGCTCGACCGCGGCCCCGGCGGGCTGCGCGCGGTCCGTCGCGCGCGCGACGGCAAGGAGCAGTCGTGGACGGTGATGGGCGCGTCGCGCGGCGAGGCCGGGATCCTCGGCGAGGGGGTCCGCCAGGCGCTGCTGCGCGACCCGACGTACAAGCCCGCCCTCGAGGCGGGGCGCGTGCTCGTGGGATGACTAGGATGCGGCGCTGATGACGTTGGACGTTCGAGTCGTCGACGACCCCGCCGCGGAGGTTGCCGACCTGCTGGTGGACGTGGCGGCCGCGGGCGGCCACATCGCGCTCTCGGGCGGGTCCACCCCGCGCCGGGCGTACGAGCTCGCCGCGCGGACCGACGCCGACCTGAGCGCGGCGACGCTCTGGCTCGGCGACGAGCGCGTCGTGCCGCCGGACGACGAGCGCTCCAACCTGCGCATGGTGCGCGAGGCGCTGATCGACCGGCTGCCCGAGGAGCGCCGCCCGCGGCTGATGCCGGTCGACACCACGCTCAGCCCCGACGCCGCGGCCGCCGCCTACGAGGCGCTGCTGCGCGAGACGCTCGGCAACCACCCGCGGCTCGACCTCGCGCTGATGGGGCTCGGCCCCGACGCCCACACCGCGTCGCTGTTCCCGGGCAAGCCCGCCGTGCAGGAGACCCAGCGCCTCGTGGTCGGCGTGCCCGAGGCCGGCATGGAGCCGCAGGTGCCGCGCGTGACGCTCACGCTGCCGGTGTTCAACGCCGCCCGCGAGGTCGTGTTCCTCGTCGCCGGCGCCGACAAGGCGGCCGCCGTCCGGCGCGCGTTCGGCACGCCGCCCGACGAGACGGCGCCCGCCGCGCACGTGCGCCCGGGGGCGGGGACGCTTGTGCTCGTGCTCGACGCCGCCGCGGCAGCGGAGCTGGCCGGCGACGCGGTGACGAGCCCCAGGCCCGGCGGGGGCGAGGCGGAATGAGCGACGGGCGCTTCATCGGCATCGACGTCGGCGGTACGAAGATCGCGACGGCGGTGCTCGAGAGCGGCCGCTACGACGTGTTCGACCCGGTGCCGACGCGCACCGACTCGAGCGACGCGCTGGTCGACCAGATCGTCACGCAGATCGGGGAGCACCGGGGCGAGAACGCGCGCGCGGTCGCGGTCGGGCTGCCGTCGATCATCGAGTTCGCCACCGGTCGCGTGCGCCACAGCGTCAACCTCCCGCTCTCCGACCTCCCGCTGCGCACGCTGCTATCGGAGCGCTGCGGGCTGCCGGTCTACGTCGAGAACGACGCGTCGTGCGCGGCGCTGGCCGAGGCATCGGTGGCCGGCCAGATCGTGTGCGAGAACCTGATCATGTTCACGATCGGGACCGGCGTCGGCGGCGGCCTGGTGCTCGGCGGCAAGCTCTACCGCGGCGCGACGAGCGCCGCCGAGCTGGGGCACACGATCATCGGCCTCGATCTCACGAACGGCGCGCCCGCCGACCCCGGCGCCTTCCCGCAGCCCGGGTCGCTCGAGCGGCTGGCGTCCGGCCGCGCGCTCGACCGGCTCGCGCTGGAGTCGGCCCGCGCGCACCCGAAGTCGTTCCTCGGCCGCCGGCTCGCGAAGGGCGACGAGATCACCGGCCACGACGCGGTCGAGGGCGCGCGCGAGGGCGACGTGCACTGCCAGCACGTGATCCGCGTGCTGGGCGAGCGGCTCGGCATCGGCATCGCGAACGCGATCAACACGTTCGATCCCGACGAGATCGTGATCGGCGGCGGCGTCTCGCTTGCCGGCGACCTGCTGCTCGTCCCCGCCGAGCGCACCGCGCGCCGCCACACCGTGCCGGGCGCCGGGACGCAGACGAAGGTCCGGCTCGCGCGCTACGGCCCGCAGGCCGGCGTGCTCGGCGCCGCGACCGTGGCCGTGCAGGAATGGGCGCTCGCGCGGGCGAAGGCCGCGGTATGAAGATCGCCTGCGCGTTCGACCACGCGGGGTTCCCGCTCAAGCCCGTCGTGCTGGAGACGCTGCGCGCGGCCGGGCACGAGCCGGTCGACCTCGGCACCTGGTCCACGGATCCCGTCGACTACCCGGACGTCGCGCGCAGCGCGTGCGAGGCGGTGCTCGACGGCAGCGTCGAGCGCGCCGTGATCGTCTGCGGCTCGGGCGCGGGCGTCGCGGTGGCGGCGTGCAAGTTCCCCGGCATCCGCGCCGCGACCGCGCACGACACGTACACCGCGCACCAGTCGGTCGAGCACGACGACGTCAACGTGCTCTGCCTCGGCGCGCGCGTGATCGGGCCGGCGTACGCGGCGGAGATCATCGCCGCCTACGCGGTGGCGGAGTTCTCCGGCGAGGAGCGCCACGTGCGCCGACTGGCGAAGATCGACGCGATCGAGCGGGAGTTCTTCGCAAGCGGGGAGCGCTGACAGGGAGGAGGCCGACATGCAGGTGATCGAGTGCAACGAGTGCGGCGAGACGCTCCAGGCGGCCGAGAACGAGGAGCTGGTGCGGATCCTCGCCGGGCACCTCGAGACCGAGCACGACGTCGAGGTCGACGAGGAGGAAGTGACCGAGCTCGTGGAGGCCGAGGCCTACGAGGCCATGGACTCCTGATCGCCGAGTGATCCGCCCCGCGGTCGCGGCGGCCGTCCTCGTCGGGCTCGCCGGCTGCGGCGGCGCCTCGCCGGACCGGCGCTCCGCGCCCGCGCCGCCCGATCGGCACGCGGTGCTCGGCGAGCTGCGCTCGCCGGATGCGCGCTCGCCGTTCGTGATGGCGGGCGGCGGTGCGTGGCACTGCGCGACCGCCGGACGGCTTCGGCTGGCGATCAGCGCCGAGGGTGCGGCGACGCTCAGCATCGCCGGCATGGTGCTCGCCTCCGTGGCGCCGACCCGCGCGGTGGTCAACCGCGCGTGCGAGCGCGGGAGCGGCGGTGGCGCGATGACGACGTCCGGCGCGCGGGGCGGCGGCCTCGGCGCGACCGTCGTGCGCTGCCGCGCGCCGGAGGTCGTCATCGTGGACTTCCGGCGCGGCGACCTCACGGTTCGCGCGGCCGGCGGCGGGCGCTTCCTGGCGGGAGCGGCGGTGCGCCCGGACCGGATCGCGGTGGCCGGCTACTGGGGCGAGGGCTGCGCGCCGGCTTGACTCCGTTGGGTGCCCGCCCCGCGCTTGTGCGCGTAAGTGACATTCCGATTTGAGTGCTCGGCATCGACGCGGGGCGTCTACGTCAACGGCGGGCATTAAGGGGTGGGTTCGGCCGGTTTCTCGGGACGATTTACACGTTGAACATCTATGTGATGCACAACGTGCAAATCGGGGGTGAGTTGCACGTTGACCCCAATATTCGGGGTCAACGTGCAACTCGCTCGGCGATTGTCGTCTTGACCCCAATAATTACCGTCAAGCCGACAATCGCGCTACGACTTGCACGTTCACGGTAATTATTGCCGTCAACGTGCAAATCATCCAGGAGCGGTGGCGGTTCCGCGGAACCGCCACCCACACCCCGGACCCTCCCTCGATGCCGCCGTTCGCCGAGCCCGAGCCCCCCTCGTCAGCGCTCCCGCTCGCCGGCGCCCGCGGCGCCGTCGGCCTCGAGCACCGCCCCGAACGCGCGCTCGACCGCGTCGCTCATTGCCAGCCCGAACACGGCCATGACCGCGTCGCCGGCGAGCGGCCGCAGGCGCTCGAGCGTCTCGCGCACCTCGGGCCAGCGCTCCGGCGGCCGGCCCTCGGCGTCGAACGGCCGCCAGACGTGCGCGAGGAAGAGCTCGACGAACTGGTCCGCGATCGCGTCGGCGTGGCCGCGCAGCACCTCGACGACGTCGAGCGTGACGTCCGCCCCGACGCCGAGTGCGGCAAGCTCCGCTCCCGCGCGCGCCAGCCGCGGGCTCGCGTCCTCGAAGCGTCCCTCGCCGAGCGGCCGCAGGAGCCCGAGCGAGACCGCCCGCGCGAGCAGGTCGGCGCGGCCGGGGGCGCCGTAGCGCCGGCCGAGCTCCTCGATCCCGACGACTTCCGGCGTCTCGTCGGCGAACGGCTCGCGTGCCGCGCGCGTGAACCGGAGCAGCTCCTCGCTCGATCCGCCGCTGCGCTCGAGCAGCCGGCGGATCGACTCGAGCGTGAACCCGTCGTCCTGGAGCGTCCGGATCAGCTCGAGCCGTGCGAGGTGCTCGGCGCCGTAGAACCCGGTCCGCCCGCGCACCTCCGGCGGCGGGAGCAGCCCGCGCGACTGGTGCGCGCGGACGTTGCGGACCGTCATGCCGACGCGGCGGGCCAGCTCGTCGATCGTCAGGTCGGCGGGTGTGGGGTCGGACACACAACCACAGTACCCCGCATCATGTGACATCGATTGGTGTAACACTGACCGATGATGAGCTTGCTGCCGACCGCACTCGCCGCCGCCGCCGACCCGGCCGGCGGGGCCGCGCTCGACCAGGTCGCGATCGCGACCGGCGGCGCGACGCTCGCGCTCGCCGCGCTGTTCTGGCTGATCGCGCGCTACCGCGCCGGCAAGGCGCGCCGCTTCGAGCGCCTCGTCGCCTTCTCCGAGCGCGTGTCCGGCCTGCCGGGCTGGGCGGCGATCCCGACCGCCGCGTCGGGGATCGCGCTCGAGACCGCGCTGCTCGGGATGTACTGGGACATCGCGCTGCACATCGACGAGGGGCGCGACGCGGGGCCGCTCGCCAACCCGGCGCACTACCTCATCCTCGCCGGGCTGTTCGGGGTCTTCGCCTCCGGCGTGCTGGCGATGGCGATGCCGCGCGACACGCCCGGCCCCGCGGCGGTCTCGGTCGGCTGGGGCTGGCGCGCGCCCGTCGGCGGGCTGCTGATGGCGGCGTGCGGCGCGTTCGCGCTCGCGGGCTTCCCGCTCGACGACGTCTGGCATCGCCTGTTCGGGCAGGACGTGACGCTCTGGGGTCCGACGCACCTGATGCTGATCGGCGGCGCCGGGATGACGCTGATCGGCCAGGCCGTTCTGCTGCAGGAGGGCATCCGTGCGCGCACCCCGCGTGCCGGGCGGGCCGACCGCGGGCTCTTCGCGCGCTACGCGATCCTGCGCCAGGTCGCGCTCATGGGCGGCCTGCTCATCGGCCTCTCGACGTTCCAGGCGGAGTTCGACTTCGGTGTGCCGCAGTTCCGCGCGGTGCTCCAGCCGGCGCTCATCGCGCTCGCCGCTGGCGTAGCCCTCGTCGCCGCGCGTGTGTGGATCGGCCCCGGCGGCGCGCTCGGCGCCGCCGTCTTCTTCCTCGTCGTGCGCGGGGTCGTCTCGCTGCTCGTGGGTCCGGTGCTCGGCGAGACCACGCCGAGCCTGCCGCTCTACCTCGGCGAGGCGCTGCTCGTCGAGGCGGCGGCGCTGGCGCTCGCGCGCCGCAACGCGCTTGCGTTCGGCGCGGCCGGCGGGCTGCTCGCCGGCACGGCGGGCTTTGGCAGCGAGTGGGTCTGGACGCACGCCGTGTTCCGCCTCCCGTGGGAGGGCGCGCTGCTGCCCGAAGGCTTGGTTCTGGCCGCCGTGGCCGGAACGGGCGGAGGGCTGCTCGGCGCGCTGATCGGCCTGGCGCTCCGCGGCGAGCTGCCGCGCCCGGCCGTCGCCCGCGCGACCACTGCGCTGGCCTCGCTCGCGCTCGTTGCCGTGCTCGCGGACGGCCTGTACGAGACCGCGCCGCCGCCGGTGCAAGCCGCGCTGACGATCACGCCGGCGAACGAGCGCGGTGGCGTGCCCGCGACCCGCGGCTCCGTGACCGTCAGCGCGCGGCTCGACCCGGCCGGCGTCGCAGACGACGCGGCGTGGCTGCAGGTCACGGCGTGGCAGGGCGACGGCCTCGTCGTCGACCGGCTCGTCCCCGACGGCGCCGGCGGATGGCGCACGACGCGCGCGATCCCCGTCGATGGCGACTGGAAGGTCCAGCTGCGGCTCCAGACCGGGCGTCACGTGCTCGGCGTCCCCGTCCGCCTCCCCGCCGATCCGGCGATCCCCGCGGACGAGGTGGCGGCGGAGCCGAGCGTGCGGCGCGCGTTCGTCCCAGACCGCACGCTGCTGCAGCGCGAGCGCAAGGGCGACGTGTCCGGGTGGCTGTGGGGTGGCGCCTCGGCGGTCGTGCTGACGCTCGCGCTCGTGTTCCTCGGCGCCCTCGCCTGGGGCCTCGGGCGCGTGGCGCGGCAGGGGAAGCCGGGCGCGCCGCTGCCGCCGGCGGCGGGGCCGCCTGCTGCGTCGCCCGGCCCGCGCACGGCGCGGCGGCCGTCGCTCGCAGGACGCGGGCGTTGAGGGAGGGTTCCGCGGTTCCGCGGAACCGCCCGTTCGCCGCGTCGACGTCGCGATCACCCGCCGAACGCGCAACAATACATGTGTGAGTCATACAACACTCAACGCGTTCGGGGCGCTCTCGCTCGCGGTCGCCGACCGGATGCAGGAGGCGATGGCGAGCGTCGCCGGTCACGGCGCCTCAGGTCCGGCCGCGCTCGTGGCGCTCGACGGCCTCGCCGGCGGCGCGTCGATCGATGCCCTGCGCCGGCTGCTCGGCATCACCCACTCGGGCGCGGTCCGGCTCGTCGACCGACTCGCCGCGGCGGGGCTGGTCGAGCGCCGGGTCGGCGCCGATGCGCGGGCCGTCGCGATCCATCTCACGCCGCAGGGCCGCCGGACCGCGCGGCGCGTGCGCGCCGCCCGGGAGGCGGCGCTCGAGCAGGTGCTCTCTCCGCTCTCGCCGGCCCAGCGCGAGCAGCTGAAGTCCCTGCTCGGCACGATGGCTCAGGGCTTGGAGCCGACGCCTGAGACGGCGCGCCGCCTCTGCCGGCTCTGCGACGTCGAGCGCTGCGGCCACAGTCGTGGAACCTGTCCGGTATCTAACGCTCGACTCGAGCGTTAGATACAAGCTAACGGGCCAGCAACCGCCCGATCGCGCCCATCATCTCCTCGGTCAGCTCCTCCTGGGTCCCGGGACCGTGTCCCTCGACCACGCAGTGCTTCACGTGCTCGTCGAGGAGCCCGAGGGCGACCTTGTCGAGCGCGGCCTGGATCGCGCTGATCTGGGTCAGGACGTCGATGCAGTAGCGGTCCTCGTCGACCATCTTCTGCACCCCGCGCGTCTGACCCTCGATGCGCTTGAGGCGGGCGAGGAGCTGAGGTTTGCTGGCGGCGTAGGCGGGCACGGCTCCGATTATACCCCGGAGGGGTTCCCTCACGCCAGCACGAGATCGCCGAGCCGGAGCGCGCGGGCGAGCGCGTCCAGCTCCCCCGCCAGGCTCCGGTCCTCCTCGAGCCGCGGCACGCGCTCCCGCACGCGCGCCAACGCCGTCTCCAGCGCGTCGGTCGACCGCAGCGGGCGGTGGAACTCGAGCCCCTGGCACGCGCAGACCAGCTCGGTCGCGACGACGTGCGCCGCGTGCGCGACCACCGTCCGTGCCTTGAGCGCCGCGAACCCGCCCATGGAGTTGAAGTCCTCCATCCCGGCGGACGTGGGGATCGACCCGGCGCCGGCGGGATGCGACAGCACCTGGCACTCGTTCACGAGCGCCGCGGCGGCGTACTGGGCGATCATCAGGCCCGACGACAGCCCGGGGTGCGGCGTGAGGAACGCCGGCAACCCGGCGTAGCTCGGCGTCAGCAGCGCGTAGATCCGGCGCTCGGCGAAGCTCGCGAGCTCGGTCATCGCGAGCGCGAGGTGGTCGAGCGGCAGCGACAGCGGCTGGCCATGGAAGTTGCCGCCGGACAGCACGTCGGACGTGTCCGCGAACACCAGCGGGTTGTCGGTCACCGCGGTCAGCTCCCGCTCCAGAGCGCCGGCGATGTAGTCGAGCGCGTCGGCGATCGCCCCGAGCACCTGCGGAGCGCAGCGCAGCGTGTAGGGATCCTGCACGCGCCCGCAGTCGGCGTGGGAGGCGACGACCGGCGATCCGGCGAGCAGCGCCCGCAGCCGCGCCGCGACGCCCGCCGGTCCCGGCTGGCCGCGCACGGCGTGCAGCCGCTCGTCGAACGGCACGGTCGAGCCCATGAACGCCTCCAGCGAGAGCGCCACCGCCGCCACCGCGGCGTCGAGCACCCGGCGCGCGTCGCGCAGCGCCAGCGCACCCGCGGCCGCCATCAGGTGCGTGCCGTTGATGAGCGCGAGCCCTTCCTTCGCCTCCAGCGCGACGGGGGAGAGCCCGGCGCGGGCGAGCGCCGCGGCGCCCGGCATCCGCTCCCCGCCCACGAGCGCCTCGCCCTCGCCGATCAGCACCAGCCCGAGGTGCGCGAGCGGCGCGAGGTCGCCGGAGGATCCGACCGACCCGCGGCTCGGGATCACCGGCACGACGTCGCGCTCGAGCAGTCCGAGCAGCAGCTCGACCAGCTCCACGCGCACGCCGGAGTGCCCGCGCCGCAGCGAGGACGCGAGCAACAGCAGCATGCCGCGGACGACCTCGGCGTCGAGCGGCTCGCCCGAGCCGACCGCGTGCGAGCGCAGCAGGTTGACCTGGAGCTGGGCGGCGTCGGCGGCGTCGATCCGCACGGAGGCGAGCTGGCCGAAGCCGGTGGTGACGCCGTAGACGGCGCGGCCGGCGCCCAGCACGTCCTCGACCACCGCGCGCCCCGCCGCGATCCGCTCGCGGTCGGCGGGCTCCAGCGCCGGCGGCAGCGCGCCGCGGGCCACCGCCTCGAGCTGCTCGAGCGTCGGCACCGGTCAGACGTCCATCCGCGCCTGCTCGATCCGGCGCGCGATCGTCTCGGCCCACTCCGCGCCGGGCCAGCGCTCGCGCAGCCGGGCGGCGCTCGCCGCGTGGTCGTACGGGACGCGGCGGTGCTCGACGCGCCGGTCGGGATGGATCAGCGCGTATGCGGCGCGCGGATCGCCGTCCAGCGGCATCCCCACCGAGCCGGGGTTGACGAGCTCGATCCCGCCGATCGCCGAGATGCGGCGGAACGGGACGTGGGTGTGGCCGAAGACCAGGCGCGGCTCGGTCACGTCGTCGAGCAGGTCCTGCTCGTCCTCGCCCGGCTGGGGGGAGAACGAGCGCACGTCGGAGATCGGCGAGGCGTGCACGTAGCGCGTCTGCTCGTGCACGCCCTGCTCGGGCAGCTCGCCCAGCACGGTCCGCTCGCCGAGCGCCTCGCGGCAGGCCGCGATCGCCGCCGGCACGACGTTGTTGTCCGGCGCGCTGCCGGGCTGTGCGGTCCAGCGCTCGCCGTTGCCCCGGATCCAGATCGCGGGGGAGAGCGCGCGCAGCAGCTCGAGCGTCTCCTCCGGGTCGGGTCCGAACAGCGCGTAGTCGCCGCCGAGCACCCAGTGGTCCGCGCGGTGCGCCCGCGCGTCGGCCACGACCGCCTCGAGCGCGGGCAGGTTGCCGTGGACGTCGTACAGGAGGGCGATCACGTTGCGCGTGTATAGCATCGGCGCGGTGACGTCCGCCGCCGCCGAGGATCCGCTCGTGATCCAAGGCCCGAACCTCACGTTGCGGTACGCGTCGCCCGAGGACGCGCCGGCGCTGTTCGAGCTGGCGCGCGACCCCGCCGTCACCCGCTTCTTCTCCTGGGGTCCCTACACGAGCATCGAGCAGCCGAAGGCGTACATCGCGGGGCTGCCGGAGAAGCGCGAGCGCGGCGAGCTGCTCGACTTCCTGATCGTGCACGAGGCCGACGGGCCGATCGGCGTGACCGGGTTGTCCGATCTGTCGGTGCGCGACCGGCGCGCGACCGTCGGGTCCTGGATCGGCCATCGCTGGTGGGGGAGCGGGGCGAACCTGGAGTCGAAGGCGATGATGGCGACGCTCGCGTTCCAGCGCCTCGGGCTGGACCGCCTCACCGCGTGGGCGAACACGCGCAACGGGCGCTCGCAGGTGGCGCTCGAGCGCCTCGGGTTCCGGCGCGAGGGCGTGCTCGCCGGCTGGCACCGCCATGGCGACGTCATCCACGACCTCGTCGTGTTCGGGATGCTGCGCGCCACGTGGGAGCGCTCGCCGCTCAGGTCCGTGCCCGTGCAGGTTCGCGGGACGCCGCCGCCGGCGTTCGTCGTGGCCTGATCGCGACGCTGGCGTTGACGTTCGCCGGCGCCCTCAACGCCGCCGCGAGTCCCACGAGAACCCGCGCACCGCCAGGACGAAACCGGCCCCGCCCCAGAGCGCGAGGACCAGCAGCCCCGACGCGTTGTCCCTCAACCCCGCGCCGCTCACCATCGCCCCCGACAACCCGTCGATCAGGTGCTTCAACGGCAGCGCCTCCGCGATGCCGCGCAGGAACCCGGGCGCGTTGTCGGCGTCGTAGAACACGCCCGAGATGAAGATCACCGGCAGGAACACGGCGTTCACGTACGCCGGGGCGGAGTCGAAGTTCGGGATCGCGTGCGAGAGCGCGACGCCCAGCGAGGCGAAGCACCCCACGCCGAGGACCACGAACACGACGAGCGCGGCCCAGTCGTGCGGCCAGTCGAGCCCGAACACCACGCTCCCCGCCAGCGTGATGAGCCCGACCTGGAGCGCCGTGTTCGTGATCGCGTTGCCCGCGATCCCGGCCAGGTAGGCGGACGTCGGCAGCGGCGTCCCGTGGATCCGCTTGAGCACGCCGGACTCGCGCAGGTACGTGATGTTCATCGCGAGCGCGGAGAACGTCGTCGACATCACCGCCATCCCGGCGATCCCCGGCACGATCACCTGCAGGTCGGCCTCCTGACCGGCGAAGATCGCGCCGAACAGCGCCAGGAAGAGCAGCGGCAGCAGGAAGTTGAAGAACGCCGCGCTCGGGTTGCGCCAGAACATCTTGCGCTCCAGCCGGTACTGGCGCCAGGCGGCCTGCCGCCACGCGACCCGGCCGCGCGCCCGCGGGCGCGCCCGGCTCACGGGGTCCAGGACGTGGTCGCTCACTCCGCGCCCTCCGCGGTCAGCTCGAGGTACACGTCCTCCAGGCTCGGCTGCGCGACGCTCAGGTCGTGCACCCGCTCCCCGCGCGCGAGCGCCGCGCCGGTCAGCTCGTGCAGCAGCCGCGTCGGGTCGGCCGTCTCGTGCTGATGCGGCGTGCCGTCCGCGTCGTGCCAGGCGACGCGGTAGCGCGGCGTCGCCGAGCCGAGCTCGCTCGGCGCGCCCTCGGCGAGGATCGCGCCGTCCTTGATGATCGCGACGCGGTCGGCCAGCGCCTGCGCCTCGTCGAGGTAGTGGGTGGTGAGGAGGACGGTCTTGCCGAGGTCCTGCAGCGAGCGCACGGTCTCCCACGCCTGCCGCCGCGCGGCCGGATCGAAGCCCGTCGTCGGCTCGTCGAGGAACACGAGCTCGGGGTCGCCGACCAGCGCGAGCGCGAAGTCGAGCCGGCGCTGCTGGCCGCCCGACAGCGTCAGCGTCCGTTGCTCCGCCGCCGCCTCGAGCCCGCTCAGCGCGATCGTCTCCTCGACGTCGCGCGGCGCGACGTACAGCCCGGCCCAGTGGCTCACCGCCTCGCGCACCGTGAGGTGCCGATACAGGCCGCTGGACTGGAGCACGATGCCGATCCGCTCGCGCAGCGCGAGCGGCCGGTCGCCCGGGTCCATCCCCAGCACGGCGACCCGCCCGCGCGTCCGCTCGCGGAAGCCCTCGAGGATCTCCACGGTGGTCGTCTTGCCTGCGCCGTTCGGCCCGAGCAGGCCGAACACCTCGCCGCGCCGCACCGTGAACGAGATGCCGCGGACGGCCTGGTGGGAGCCATAGTCCTTGCGCAGATCCTCCACCTCGATGGCGACGTCGCCGGGCATCGCCGTCCATCATGGCAACCTTGCGCCCAGCATCCATGCGCTGTGCCTGCATCGACATCGGGTCGAACACGACGCGGCTGCTGGTGGCCGACGTGGCGCATGGGCGGCTCGTCACGGTGGTCCAGCAGCGCTCGTTCACGCGCATCGGGCGCGCGATCTCGGCCGACGGCGCGATCCCGGTGGCGCTGATCGGCGACGTCGCGGCGGTCGTCGCGCGGCAGCGCGAGGTCGCGGCCGTGGCCGGCGCCGAGCACCTGCGCGTCGTCGCCACCGCCGCGATCCGGCGGGCGGAGAACCGCGACGAGCTGATCGCGACACTGCGCAAGCACGCGGGGGTGGAGGTCACGATCGTGCCCGGCGAGCACGAGGCGCGGCTGGCGTTCGCCGGGGCGACGCGCACGTTCGAGCCGCCGCCGGCCGGGACGATCGCGGTCGTCGACGTCGGCGGGATGTCGACCGAGATCGCGGTCGGCACGATGGCCGGCGGCGTGACCTGGGCACGCTCATACCCGATCGGGTCGAGCGCGCTCGCGGCCGGCTGCCGGGAGGACCCGCCGTCGCCCGACGACATGGCGGCCATGCGCGCCGCCGCGCGTGCCGCCTTCGAGGGCGGCGGCGACGTCCCGCCCGCCGACCAGGCGATCGCCGTCGGCGGCAGCGCCGCCTCGCTCCCCACGCTCGTCGGCCCGGTCCTCGATCCCGCTGCGCTGGGGCGCGCGCTCGCCGTGCTCACCTCCGCGCCCGCCGAGCGGATCGCGCACCTGCACGACCTCGCCCAGGAGCGGACGCAGCTCCTCCCCGCGGGCATACTGGTGCTCGGCGCGGCCGCCGAGCGGTTGGGCAGGCCGCTGCGGATCGGCCGCGGCGGGCTGCGAGAGGGCGTGATCTTCGAGCTCGCGGCCGCGGCAGACTGAGCGCTACGTGGCAAAGGCCGAGGACATCGACGTCACCCCCGACGAGCCGTACCGCCGCGCGGGCGCGCGGATCGTCCGCGTTCGCACGCGTGAGCTGTTCGACCATGCCGAGGGCGTCCTCGACACGCGCGACATCGAGCGCGTGCACGACATGCGGGTCGCGTCGCGCCGGCTGCGCGCGGTGCTGGAGATCTTCGCCCCGTGCTTCCCGCAGAGCGAGTTCAAGGGCGTGCTGCGCGACGTCAAGCAGCTCGCCGACGCGCTGGGCGAGCGGCGCGACCCCGACGTGCACATCGACGCGCTCCGGACCTTCTCCAAGGCGCTCACGCCCGCCAACAAGCCGGGCGTCGCACGCCTGATCGAGGAGCTCGAGGAACGCCAGGCGCGCGGGAACGAGGTGCTCGCCGCCGAGCTGGAGCGGGCCGAGCAGCGCGGGCTCCGCGGCCGCCTGCTCGCGCTCGCGGACGCCGCGGACGTCGACGACCCCGAGGACGCCGTCCCCGCCGCGGCGGAGGAGCCCGTCGCATGAAGGCCCGCAGCGTCAAGGGGCTGGACCCCGACGCGGCGCTCGCCGACAACGCCGAGCGGATCGTGCTCGTCCGGCTCGACGAGCTGTGCGGGTTCATGCCCAAGGCCGCCGACCCGGCGGAGGTCGTCGCGCTGCACGACATGCGGATCGCCGCCAAGCGCCTGCGCTACATCCTCGAGATCACCGGCCCGTGCTTCGGCCCGTACGCCAAGACGGCGACGAAGCTGACCAAGGACCTGCAGGACCTGCTGGGGGAGATCCACGACTGCGACGTGCAGGTGCCGGAGACCGAGCACTTCGCCGAGCGCCTGCTCGTCGCCGACGCCGGCGCCCTGCACGAGACCGCCGCCGGCGCCGACGACCTCGACCCCGTGCTCCTCAAGCAGGCGCCGCATGTCCGCGACCACGCCGGCCTCGCCGCGCTCCAGACGCACCTGCGCGCCCGCCGGCTCGTCCTCTTCGACCGCTTCCTGGAGCTGTGGGGCGAGTACGAGCGCAAGGGCTTCCGCGCCCGGCTCGAGTACGCGGTCGGCGAACGCGCCGATGTTCAGCGTCAGCAACGCCGTTAGCATCGGGTGGACGTGACGGACGTACAGCAGCCCGAAGCGCCCCCGGCAGCTCCACAGGACCTTGCCGACTCGTCGCTGTACTTCAATCGCGAGCTGTCCTGGCTCGACTTCAACGACCGCGTCCTCCAGCTCGCCGAGGACGAGTCCGTCCCGCTGCTGGAGCGGGTGAAGTTCTGCGCGATCTACTCCTCCAACCTGGACGAGTTCTTCATGGTCCGCGTCGCAGGGCTGCAGGAGTACGTCGACGCCGGGATCGACAAGCCGCGCGAGGACGGCCGCAGCCCGGCTGAGACGATCGCCGCGATCGGCGCCGCCGTGCGCGAGCAGATGCGCCGCCAGTCGCGGGTGCTGGACCGCGTCCTGCGGCCGGCGCTGGCCGAGCACGGCATCCGGATCCAGATGCGCGACGAGGTCGACGCGCCCCACCGCGACGAGCTCGACGACCGCTACCGGCGCCAGATCTTCCCCGTGCTCACGCCGCTCGCCGTCGGCCTCGGGCGCCCGTTCCCCTACATCTCCAACCTCTCGCTCTCGCTCGCCGTGCTCGTGCGCGACCCGCAGACCGGGCAGGAGACGTTCGCGCGCGTGAAGGTGCCGAAGGAGATGCTCCCGCGCTTCGTCCCGATCGGCGACGGGCGCACGTTCGTGCCGCTGGAGAACCTGATCGCCCAGCACCTCGACACGCTGTTCCCGGGCATGGAGATCGTCGACTACGACGTCTTCCGCGTCACGCGCGACGCCGACTTCACCGTCGACGACGAGGCCGACGACCTGCTGCGCGCGGTCGAGCAGGAGCTGCGCCGCCGCCGCTTCGGCGAGGTCGTGCGCGTGGAGGTCGGCGCCAAGATGAGCCCGCGCCTGCGCGAGCCGCTGGTGCGCGCGCTGGAGATCGACGAGGGCGAGTTGTTCGAGGTCGACGGCCTGCTCGACCTGCAGGATCTGTGGGACGTCGTCCGCGTCTCGGGCTTCGCCGACCTGCGCGACCCGCCCTGGACCCCGGTGACGCAGCCGCGGCTCCAGCCGGACGAGGACGAGGAGCCCGACGTGCTCGCGGCGATGCGCAAGAGCGACATCCTCGTCCACCACCCGTACGACTCGTTCTCGACCTCGGTCGAGCGCCTGGTCGAGCAGGCGGTCGCCGACCCGCAGGTGCTCGCGATCAAGCAGACCGTGTACCGCACGAGCGACGAATCGCCGCTCGTCCCGGCGCTGATCCGCGCGGTCGAGCGCGGCAAGCAGGCGGTCTGCCTCGTGGAGCTCAAGGCGCGTTTCGATGAGCGCGCGAACATCGGCTGGGCACGCAAGATGGAGGAGGCCGGCGTCCACGTCGTGTACGGGCTCCCGAACCTCAAGACGCACGCCAAGACGATCCTGATCGTGCGTCGCGAAGGCGACGGCGTGCGCCACTACGTGCACGTCGGGACCGGCAACTACCACCAGAAGACCGCGCGGCTCTACACGGACTTCGGGCTGCTCACGTGCGACGAGGAGATCGGCGCGGACGTCGCCGACATGTTCAACCAGCTCACCGGCTTCGCCCGCCCCGGCGCGTTCCGGCGCGTGCTCGTCGCGCCGTCGCACATGCGCGCCGGGATCATCCAGGAGATCGAGCGCACGGTCTCGGCGAAGGAGGGCGGCCGCTCCGCCCGGATCGTGATGAAGATGAACTCGCTGGTCGACAAGCGCTGCATCGAGGCGCTCTACCGGGCATCGCAGGCGGGCGTCCTGGTCGAGCTCAACATCCGCGGCATCTGCTGCCTGCGCCCCGGCGTCCCGGGCGTGTCGGAGAACATCACCGTGCACTCCGTCGTCGGCCGCTTCCTGGAGCACTCGCGCATCTACGCGTTCGAGCGCGACGGCGACCAGACGATCATGATCGGCTCGGCCGACCTCATGCCGCGCAACCTCGACACGCGCGTGGAGCTGCTTGCGCCGGTGCGCGACGAGTACCTGCGCGCCGATCTGCTCGACACGCTCGAACGCAGCATGGCCGACAACACCAACGCCTGGACGCTCGACGCGGACGGGACCTGGACCCGCCGCACGCCCGACGGCAGCGAGCCGCGCAACGTGCAGAAGGAGCTCATGGCGCGCCACGCCGCCCGCGCCGGCGAGGCGGCCGCCGGCGCGAGCTGACGGCGTTCGCGCAGTAGGCTCAACTGTTGCCCTGTCAGCTTCCTCGCCAAGCCTCAGGCGCGCGCTGGCCGGTCTCGCCCTCGCGGGTGCGGTCGTGTGCGCCGTCCTGCTCGCCCTCGCCATCCAGAGCGTCGGCGGCCACCACCGTGACCTGATCGCGATCTTCGGCCCGGTGATCGGGGCCGCCTTCATCGGGACGGGCCTGCTCGCGTGGCTGCGGCGCCCGGAGAACCGCTTCGGCGCGCTGATGGTCGGCGTGGGCTTCAGCTACTGCCTGTCGGGCCTGATCGTGACCACCGAGTCGTGGTCGTTCATCGCCGGCCTGACGTTGATCGCGCTCCCCTACGCGGTCCTCTTCCACATCCTGCTCGCGTTCCCGTCGGGGCGCCTGCAGACGCGCGGAGCGCGGGCGCTGGCGGCTGCGTCGTACCTCGTCGCGACGGTCGCATGGTGGGGGTGCATGCTGGTCGAGAACACGGAGCGCCTCGGGCTGCCGGCCAATCCGCTGCTGGTCGCCGACGAGCCGGACCTGTTCTCGACGCTCGCGAAGGTCCGCCTGGGAGCGGTGGCGGCGCTGATCGTGCTGCTCGGCGCGGTCCTGGTCCGGCGCTGGGGCGAGTCCACGCCGTCACAGCGGCGCGCGCTCGCGCCCGTGTACGTGAGCGGCGGCCTGGTGCTCGCGCTCTATGCGGTGTGGGCGGTGCTCGGCGTGGCCGACGCGTCCACGGGCGCGCAGGAGACGCTCGAGCGCGCGCGGGTGATCGCGCTCGCGGCCGTGCCGTTCGCGTTCCTCTTCGGCTTGCTGCGCAGCCGCGTGGCGGGCGCCGCCGCCGTGAGCGAGCTGGTCGCGCGCCTCGGCGCCGGCCTGCGGCGCGGCGCGCTGCGCGATGCGCTCGCCGACGCGCTCGGCGACCCGTCGCTGCACCTGGCCTACTGGCTGCCGGAGCGCGAGGAGTGGGTCGACGCGGCGGGCGTCGCCGTCGAGCTCCCGGGCGAGGACTCGGGCCAGAGGTGCACGCCGGTCGAGCACGACGGCCAGCCGGTCGCGATGCTCGTGCACGACGCGTCGGTGGCCGAGGAGCGCGAGCTGGTGCGGGCCGTCGGCGGGGCCGCGGCGCTGGCGCTGGAGAACGAGCGGCTCGACGCCGAGCTGCGGGCGAACGTGCAGGAGCTGCGCGCGTCGCGCGCACGCATCGTCGAGAGTGCCGACGCCGCCCGGCGGCGGATCGAGCGCGACCTGCACGACGGCGCGCAGCAGCAGCTCGTCGCGCTCGCGATCGCGCTGCGGACTGCGCGCTCGCGGCTCGAGCGCGACCCGCAGGCGGCGGGCGAGCTCCTCGACACCGCGGCACACGAGCTCGAGGCGGCGATCCGCGACCTGCGCGAGCTCGCCCGTGGCATCCACCCGGCGGTGTTGTCCTACCGCGGCCTCGGCGCGGCGCTGGAAGCGCTCGCCCAGCGCATGCCGGTGCCGGTCGAGATCGTCGCCGCCCCCGAGGGCCGGCTGCCGGACGCGGTGGAGGCCGCGGTCTACTTCGTCGTGGCCGAGGCGACCACGAACGTCGCCCGCTACGCGCGCGCCAGCCACGCCCGCGTGGCGGTCACCAGCGACGGCGGGCGCGTCGTCGTGGAGGTCACCGACGACGGCGTCGGCGGCGCCGACCCGGCCAAGGGCTCCGGGCTCCGCGGCCTGGCCGATCGGGTCGCGGCGCTCGACGGTCGGCTCGAGGTCCGTTCCCCGCCGGGCCACGGCACGACCGTGCACGCCGTGATCCCGTCCTCACCGGACATGCCCTCCGGCCCGGTACCGGCCGCCGATGGGTTCGCGAGCCGCAGCGGCCGCCGCGAGGCCGAGACGTCGGGAACGTGACCGTGCGGCCTAGACGATTGATTCCGCGGTGCGCGGGTGCGCGGGTGGAGCGGTAGCGGTGTGTGGGTGACGGGCTCGGCGTTGGTGTACGGCTGGCATTGAGGGAAGGCCCGGGCCGTGGAAGGCGTTTCCGCGGGAACGCCCGCGCGCACATGCGATTCACAGCCGGCGAGTGTCGTGAATGTCTCGCATCACGAGACATTCACGACACTCGGCCGGTGTACGGCGCTCAGCTCGCCCCCGTCCCGCCCCGGCCACCTGACCCTCACCCTCAATGCCCGCCGTTCGCGGACGACACGGACCCCGGGGACGCCCGAGCAACCCGCCGCGGCACCCGCCCCACCCGCGCGCCGTCCGCGACGGACGGCGGGTCCGAGCTACCAGTGCACGCCGCGCATCAGGTGCGCGAGCGCGGTCGCCTCGCCGGAGGCGCGGTCCGCGCCCTCCTTGTCGCCCTTGGCCGCGGACGACTCGGGGAAGACCTTGTAGGCCATGTGCAGGATCTGGTCGACGGCCTTCGGCGCGAGCGCGTAGAGCACCTCGCCGAACGTGCCCAGGCGGGTGTTGATCTGCTTCGGCTTGGCCCGGATCGCCTCGCAGATCAGGTCGGCGGCCTCGTCGGGCGAGATCGTCGGGAACGAGTCGTACATCTTCGTCGGCGCGATCATCGCCGTGCGCACGAGCGGCATGTGGATCGTGGTGAACGTGACGTTGTCGCCGATCGTCTCCGAGCTCGCGACGCGCGTGAACGCGTCGAGCGCGGCCTTCGACGCCACGTACGCCGAGAAGCGCGGCGGGTTCGTCTGCACCCCGATCGAGGAGACGTTGACGATGTGGCCGGCCTTCTTCTCGCGCATGTGGGGCAGCAGCCCGAGGATCAGCTTGACCGTGCCGAGGTAGTTGAGCCGGATCGTCCGCTCGTAGTCGTGGATGCGGTCGTAGGAGAGCGCGACCGAGCGGCGGATCGAGCGGCCGGCGTTGTTGACGAGCACGTCGATCGAGGCGTGGTCGGCGAAGATCTTCTCCACCAGCCGGTCGATCGAGTCGTAGTCGGACAGGTCGGCCGTGTACACGTACGCGGTGCCGCCGTCGCGCTCGATCTCGGCCTTGACCTCGTCGAGCTTCTCGACCGAGCGCGCGACGAGCAGCGGGATGCCGCCGGCCGCGGCGACCTTGATCGCGGCCGCCCGGCCGATGCCGCTCGACGCGCCGGTGATCACGACCGTCTTGCCGTTGACG
>Ga0193742_1000850_pt1 | contig 19479 bp, 23 predicted proteins | sample L2c1metaG_FD_165511 | JGI IMG/M metagenome (GOLD analysis project Ga0193742, IMG submission 165511) | Soil microbial communities from a riparian zone of the East river system, Colorado, United States - L2c1 | ecosystem: Environmental > Terrestrial > Soil > Riparian zone | place: USA: East River... | reverse complement strand
GAATTATCTTATTCGCCAGAATTATCTGTAGACAAGAATTTCTGAAACGGCTGCGCAGAAAACGTACAACGTTACTTAGCCAGCAGGACACATACTGTAATCTTGTCAAGAAATGGTTGAACATAAGAATCACATTGTTGTATATGGAGATAGTCCGATGCTGACATGTATTCATAGCCAAATAACTTTGTTCTGAGCCGACTGCCGGTGAGCCCAATTACAGTACTTACAATTCAATATTATGTATACAAGAGAGGTGATTCTGAAAGAGATAGCAAGTAGAGGTGATTGATGGATCAACAGAACATTTTTGTGTAAAACCGTGGGTCGTGTATGAGTTCAATTGTGTCATTCACAAGTTTCATGTCTGCAAAAAAAACCTCGTAAGTGAATTGTAAAACTAAGGACAGGGGAGAACTCACCAAGGTTGTCGCCCAGATTTATACACACGCCCATTTTTACTGTTGTAGCGTCCATTACGCGTCCAACAACCTCTACGTAGGAGTCCACGATGTTTGCAGCCTAAGCGAAAAATTGGATTAGGTGTCGCAGTCCACAACTCGTTGCCATATCCTACCGCTCCCGATGATCCAAACAGACTTACAGCGGATAGTTGCACGTTCACTTGACCCCCATCGGATGCTTCTACTGTGGCACGATCTCCGTTCAACTAAACGATGGCACCCGCAATAATGAGTTCAAACACTGGATAAGATGACCCAAGGCGCGTACTTTGAGAACTTTACATGCAAGACGAACATGTCGTCCAATGTATTCTGATAGCCGTGCTGAATTTACGCGTGTCGAGAGATCTCTGTCCCTATCCGAGCTGTCTTCAGAGTACATCGAGTGATGAGGAGAACGACAGGCACGTCAACAGTTGTCAACAGCACTGAACAACTTTATGTCAGTCGTCATCAATATGATGTGTATATTGATTCCATCTGACGATGGAATATTCTTCTGCTTGCTGTATCTTCAATGGAGGCTACTTCGCCTGGGGGGTACCTCCATTATCTCAGAATTCACCTAGGCTCACAATTTGCTGGCGGTCTATCTGCAGCAAGATCTCCAAAGAACCTCTATTATATTTCTCCGCCGGACCTTGCCCTGCGATTCTTCCCTGCTGGAAACCATCTTACTTTATTCTTGCGCCAAGGGATGTCATCATTCATCTCATAATAGCCGTTCCACGATGCGTGAGGTGACATCGCTTCTTAAGCTTAAACGCTCGCACTGGCTATCTGAAGTGACTTTGATCCTCTCCAACGTTTTACATACTTTTGCCTTCCTGTCTAAGGCTGCTGATTGGAGATAAGACGACAACAGATGCCATTATGCTTCCTTTTATCTTGACTACACACAACAACAGTTTACGAGATGTTGACCTTTTCCAGGTCATTCATAAGGCTTTCAGGAAGAACGCGATGGCCCCGGTACTTCCTCGATGCCCATGCTGCTTGCCTGCCATTCAACCCTCGACTATATGCATCCATAAAACGGCAAGATCGATTTGAGAACTTGCGTATGGATGAAAGAGGAACGGCATCCAACGCAGCCAAAGCATTTCTCTCAAGATGGTCTTCCCTCGACGACTCTGGATTCAATCGGTAAACTCTTTTTGCATATCCCCAGCACTGCAATGCTATTCAATTGAGCTCGTGTTGTTATTCCCATGTTTGACTGATTTTGAGGTGTGATGTGGTTTTTTTGCGACGTGACGCGCTGGAGACGCGACTGATTGACACACTGTTGATACTTTTGAAAATAACTCAACGAAAAAGAGTGCGATTTAATTTTAACTACATATTTACGTGTAAATAGACTTTTCAAACAGTTGTCAGGGAGTAGATTTGCGAAAAGGTGTCCAGAAAATGTTTAATGAGCAATCTTTATATTTTCTCAAAATTTAAATACTTTCCTATTTGAGAGGTCGTCACGTGACATTGGCGGGGTTCTTCTACCTTACGAATGGGGTCTACGCTCTGCTAATTCAAACTCCGAAAACCCACCGTAAAACGGCCGAAATTCGCCTCCAAATCAACTGGCATCGACGACACGATCAGAAAATCGAAAACGGCTATCAGTAACATGAAGAAGGAAGCCTTACAAGAACTGGCTGCCATCGTTGAGCTGTTGCCTGAAGGGTTTTCAGTAGATGAGCCGCACATAAGGCTTCAGAAAAAAATATTGATGTGGCGATGAACGAGGTTGGGAGGAAAGGAGAAGATGCCGAGGTTATAGAGTCATTAAGATAAACAAAGATTCTGCCGTATCGCTGTCAGACAACGTTCCCAGCTGCCATCCTTGATTTAAGATGATAGTTTTTCTTGATTTATATTCTAATGCCTATTCCTTATCTATGTTTGCTTGGTGAGAGAAATATGAAGAGGAAAATTAAATGATTTGAGAAGAGAAAGAAATGCGATGGAAAACTTTGTCTAAGTCCAGCAAAAGGAAAAAACCAGCGAGGGATTGGGATCAAAAGAAATTCTGATTGGTCACCAAAGCTCTCTCGCACGGCCCGAATTCCCGAGATGGGAAATGGGTCGAGCTCAAGCCGGCACAGGCGAGTACATACACAACGAGACTGTAGAAAAGAAAAGAAAGAAAAATAAAGAAATGGGAATGTGGTAAGGGTGGGGTGAAAAAACAAAAGAGCTCGAGGCAGAGCCTAACGAGCTATGTGTGAGATATGAAACTGAGAACACGAAGGATGAGGGAAGAAAAACTTCGGTATATAAGTAAATCGGACAAAGGAAAGGGAAAAAAAAATATAGCCATAAAGGTGAAAAGAAATCTAGTATTAAAGGGATGAAGAACTTGAAAGACGATGTGAAACGCAACAAAAACGATGAAAGGAAAATGAGGCGAGCCGCATCTAATCTAATCGGCAGGGGCAACCGGCGCTTACATAGACCGCGATCAATTTTCTTTGATCGTCACATATATTACTAGCTATTTGTAATGATTTTAAAGACATTCTCCAGCAGCATCGAGGAAAATGGTTGCAGCCTCGGGTTCGGCTAACCCGGAACGATCCCTGACCAAGGACTCAAGTTGCCTTTTTCGGTAGTGACCACTTTTTCTGTCACGCGAAAATTGGCTGTGTTGCCATAAGTGGTATCACGTGAGTCTCTAAGGTACGGATCGCATCGAAGGTGCTTTGAGCATTGTTCATTATCCACAGCGAGCTCTGTGTTGACGTGTCAATCTTTCCTCCTATTGTCCTCAGCTACTATATTTCGCTTGTCGTGTCCAGAGCTCTTGCCCGACCTTCCTTCATAACAGACGACAAGGAATTCGAGATTCATCCATCATTCCATCCAGCAGCGCTTCAACTTTTTTAAGGTTGTTTTCTTTTAAGCGGAATGTCAAGTGATTCGCATACTAGACCTGCTGCGAATGAGGATAAAGTAGAGTTAAAGAAGGCAATTGCTACTGGCGCAGTAAAGGAGTCGTCTTTATCTTCGTGTACGTCAATTCAAACACCTGATAGCAAGCTTCAATGAACGTAAAGTGGGTATATCCCAGTTCCTCCAATACTATGTTATTGCATAGCGTCAATCCTTATGACTGTCGTGAACAAGGTAAGGTTAGAGTACTCACAATATGATCAAACTTAAATGGTCTTCTGAAAGTTTGTGGTGTCTGGCACACAATTCTCGATGAACTTTCTGTTGCTGTGCATGCAATCGTCTGTCTGTGTTGTCTCTGTAATCGTAGTAAAGCAGCTGGGTATAGTCTCGTTCAGCTCATTTCGCTGGAAAGATGCAAGAGCCTGGTTTCCGATTAGTTTTCTGCTTGTCACTGTCATATATACAGGCTCGAAGAGTTTGGTCAGTCGAATTTATAAACACTGCAAATTTATACTAATCCTTTATACCTCTACAGCAACACTTAAGTATACCCTTGTACACAATATTCAAAAACCTAACGATCATTCTCATTGTAAGCCTTTTTCTCTATATTGTAGTCTGTTGTCTGAAATTTCCTTAGGCATATGGCGAAGTCATTTGGTTTGGTGGCAGAGTGACGACTTTGACTTTTGTTTCGTTTATCTTCATGGTATGCAAACACAAAAATCTACGTTCACAGACTGACAAGAACAAAGGTGATATCGTCCGTCATTGCCGCTTGGGCGGATGTCTCCAGTGTTCTTTCTGGTTCACTCCCTGCCGTCAGCACGGGTGTCAGCCTGAATTCTCTTCAGAACTTGGCGGGTGCTGTCCTTGGACTAAATATTGGATACCTCTGGATGTTACTTAACTGTGTTGCGAGCGCAGCATATGTGAGTGTCGCATACTTTCCTGCTGCCCGGGCTATATCCTTCATTCTACAGGTGCTGTCCATGCGGAAAAAAATCAAGGCAACCGGGTTTTCCGACTGGGACTCCATGTTTTACAACAATCTACTCAGCATTCCGATCCTCGCCCTATTTTCTATTATCAGCGAAGACTGGGGTACCGATAATTTAGCCAAAAATTTGTGAGTTCGCAACAAAGCCAATATAGGTGACGGTATTGATATAGTTTAGCCCTCCTGCCACTCGTAATTTCCTGTTGATGGCTATCGCCTTTTCTGGTGCCGCCGCTGTGGGCATCTCCTACACGACCGCTTGGTGCGTGCGGACAACAAGTAGTACCACATACAGGTGATTGATCGACTTGATCCCATTTAACACTAGAGGTCAATAATTGTTTCTTCAGTATGGTAGGCGCACTAAACAAGTTGCCCGTGGCGGCATCGGGGATGATGTTTTTCGGTGATCCCGTTACCTTAGGCTCTATTTCGGCCATTGGTGTGGGCTTTTTCGCGGGTGTGGTTTACGCTGTGGCAAAAAACAACCAGAAGAATAAGGAGGGAAGAATCCAAGCCGATCCCATTATTCCTTTAACGCACCGGAAACCATAAAACTGCTGAGAATGACTGCGGCTCAATATTATTATTACATGAGGTGGTATGCTAGAGCACAACACCTTGGGCAGAAAGTAATCGCGATGGAGATGTTTAGAAAGACCCCGGTTAATATTGATGAAGGCTGTTCGCTAATCCAGACCGATTTTTGAGAATTTTGGCCTCCTAGCCGGTTCATATCCAGAAAAAAAGGCAGTCAATGAGTTGCTCTCAGTGAGTCAAAACACGTTTTTGGGCTCAAATTTAAAGCCTTGATTCTTTTTGGGTTCTTTTTGAATATATCATATGTATGTTAAATTATCCCCTGATCTCTTGATAAAAATGTGAATGACACCAAAAAGTGAATTTTATTTGTATGATCTCTTGCCTAAATATTGCAGAAGAGCCACATGTTGGACACAATATGGTATTAGTCTATAAGGGCAGGAAGCACATGGTTATAGGTCTATCCAATGCTTTAGCACACTGAAAGGATGAGATTGGGCTCCAATTCAAACTTGAATGGGATGAGGGTCACATCTGCCATTTTACCGTACGTGTCGCGAGCCAAGATCAGTGCCAAGCCCAGTCATGACATGTCATTGAGATCCCTGAAAGCCAAGGCTGGAAGATACAGATTGCGAAATCAAAAGCGATATAACATTCAACAATTGAAATCTGATATTTTAGCTAGATGCCATATATATCATAAGGTCAATGGCTACATATTTGTCAGGTAAAAATATTTATTTTCCTAATGTTTAGAGGTTTGGTGCCTCATTATTATAACGGGTGAAAGACTATATGTCCGCCGTTCGCACAACAGTTCTTCACCTAAGTACGACGTAAGTGCGTGTACGTGAAGCTGCAGGGCCGATTTGGAAACGCTTTTCGGCATTGGAGAAGGGCTTTGCGACAATATTTCAGAATCCTATGAAGGCATACCGTATAAGGAGCAAGGCGACGAGGATGTTGCAAGGCTCGACTACTCTCATACTTCATTTCCTCAGCTACTTTCCACTTAACGGTGTTCAAAAGAAAAAATTGGAGCCCTGGGAGGCTGTTTTCGCTGCCTAGACGGGTTTTGGGTCGTTTCACGCTGTCTAGACAAAGATTCGGTATCAGCATTATCCGTGTAGATGGCCCGCCGCTTGACCGCATTAATTCCGGTCCTGGAGTGTGAACCCTAGGTTGATGAGAGTTTGATGAGACAGCCGTGGGCCTAATGCTCAGCATATCATTGTCCCATCTGTATTATATCCACATCAACTTGAAATTGTTCTTTGTACCTTGACTACAACCAGCTATGGCTGCACCGACAACTACTTTACATCCCCCGAGACTTGCAGCGATGTTCGCTGCATCACCCAGTGCACCTGGCACCCCAGTCCATTCCATTCAAACGATGAGGAGGAAGGCTGCAGGTCATGGCGGTCCCTTGACAAAGATCCTCGTCGCGAATCGTGGTGTATGTTCTGTGTTTTTCTTTGAACTTATTTCCATTAAAAGTAGTTCTTAATGGACAGGAAATCGCGATCCGTGTGTTCAGAACTGCTCATGAATTGGCTATGCATACTGTCGCCATTTACTCCTTCGAAGATCGTCTATCGGCACATCGTCAAAAGGTGCGTCATCGTCATTGGTCAATGGTCTCACTAATTACTATCTAGTCCGATGAAGCGTATCAAGTTGGAAAGGGACTGACCCCAGTTGGAGCTTATCTTGCCCAAGACGATATCATCAGGATTGCTCTTGAACATGGGGTTGATATGATTCACCCGGGGTACCTAATTTTTTCAACGCATATAAATGCTCTAATGCTTACTACCCCCGCTAGCTATGGTTTCTTGTCTGAAAATGCTGTATTCGCGAGAAAGGTCGAGCAGGCAGGTCTTGCGTTTGTTGGACCCACACCAGAAGTTATCGATGGCTTGGGCGATAAGACTAAGGCTAGAACCCTGGGTGAGCTATTCATGTCAAGCGCTAGTCCTAATTTTACAATCTGCTACCATAGCCATGAAGGTGGGTGTCCCGGTCGTTCCGGGTACACCAGGCCCTGTGGGGACCTACAAGGATGGAGAATCGTTCATTCAAGAATACGGCTTCCCAGGTTTGTCCAATCGGATACCGTTAACAGATGAAATATTTATCATTATCAGTAATCATCAAGGCTGCCATGGGCGGTGGTGGACGTGGGATGCGCGTCGTAAGGGAGCAATCCGACTTCCAAACTGCATTTGAACGTGCAGTTAGTGAGGCTAAAGCTGCCTTCGGAGATGGAACGGTTTTCATTGAACGTTTCCTTGAACGCCCTCGTCATATCGAAGTACAGCTCCTCGCAGATGCTGTTGGCAACACTATCCACCTTTTTGAACGTGATTGTTCAGTTCAAAGAAGACATCAAAAAGTAGTCGAGGTTGCACCTGCTACCCACTTACCCGAGGAAGTTCGACAAGCCATCCTGGCAGATGCAATCAAGTTGGCAAAGAGCGTCGGATACAGGAACGCTGGTACAGCAGAGTTCTTAGTTGATCAGATGGGCAGACATTACTTCATCGAAATCAACCCCCGTATCCAAGTCGAGCATACCATCACCGGTGCGCCTTCATTTCTAGAAACTTACACGTCTTTCTAAACTCATAGCTCACAGAGGAGATTACTGGGATTGATATTGTCGCGGCACAAATCCAAATCGCTGCTGGTGCCACGCTACCACAGCTTGGACTGACCCAAGAAGCTATTACGAAACGTGGTTTTGCTATCCAGTGCCGCATCACTACTGAAGACGCAGCTCAAGGTTTCCAACCCGATACCGGAAAAATTGAGGTTTATCGTAGCGCAGGCGGAAATGGTGTCCGTTTAGATGCTAGCTCAGGTTTTGCAGGTGCACAAATCACGGTGATTGTCACTTTATTCGTTCGTGTAACACCTATCAATTAATTCCAACTTCTAGCCCCATTACGATAGTTTACTTGTCAAGTGCACTGTCAGTGGAACAACCTATGAGGTTGCGCGTCGCAAGATGCTCCGTGCCCTTGTTGAATTCCGTATACGCGGTGTCAAGGTTCGTCGCTTCCAACTCCGTTAATGGTCTTTCACTACACTAGCAATAATAGACGAACATTCCGTTCCTTTTCCGCCTCCTCACCCACGACATCTTCATTGGCGGAAAGACCTGGACCACTGTGTGTATTGCGGTTGCTAAGCTTTACCTCGTATAATTGATCTATCTGCAGTTCATTGATGATACCCCAGACCTCTTCAAGCTCGTGCGAAGCCAAAACCGTGCCCAGAAACTGTTGGCGTACCTTGGAGATCTTGCCGTTAATGGAAGTTCCATAAAAGGACAGACAGTACGGCATCTTTACCTTTTCTTTTTTTCAACCTCGAGCCTGACAATGTAACAGGGCGAACCTGGATTGAAAACCGACGTTGTTGTTCCTAATTTGCAAAGCCGAGAGGACCCCGCTACTGTTCTTGATACTACCTTCCCTTGTCAGGTTGGATGGCGCAACATCATCGTAGAGCATGGTCCTGAAGCGTTCGCCAAAGCCGTCCGTGAATATCCAGGAACCCTCATCATGGATACCACATGGCGAGATGCCCATCAATCACTGCTTGCTACCCGTATGCGTACGATCGACATGGTCAACATTGCGAAAGAGACTAGTTATGCCCTGGCAAACGCTTACAGTATTGAATGCTGGGGTGGAGCCACTTTCGACGTTGCAATGCGTTTCTTGTATGAGGATCCCTGGGAGCGTTTGGTATGTTTGAATGTGATTTTTCTGGTAATATGAAATTAACAGTCACAAAATAAGCGTACCCTTCGTAAATTAGTGCCCAATATTCCCTTCCAAGCTCTCATTCGTGGTGCCAATGGTGTCGGATATACGAGCTACCCGTGAGTATGGCTCAGCTTCTATCTGTTAATATTCACGTATGCCTGCAGTGACAATGCCATTTACGATTTTTCCAAGAAGGCTGTTGAGAACGGTCTTGATATATTCCGAGTGTTCGATTCCTTGAACTACTTCGGTACGTGCAGAGATTCATGATCTCTCTGATTGATTTATTGACTTTTCATACCTCCCAGAAAATGTGTGTCTTGTTGTATTATGAAAATCAGGCCTGACGCTAACATGAACAAACAGATGAAGCTCGGAATTGATGCTGCGAAGAAAGCTGGAGGCGTTTGCGAAGCTGTCGTGTGCTACAGCGGCGATGTCGCCAGCCCGAATGAGAAGAAATACACCTTGCAATATTATCTCGACTTTGTTGACCAGCTTGTGAAAGAAGGGATACACGTTCTAGGTGTCAAGGATATGGCAGGTCTGCTCAAGCCCGAAGCTGCCAGATTGTAGGTTTTCATAAATTTTCTGAAGAAAAGCACTCAGATCTTCACTGTTTTTAGGCTCATCGGTGCCATCAGAAAAGCACATCCTGATCTTCCCATCCATGTCCATTCCCATGACACTGCAGGTATCGCAACTGCTAGCATGTTAGCATGTGCTGCTGCTGGTGCTGATGTCGTCGACGTTGCCATTGACAGTACGTCACCACCATTGAAAAATATACGATGTGTGATTGATTTCTTTTCCAGGCATGTCGGGATTGACGTCCCAGCCATCGATGGGTGCCGTCTGCATGGCATTGGAGCAGACTCACCTAGGCACTGGGATTCGCTACGAAGACATTCAGGCACTTAATCTCTACTGGAGCCAAGTTCGCATGCTGTACTCTTGCTTCGAAGCCAACGTTCGGGCCTCAGACTCCAGTGTATTCGATCATGAAATGCCTGGTGGACAATACACTAATCTTATGGTGCGTTGAAATGATAGACGGTATCCCTTCTAATCGCTCTTTGAATAGTTCCAAGCTTCGCAGTTGGGTCTTGGAACACAGTGGACCGGTGTGTAGCGAAAACTTCTGATCTTCTCGATTCTAAATGCCCGTGCAGTCATTAAACAGAAGTATATTGAAGCCAATGAACTTGTAAGCTTTTTACGTCAGCGAAATGCATATTGTTGTCGCTAACGATTTTCCCTAGTGTGGTAACATAATCAAGGTAGGCACCCTCATGCAGCGGTTAACAGAGCTAATGGCTGTGGTGTGTTTAGGTTACACCATCCTCAAAAGTTGTTGGAGATTTCGCACAATGGATGACATCAAACTCATTCTCCAAAGAGGACGTTCTTAGTCGTGCAGATCAGTTGGACTTCCCATCCTCTGTCGTTGAATTCTTCCAAGGGTACTTGGGACAACCTGTGGGAGGTTTCCCAGAACCCCTGCGTTCAAACATCATCAGGAAGAAGCCTAGAATCGACGGACGTCCGGGTGCCACAATGGAACCATTGGACTTCAAGAAGATCAAGGCGGAGTTGAGGAGCAAATTTGGAAAGCATATTGCGGATGTCGACGTCACTTCGTACGTTATGTACCCCAAGGTTTGCCTATGATTCGTCATGGTCTGTAAATACGCAACTCAATTGTGTTCCAAGGTCTTTGAGGAATACCAAGGTTTCATTGAGAAGTATGGTGACTTGAGGTATGCTTTATAGGTTTTTGTCTGATATTCTTGGGAATTGAATAGAATCCAGAGTCCTTCCCACGCGTTATTTCCTGGGCCGTCCAGATGTCGGGGAGGAGATGCATATTTCTATTGAGAAAGGGAAGACTCTTATCATTCGTCTTATGGCCGTAGGGCCGGTTGTTGAAGGTCATGCTCAGCGCGACGTTTGGTTTGAAGTCAATGGGGAGGTAATTCAATCAAGATCTTATCATTTATATTTTTGGGTACTGATGCGAGATAGGTTCGCGCGGTGTCTGTTGAAGATAAGAACTCGGCTGTTGAGACCGTTTCGCGGGAGAAAGCAACATCTGATCCTGGTTCTGTCGGTGCACCCATGTCAGGCGTTGTTGTTGAAGTCAGAGTTAAAGAGGGTCAGGAGATCAAGAAGGGTGATCCTGTGTGTGGTAAGTGGGAAAGCCCCAAAGATTGAAAGGACCGATCAGCTGACCTGAACTGAAACCAATAACAGTTCTCAGCGCCATGAAAGTGGGTTCAAAAACTAAAAATACTCTTCACTGGTCACTGATACCTTTTGTTAGATGGAATCTGCTGTTACAGCACCGGTTTCTGGGCACGTTAAACGTGTCGTCGTACATGAAGGTGAGCAATCAGGATAATATATTCTTTGAGTGGTGTTGCTGAGATGACAATGCTTGCAGGGGACTCAATCAACCAGGGTGATTTGACTGTAGAAATTGTGCACTGAGTTGAGAATAGAATGCCAATCACATTGTCAATCGAAAAGACTGTATTAATTGGGCTCAGAAAGCAGAAGAGCAATTCTTTATATCGACAATCTTGAAGGTACACCAATAGATGTAACAAATTCGAAACAATTGTGTATTTAAATAAATCAAGAAAGAATGAGAGTCATTAATGATACACGAGCAAACGATTACAGCAATGATTTGAGCTAGAACAAGCGGCGACTTACGTTATAACAGCGAGACGCTCTCACAGCAGAAGATCAGAAATGTATCTGACCTTTAAGTTTCAAGCATCGGATCTAACAAGGATGCTTATATCTTTCAAACATTGTAAACATCCTTCATGAAGTTCAACCAGTGTATCCTAGGAAACGTTGACATGAGATCCGGAGTCAGAGAAGGAGAAGCAGGAGCATACCCGGGCTGGCTTGACCTGATGCATTAATCCAACTCCTGAGCCTGCCCAAACTAGTATTCGGTCAGTATCGCCGCGTTGAACGCCTTCAGTATATTTCTGCTTAAGAAGGTTGATATCTTCCCCCTTTTCGTAGTCATCAACAGTCGCTATGGGAGATAAATCAAATAGAGACCGAAGAACTAGAATACAACATACCATTCCGTAATGCTCTTCCATCAACGCCTTTGGGCCAACCCAATGTGTCCCGGACATGATCAAAAGCCATCGTGCGTACCGATGAAGACGAGTCCGCAGAGATAAGTGCACGACGCTGTATATCTGAATATAAACATTCTGGGGAAAGCAAGAAGCGAGTTCCTAAGGCCACTCCAGAAGCTCCGAGGGTGAGAAGTGATGCAACCTGTGCCCCAGTTGCCACACCTCCAGCAGCAACAATAGGAGGGCTGTTTTCAGAAGAAATTGCGGACATAATTAATGGTAAGAGGATCATAAGCGGTAGACTGGAGCTTATGCCGTGACCACCGCCTTCGTTACCTTTGCAGATGAAAGTGAGATGACTTGGAGATATACAACGGAACGATTGAACCTTGTACAACGATGACATCGACTTTCCAATCATTGACGGCCATGAGAGCATGTTCGACTGACGATATCTGTACAAATATTTTAACAGCATCTTTGGTGCCTGCTCTTGGATCGTGTTCGCGAACATATTTTATCCATTTTCCAAGGTCTTCTCCGTAAGACAGCCAGATTGCCTTGACATGATTTTCCAAGGCGATAGGGATACATTCTAGGGCGTTGAATTGCCGTTTCTCGAGTTGCCACGCAAGAAAACCAACGCCGATTGCAAGAGTACTGTCCTCATCAACCTGTAACAGGGTACGGGCCGATTTTATCTCATGTTGGAAAGCTTCAATACTGCCGTAACCTATCATGAAGTCTGACGATGGTTGCATTTGGATGGAGAAGATGATTATACCGGCAGCAATGAAACCGAACCCTCCAGCTAGGGTAACCTGAGCAGCAAGTGCGCCTAAGAAGAAACAGGTAACGAGTATTGATCACTACATTATGAAACATACCACTACTGGCACCTGCCATGGCTGCAGCGACGATCGGAGTCCGTATTTCTAGGTGTTCTCTATGGTTTGGATCAACTTTGAAGGTAGAAGAAATGATAGCGCACCAAGCAATCGAGTAAACGGGGTTTTGATGGGTTGCATTATGAGATGTGGTTCACTTGTGCAAGACCAGTGACTGCAAAAGAAATCCAGGTTTGTTGTTGTTTGGAATCAAAATTATCAGAGTTGGTTTCTTATCCGACCAATTTGCGCATTGACCGACTCTAAACGTATCGCCCATCATGGTGAGCAAGGAAATCAGATTTATAGAATCTTACCGTACTGATCATGGGAATGAAAATAGCCTCCTCCAAAATCTAAAGGTGGAAAGATGCTCAGTCTCATCAACTGGAGATTGAAAGTTACGATTAACGATGGTCGCGCACTGACTGGCCAAATGCTGGCGTTTGATCGGCATATGAACTTGGTACTGGCAGATTGTGAAGAGTTTCGAAGAGTCCGGCCCAAAAAAAAAGTTGGAGAAGAGACAGCGCCCGAGCAAGAGATGAAACGGACCTTGGGACTTGTTATCTTGCGAGGCGAAACTGTGGTCAGTATAAGTGTCGAAGGACCACCTCCAATCGTGGATGATGATAAAAAAAATACTGTATGTATACGCCATCCGAGTTATTTGGTCTTTTTTTGCACTTACTTCTTTCAAATAGCTCCCCGTTGGGCCAGGTCGGGGTATGCCTGCCGGGCGTGGCATGGGTATGATGCCTCCTAGTGAGTCTATGATTGCTAAAGATCCCATTCATTTTATTGAATGTACACTCATAGTGGGACCGCCCTCTTTGGCTCGGCCACCTTTTGCTTCTGGCATGCCGGGACCTCCACCGGGGTTCAGGCCGCCAGGCTTTCCGCCCGGTATGCCGTTCCCTCCCCCACCCGGTTTTGCTGGCCCTCCTCCTGGGTAAGTGATTGTCTGGTGGATGTTAGTGCTGAAATTAACGTATAAACCCCGTTTTTAGTTTCCAACCGCCACCTCAGTAATTTATGTATTCGTCCCCAAGGGAACAGTGTGTTGTATACATAATTTTACTTGTGAATCTGTGAGTTTACATTCGGAAGGACTAGACTTTCGAGGCTGAGACTCACTCGCGTCAGACTCAGTGCGGTGATAGAGTTATGTAACAGTTATTGTGCAAGTCCATAAAATTCTTGATACAAGCTTTCAATATAATCGGCAACTTACCAAGTCGACTGCTTTTGATCCCTTCTTGAAGGAGATGTTTTGAAATTTGGATTGAAACTAAGTGTGTTGGATAGACCCACGAATAGTATGATTTATCCACATAAATGATACAGGCACGCTCCTGGCTCGCGTACTTTAACAACCCCACTTGGGTTCGACTGACTGACCATCCTAGTACCATCCTCCATAATATGCAGTCCGACTTGGTCGCAACTTGGAGGTGTTGCAAGCCGCTAGCTATCCTTGTGAACATTTGAACCCTATGTGAAAATAAGGGCCCAAGCTTTTTTCCTGTCAGCGAATTGGGGGTCTTGGTCTTGGCCTTATTGAGTTGTTGTTTATTGTGAACAGGTCAATCAGAAGAATATTAGGTTACTATGAACCACCCGCCCGATGTTCCCGATTTGGCCTGACAGGTTCCTGGATAGCCAACTTAAGACCTCTTAAGACCGATGCTTGCTATATACTGCTGAAAGCCCGACAAACCCGTGAGGAGCGGCTTCAGTCCCGCCAACAAGTTGTCGGTGGCGCACATCCCCCCGAAGCGTCTTGACAATAATATCAGTAATGTAAATCGGAATCGCTGTGATAGCTATCTCGAGCTCGGTCATCGGTTCTGGTTTTGCCTAGTAGGGACGAAAAGAATGGGCACTTTGAGAAAGCTGCACGATTGATCAAGGATCACCGCTGTCCTCTAAAAGGTGTGTGTATTATACCACGCGGCCTGCTCGCGACCTGATTACGCGCAAAAGAAGATGTGTCGAAAAGGACATAGATTTAGATGCTGTTGATGAAAGGTACATTTCCTGTATGTCAGAAGTGCCATCCGCGATTTTCGGGCTAGAATTAAGTGTTTTGGGGAAACACACCGACTAGATATGTAAAGCTCTCTCTGCTGAACAATCGGTTATAGGCTAAGTATAAATTTTGTAAAGACATATACGCAACATGATCACAAGGGGGGGGGGGGGGGAGGCTTGCCAATTGCAACTTACAATTGAAATCTGAGGCCTGAGGCTTTCAGATGATGTTTTGTACTGTGAAATGTTGACAGGTCAAGACTCCTATAAACTTGGCACACTTTTCTAGAATTCGGAACTAGTTGATGACTTTCAAAATACCTTTTAATATATAGCTCGGCTCCATTACGATTTTTTAAAATGAAGAGAGAGTACCCATCTAAGATTAATGACATTTGAATCAAAAAAGATCCCAAAATTTGAAATGTCCATCATTTTTGCTCGCTCCCGTTGATTGGCATCATGCAGTATGATGCCACGGCACCGCGGTTTTTCTGTAGCTGTTTCGAACAACTCCCGCGTTTCCAACGCATTTCACAATTGGCCAAAGTTTATCTGTTCATTTCAAGTTACAATGATGCGCATTAACCTCACTGCCAGGTCTTGGTCTTGGCCCAATTTCATCATCAAGTATTAGCGCTGCGCAAAGGGTCATGCGTACATTCCATAGAGCAGAAAAAGAATCAGCGGGTAAATCGGAGAACTCTACTTCAAAACGTCGTATCGAGCCTTATCCAGGTCTCTCAAGTATTAGAAAAGATGACGTTCAGCTAGAGAAGTTGGGATAGGGAAAAAGGCGGCAGTGAATGGGTTCTTGAAGTGCGTGGTTCGCCTTCTGCCTCGTGGTTAAAAGTGGAAAGAGAACAAAGTCCACCGCTTGTTTCGGTAATGATTCCACACTTGCCATGTAAAGCTTTTTTTTTTTTTTTTTCCATATTATTATGAAGCCACGTTTAGCTGTCCAAAGCTACGTGGTAGGCAAATGTTCAACAACTTGAAAATGATGCGAACCTTGACCTTCTAAGCTCAGGAAAGGAATGTATAGGATAGAAATGATGGTGAATACAGTGATACAGTGGGACGTGCATGCTATGGAATGATCTAGGTGTGATGCGATGGAGTAGAGTAATAAATGATAGAGTGGAGTGGAATGTAGGGCCTGTCGTTTTTGTAATGGCAGTAGAAGCCAATAGAGTGGGGGTATTCAGATTGCGTCGTGAGCTGGGATGAACAAGAAAGTTGCTGGGTAGGAAGACGAAACATAGTGCAAGAAAAGAAAGACGTCAACGTGAACAGTGAACAACAACAGTAACCTTTTTGAGTGTGAACGTCGAAATATGTTATCCTGAATCCAGATCAAGTGGGGAGATGGAACGAAAACGTCTATGGAAATTGAAAAAAAAAGTACAGTGAGACGAGGAAAGATGAGAGATGGGGAGCATCAATCGACTGCGCGAGATGGCTTCCTTCCTCGGGCTCTAAACGGTGGGTTAACGTCGGTCTGGAAACGAAATGCATGTGGGAGACGACATCCTGATAGTTGTCGATGCTCAGGGACAGCCTTGATGTGGTGCTGTTCTAAGAGGATGGCACTCCCCTTCCACTGAACAGCACCTTCATCTGGGAAACCATGTGGCGTATCTGGTGGAGAAACCACTTTCACAGTATGGAGCCTTGTGTTTCGCGCTGAAACCGTGAGCTTGGAGGGCTTCACCTCAGCGGGTGAAGTAGCTCGTTTGACTGGAACGAGAGAAGGTGAAGGTATCACCCATGAACGGACATGTGAGCATATCCCAGAGAAGTTGAGAGGCTGCTGGATTGTGGAAATGGGCATAGGGTGGGAAGAGGCCGGCGTGGCAAGAGAGGACTCGGTAAGAGCTGACTTGAGTGATACTCGACTTGTGTTAGCGTCGTCGGAAGGTTGAATGGTGGCATCAGGGGAGATTTTGGCTGTTACTCGAAGAGGACTGGAAGGAGGAAGGGTCGCTGGATGAGGTGTATTTGTACAAAGTGATGGGGGTACAATTTGATGGTGAGGTGGGAGGAGTTGAGGTGGTCGGTAAACACTGTGTGAGGTGAAAGAGGAGATGGAAGGCTCTGCTGCTGGTGGACCAAACGGAATCTTTGCTGCCCAGGCTGATATGCCTGCGGAGTCATTGCCCGTCCAGCGAGAGGTTGCGTCTAGAGGAGGAGATACGGCATCTACTGGATGAAAAATAATAATTTCGTCGTCCTCCTCGTCTGAATAGAGATGATCTGAGAAAGTGGATGACGAAGCAGCGAGGTATCTACAGTCTGGAGAGCAGTAAAGATTGGGAGCCTCCTAATTTAATTGAAGGAAATATGAGTATAATTGTGTGTATACCTGGGGGGGAGGAGGATAGAAGTGCTTACTACACGTTTCTCGCAGGTCAAACACCAGTCGACGTCCATTGTTTGTTGGGAGGAGAGTGGAAGAAGGAGGTCGAGCACTGCAACATTCGTCCTTTTTTAAAAAGCGCCAGTCAACCCTTTTTTAGGCTTATAGATTCGATCTAGATCTGAACCCTGCTTGCCAAACATGCCACAATATGAATTATCCGTGGGAGCCAATACTACTTACTTGTCTTGCAAGGTAGGCTGGTCCCTTAAGTCCACCAAAAAGAAGGGTCCATGGTTAACTTTTACCCGGGTACTTGGTACCCTTCTAGAACTCATTGCATACACGTGTTTCGTCCAGCGGTGGTGGTCAAAATGTGTGAGCGTTTCTAGAAAATATATACAACCCATACTACGTCAAATTAGACTACAGGGAAATTTGTTGAAACATGCAAAAGATACAAGGAATTAAGGAACGGATCCTTCCCCACGGCGGCACTTCAAGACAATGTTGCGACATATCAGAGCTTCGGTTTTAGTCTGACGCCGCAAACTTACGGCACATGGAGAGAAAAAAAAAAAGGCTGTGGCAAGGTCAGTCAAGGTGGTTTGGTTGCACGGGGGGCAAAGCGCATACGGGTGTAGCAATTGATTACTGCCTGATGTTTCCTAAGAAAAAAGGATTATCAGGAACAAACTCAGGTCTTGGAAACTCACCACGCTTGAGTTATCCATATGTGCTGAAAGCTCCTGGCCGCGGATGTCAGATTCCATCATCATATGTTACAAGTGTCCAACAATCATCAAAATAATCCAAAGACATATGGCTTCGTTGCTTATGCCGTATACTTTCTGGAATCTGTGTCGAAGTCTTCCCTGGCAAACCAGAGTTTGATGATATCAAGATAATATTCTATCCCTTGTCACCCAGAAAACGCACCGTTTTCGAAGCTGATGAGCGATACCACGGCCCTTCTTGTGGATACCTGATCAGAAGCTGCCATTTGCGGAGTCATTGCTAGCGTGTGAATGCTCGCAAGTATCAGTGTACATAATGTAACTTAGCTATAGGGCCCCAAGTTCAGTAAGCGTTATCCAAAGCTTCAGACCGTTTGGACTTGATGAGTTGATGAAACAACTTTGCCAAGATGTCAGGCATCCAACACCGCACAGTGCACAGGTTGACAGAGTACAGAATAGGCTTAGCCATGCGCTGTAAGTCGGACTGGGGTGTGGGCAGTATAACTTGCATCCCAGCCATAATAATCTCTTCAGAGCTATGAGTTTTTAGTACTTACAGTCAGCAAGTGGTTTTGTTGATCTAAATGGAGGAGGATCTCTCTCGTTTAGACCGCGAACCCAACAAGTTGAACTTTTCGCGGGAGAAGCACCGAGAGGTCCATCAGACAGCCCGATTCAAACAAGTCTCCGTAAAGTATTTCCCCCTGGGAAACGAAGAAAACCGCGAGAGTCCGACTATCTTGAGAACACATTCAATCTTTCTAAAATCAGATACATGGGCAAGTTTAGCGATGAGCGGGGGAATTTCAATCATGGTTCAAAAAAGTTCAACATATGACACGTCAGTGATCGACACTCGTGATGGATTCGTGTACTACATCTGGTCAAGCCAATTGACCTCCAGTCACCAATGGATATCGTGTGCGAGCGAAAAAGATCCTGGTCACAAGCCCATCGTAATAGGGTGACCCGAGTTTCACTGATCTTTCTTCTCCCCTATATCCGAAGAGACTTTTTGTTTCTCTTCTTCCATCGCAGCATTCGCTTCCGCACGCTTCACCCATTCCTGTCCGGCCTAAGAGGTAACTTTACAGTGAGAAGTTAGGGGAGGAAATCAAAAGAACAGGCATTTACCTGAAGGACAAGGATCAAACCAAGACATGCGACAATGATAACATTGCCTGCAGATAGAATTCGCATGGCCGTAATCTGGTCTTCTCGGGTGTCGACGTTCTCAACTGGGTTGACTATTGTTCGCAGGCAGTTGACGGACACTGTAAGGTAGACCACGACTCCAAACATATATGCAGCTGGAGAGCTGTGGTCTGAGGATGCATAACTGGGAAAGTACAGGATGCTGAGACCGACCTAGGCTACCGCCATCAAAGTACATGGCACTTTCATCCCACTTGTGCAATTTTGAAACAAAGCCAATCAGTCCCACACCAACCATGCCATGGAGTAGGGCCTAGGAGCAGTTTAGCAACATGATTCTTGGTGCCTAAGCGTAGAACAGACCTTGATAGCAGGTGGCGCATTAAAAAATATGGTGTAAAATTGGAAGGCGTCATTGATAACATCGTCAGTCACTTTTCCCCAAAGCAATCGATAATCCACAGCAGAGCAGATGAAAAGAACTCCTGGAAAAGTATCAAGTTAGCAAAAAAA
>Ga0193742_1000849_pt1 | contig 19492 bp, 20 predicted proteins | sample L2c1metaG_FD_165511 | JGI IMG/M metagenome (GOLD analysis project Ga0193742, IMG submission 165511) | Soil microbial communities from a riparian zone of the East river system, Colorado, United States - L2c1 | ecosystem: Environmental > Terrestrial > Soil > Riparian zone | place: USA: East River... | reverse complement strand
CGAAGCGGTAAAAGGCTATGCCACACACGAAAGTAAGGTGTTTCAAGACGTCACCGAAGCTCGTGCTGCTGTCGTTAACGCGACCAGCCAGGGTCCAAAAGCAACCGCTGCAGCTGAAAATCAGTTCGAGCAAGTCCTCAAAAGCCTGTTTGCGGTTTCAGAGGCGTACCCACAGCTACGCGCAACTGAAAACTTCCAGCAGTTGCAGGCTGAATTAGTTGACACCGAAGACAAGATCCAAGCATCACGTCGTTTCTATAACGGCGGTGTCCGTGACCTGAATACCAAAATCAAGGTATTTCCAAACAATGTCTTTGCTGGCATGCTCGGCTTTACAGCCAAAGAATTCTTTGAAGTCGAAGACATGGCTAGCATCGAAAAACCTGTCGAAGTTAAGTTCTAGTAAAGGTTCGGTAGCCCAATATGTATTCTGCAGTTGATGCGAACAAACGCAATACGTTCATTATCATGGGCTTGTTCATGGTACTTATCGCTGGACTCGGCTGGATTTTCAGTGAAGCATACGGTAGTACCGGAATATTCTGGGGAACGCTTGTCGGTGCAGGAGTTTACACGCTTTTCCAGTACTTTGCCGCAGCTAAATTAGCACTTGCCCTGAACGGCGCGCATGAAATACAGAAACGGGACAATCCACGGCTCTACCGCATGGTGGAAAACCTGGCAATTACCACGGGTATTCCAACACCGAAAGTGTATGTCATCGATGACCCAGCACCGAACGCGTTTGCAACTGGCCGTGACCCGAAACATTCGTACGTTGCAGCAACCACGGGGCTACTCGACATCATGGATGACCGAGAGCTCGAAGCAGTGCTGGCACATGAAATCGCCCACGTACAGAACTATGACATCCGAGTCATGATGATCGTATTCGGCCTGGTCAGCGCAATTGGTCTGCTAGCTGACATGTTTTTGCGTATCGCCTGGTTCAGCGGCTCGGATGACGACGCCCCAAATCCGTTGTTTTTCGTTATCGGTATCGTTGCGGCAATCATCGCGCCGATAGTGGCGCTGCTTGTCCAACTGGCTGTTTCCCGGCAGCGGGAATACCTGGCCGATGCAACCGGCGCTCTGACGACCCGTTACCCAGAGGGCCTCGCAAGCGCGCTCGAAAAGCTTGCACACGTTGGCACTGGATTGAAACGGCAGAACAGTTCGACGGCTCATTTATTTTTCGCGAACCCTCTCAAGGGCAAGGCGCTATCGTCACTACTTAGCACGCACCCACCACTCGAAGAGCGTATCGCTCGTTTGCGTAAAATGGGCAGTCAATTCTAATCAGAAAGTTTCGGTCACATGACATCACAAGGCAAACCAAAAAAAACGACGGATACGGCTGTCAAGAAACGATTAGGTTTGGTCGCCCGGGCAACGTCACGCAGGGCAGACGCTCGCGCCCGGCGGCGTGAGTTACGGGAACAGTCAGCACTCCCCGGTTACATTAGTTTTACGACGGGCGTATTCCAGACACTCGCGAAATATTGGAAGCCCATTGCCATACTGCTCGCGATGTATGTCGGTCTTGCGACGTTGTTTGTCGGACTTGTCCAGCAGGACGAATACTTGACGCTGAGCGAATCGATCAAAGAGTTCGGTCCTGAATTAATAGGCGGCCAAGTTGACGCACTGACTCGGACACTCGGAATATTCGGGGTAGCCGTGACTGGTGGGCTGAACGAGACAGTGAGCGAAGTGCAGCAAATATTCATGGGCATGGTATTCATCCTGATGTGGCTAGTACTGATCTGGCTGCTACGCCAATTGCTCGCAGGCAACATGGTCAAGGTCCGGGATGCGCTCTATAACGGCTCTACTCCATTGATTTCGACGTTACTGATTGTTCTGTTGATGATTATTCAATCCATACCTGCCGTGCTGGGAGTGTTGATTTTCTCGCTTGCGACCCAGGGCGCGGTGGTAGCTGGTGTCGTTGGCATGTTGTTTGCGATTGGTTCGCTGCCACTTATTCTATTGTCACTGTATTGGTTGACGAGCTCAGTCTTTGCGCTGTTGATCGTGACGCTTCCCGGTACGTATCCCATGGCTGCGGTCCGAGCGGCTGGCAATATCGTACGTGGCCGCAGGTTGCCGCTCATGATCCGTTTGCTCTGGCTTGGGATTGCCCTGATGCTTATGTGGGCGGTCGTGTTAGTTCCCGTGCTGTTAGTTGATTCATGGTTGAGTGCTGGGTGGTTTTCACCCGTTCCAGTGACGATACAGATCCTGAGTGGTTTCAGCCTCATATTTGCGACAACCTACATCTATTTACTCTACCGGGGAATGATTAATGAGCCTGCCAGCTAATCGATACCAGGAGCTCTTACGGATTCTTGATCGGTATGCATATGAATATTATGTGCTCGATGACCCGTCGGTCGACGATGCGGTGTACGATAGCCTGATTCGCGAACTGAAACAAATTGAGTCTGACCACCCGGAATTAATCTCAGCCGATAGCCCAACTCAGCGTGTGGCAGCAAAGCCGCTCGATAAATTTCAAAAAGTAGCGCACGTAAGGCCGATGATCAGCCTCAATGACGTGTTTTCGCGCGAAGACGTCGAAGCATGGGTGAAGCGCATGGACAAATTGCTCCCTGGAAGCAAGCACGAATATTATTGTGATATCAAAATGGACGGGCTTGCCTGTGCGCTCATCTATATCGACGGCGTATTCACGCAGGCCATCACCCGGGGCGACAGCCGTATCGGCGAAGATGTCACCACAAATGTCCGCACGATCAAAAATGTGCCACTGCGTCTGCTCGGAAACCGTAGTGGCCGGTTAGAAATCCGCGGCGAGATAGTCATGTTTAAAACTGATTTCGCGAGGCTGAACCAAGCACGTGAACGCGAAGGCCTGCCGATGTTCAAAAACCCGCGAAACCTGGCAGCCGGCACGATTCGCCAACTCGATCCGCAGCTAGTGGCGAAACGTTCACTGCATTTTATCGGCTACGATATTGTGGTGGAAAATGTGAGCGATGTGCCAACGAATTTTGATGCATATACATTGATGGGCGAAGTAGGCATTACGAACAGTAAACAGGCCGAAGTATTTACAGAATTAGACGATGTTATGCATTTTATTGATGCGTGGGACACGAAACGACATGACCTACCGTTTAATACTGACGGATTGGTCGTGAAAGTAAACGACCGCGTTCAATTTGAAAAACTAGGAACCGTTGGTAAAAATCCGCGCGGTGCCGTGGCGTATAAATATGCGGCCGAGCAGGCAACAACTGTCGTGCGCGACATCGTGATTAGTATTGGCCGCACTGGCGCGGCGACACCGGTGGCCGTATTTGATCCTGTCCAGGTTGCTGGAACGACCGTGCAGCATGCCAGTTTGCATAATGCAGATGAGATTGAGCGTAAAGACATCCGTATTGGTGACACAGTCGTGATTTTCAAAGCAGGCGATATCATCCCGCAAGTTGAATCCGTGCTCACGGAATTACGGCCGAAATCATCTAAACCGTTTGATTACCCAACGGAATTACACCGTCAATATCCAGAATTAGAATTTGTCCGTCCTGATGGCGAAGCGGTGTACCGCGTAAAGGGCGTGACTGGTCCTGTTTTGCTGAAGCGTGCATTGCAGCATTTTGCATCAAAGGGTGCGCTCGATATTGATGGCATGGGCGAGAAAAACGTCATCGCGCTGGTCGATGCTGGTCTGGTCCACGATTTAGCTGATATTTATACGATTACCAAACAACAATTACTCGAGCTCGACCGGTTCGCAGAAATTTCTGCCACTAAACTGGTTCGTGCGATTGCTGATAAAAAGCAGCCGCCACTGTCACGATTCGTCTATGGCCTGGGAATTCGCCATGTTGGTACGCAAACTGCTATTGATTTGGTGAACCATTTTGGTTCGATGGATAAAATTGCGCATGCGACGCTGGATGATCTGCAAAGTGTCGAGGGCGTCGGTGACGTTGTCGCCGAATCACTCCTGGGTTGGTTTGCTGATCCGGACAATGCCAGATTGCTCGAGAAATTTGAGCGCGTCGGCGTACGGCCGAAAAGTGACGCCGTTGTTGCGGGACCACTCGTCGGCAAAGCCTTTGTCGTGACGGGAACACTCACATCAATGTCCCGCGACGAAGTAGCAGAGCGCGTCCGGGCACTCGGTGGCACATTCCAGTCATCCGTCGGCAAAGACACGACGTATCTAGTCGCAGGCGGCAAAATCGGTGCCAGTAAACTCGCCAGTGCCAAAAAATATGGTACACAGGTCATTGACGAAGCACAACTCATGGAAATCATAACATGACCAAGCCGCTTACATTTATAACCGGAAACCAAAACAAAGCAGATCATTTAGCAAAACACTTAGGAACCGAGATTGCTCATCACAAAGTTGACCTAGATGAAATCCAATCAACTGACTTACACGCGATTGTTGAGCATAAAGTAAAACAGGCATATGAAATTTTAAAAACGCCCGTATTGGTAGAAGACGTCAGTTTAGAATTTACCGCACTCGGCCATTTGCCTGGTCCGTTCATAAAGTTTTTCGTTGAAAATAGTGGTCTCGAAGCCTGTTGCAGAATGCTGGATGGATTTGATGATCGTTCAGCAATTGGTCGCTGTACGTTTGGCTATTACGATGGCGACCAGGTGCGATTTTTTGATGGTGAATTGCCAGGCAAAATCGCTTTGAACCCGCGGGGTAATAATGGATTTGGGTGGGACAAGATATTTATTCCGGATGGCTACACGACCACTCGCGCTGAATTAGACAGCCAGCAATATGGGGTGGTGTACGCGACGATCAAACCTTTTGGCAAACTAAAGGATTTTTTAAATGAGTGATGAGTTTGATGCGGTAACGGTGCCTGAAATCGAATTGGGCGTATACCAGCATTATAGTGGTAAAAAATATGAAGTCATTGGGATCAGTCTTCATTCCGAGACGCTTGAACCTATGGTGATATATAAACCCCTGTATGCCACTAAAATCCCACTCTGGGCCCGGCCCTATAAGATGTTTATAGAGCAGGTGGTTATCGACGGGAAAACTACGCTGCGATTTAAAAAACTATTACGCGAATAAAGCTGATATCATAGCGTAAGTGCGTTATCTAAAACCAAACATATTCTACTGTTTCTCGCCGCCAGTTATGATGGCCACTTTTATAATCGAGCTTACCTTAGCAGCATTCGTGCTTTGGAAATACCGCAGTGAAAAGGTTACTCGTCTTGTCGTAGCTACCCTAGTCCTGCTAGCAGTATTTCAACTCGCTGAATATAACGTGTGTACGGCTGCGTTCGGGGTGGATAGCCTGACGTGGTCCAAGGTTGGTTATGCGGCCATTACGATATTACCAGCGCTCGGTATTCATACATTGAGCGTTATTGCGCGCAAGCCAAATCACCTGCTCGTTAACGGAGCATACGCACTCGCGGCAGCGTTCGCCCTTTTCTACTTGACCGTAGGCCATGGGCTGACATCATCGGTATGTGGTGGAAACTACGTTATTTTTGAGGTCGCTCCACAGGTAAATTCTCTCTATGCTATTTATTACTATGGTCTGGAAATTGCTGCGGCTGGCCTGGCGTTTTATTATGCCCGACAGACGAAACAGCCAAAAATCAAAAAAGCATTGTATGGCATTATGGTTGGTTATGCCTGTTTGCTCATACCGACAACCACTGTCAATATCATCGATCCCGAAACTATTCACGGTATCCCAAGCATCATGTGTGGCTTTGCCGTGCTGCTCGCGCTCATCGTCGTACTCTACGTTTTGCCAAATGTTGCCACTGTAAAACACCGCAAATAAAAGAACGCCCCGAGGAGCGTTCTTTTAAGGTGTGAACCTAGTTGATTACCAGCTTCGGCCACCGCCGTTGTTGCCACCACCATTGCCACCGAAATCGCGGCGAGGACGGTCCTCGCGAGGTCGCGCTTCGTTAACAGTGATTGTGCGGCCGTCTAGCTCAGAGTTGTTGAGCTTTTCGACTGCAGCGTCAGCTTCGGCGTCGTTCTCGTATTCGACAAAACCAAAACCGCGTGAGCGGCCAGTTTCGCGATCGGTAACTACTTTGGCGCTTGCTACGGTTCCAGCGCTGGCGAAATGAGCAGCAAGCCCATCGTCAGTTGTGCCCCATGCAAGGCTGCCTACAAACAATTTTTTCACGTAAGTATTCCTTCGTTGTCACGTTCAGTTCGACCAGCGAAGGCGTTACGGTTATAGTGTGTAACTATGTCTATTTCCATGCGCTTATTTCTGAAACATTTCTAGTTAACCATATTTTTCTACAAAATACGAGCATGAGCACTATGTAAAATACAGTTCAGTCCGTGCTTCACCACTGCCTTGCACTGCATCCAAATTCGCGAACCGTATAATCGCGTAGTTGCCAAAGTGCTCATGCTGTGACATGATACAAACGTTAGCTGATGCGCCAAGAGGCTCTTTGCGCATACGGAAACAAAAACAAATCCAAAAACGAAAAGTAGCCTCGGGTGGGCGCGCAGCAGCTCACACCAAAAGAACCTATCCAACATATTTCTCCAAAGAGGAATGATTACAGGCCGGAGATAATATGGCGGATAAGTTCTTAAATCGCCTCTAGAACAGGGGCGATTTTTGTGTTAATATAGCCAAGTTCATGGGGCATTAGCTCATTTGGCTAGAGCGCTTCGCTGGCAGTGAAGAGGTGATCGGTTCGAATCCGATATGCTCCACCATACAAAACGTCTCACCTTTTAGCGGTGGGGCTTTTTGTATTAATGAACTAGTCAACTCAAACCCTGGAGGGCGAAGGCCTCCAAGTCGGCGGTCTGAGTTTTGACATATCCATCACGTAGCCCGCTAGTAATTACCTGGGTTGAATCCAGCATTCCGAGCGTCCTGCTCAGAACAGTAGTACTTGGCGAATGGATTTGGGCCATAATGAACTTCACCCGGCCTAAAGTAATGGTAGCTTGCTGCAAAATCATTTGCCGTAATCGGCGGCCGCATACACCACACCGTCATCGCTCCATACGAAATAGCACCGGTGAAGAGATTGAACGCGAAGAGGATCATAATTACCCAGATGATGCGTTTCTTGTAATTCGGCGCTTCGCCCTTGGTTTTAGCTTTCTTGCTCGGCGTTGTTTTGGTAGTTTTTGCCATATGCTCTTTATTGTATCAATTTAGGACTTAAACGCCGATTGAGCTAATAGCCTGTTCGCCTAAACAAGCTTTTTTCGTATACTGATGACAAGATGTTTAAAACGCTTATCCAAAAATACCTCGAATACCTCGTCAAAAAGTACCTGCGCAAGCATAAACCAAAATTAGTGGTCGTGACCGGAAGCGTCGGAAAAACCAGCGCCAAACTCGCCATAGGGACGGTGCTGGGCGAATATTACCGTGTACGAACGCAGTCGGGTAATCACAATACGCATTTGAGTGCTCCGGTAGCAATCCTCGGTATTGAGTTCCCTGATAACGTCCATTCAGTAGCTGCGTGGTGGAACGTGATCCGTGCTGCACACGGTAGGATTAACGGCCCAAGTGATGCAGATGTTATCGTTCAGGAATTAGGCAGTGACCAACCAGGTGATATTCCTCATTTCGGTACTTATTTGCACCCCGATATTGCCGTGATTACCGCCGTCAGTGACGAACATATGGAGTTTTTCAAAACTATTGACGCTGTTGCCCGCGAAGAACTCTCTGTTGCAGGTTTTTCCGGATTAACAATCGTGAATCGTGATGACGTTGATGATAAATATGCGAGTTACGCGACTACGAGCAACATCGATACCTATGGACTAGCTGCCCCAGCGGAATATCAAATCATCCTGGAGCCAGCAAGTCCCTTGGACGCACGCATTGGGAAGCTTATCGCGCCAGAATGGGAGCAGGTCCCGATTACACTACAGTTAGTCGGTCCCCAAAGTGTTAAAAGCGCCGTAGCCGCTGCCGCTGTTGCCGCGAAACTTGGGCTGACATCACAGCAGGTTGCCGTGGGCCTCAGTAAACTCACCCCGGTGCCGGGACGCATGCAGATTTTGCGCGGTCTCAAGGATTCAGTACTTATCGACGACACGTATAACTCCAGCCCGCTAGCTGTCAAAGCCGCGCTCGATACGCTGTATGAAATCGACGCACCCCAGCACATCGCAATTTTAGGGACCATGAACGAACTGGGCGAATTATCCGCCCAAGCCCATGCGCAAGTCGGTTCACTGTGTGATCCGCAGAAACTTGATTGGGTGGTGACTATCGGCGATCACGCCAAACAATTCATAGCACCTGCAGCAATGAAAAAGGGCTGCCAAGTCCGTAGTTTCATGAATCCATACGATGCCGGAAGTTTCGTGCATAGCGTACTGGCGGAGCATGCCGCCGTGCTCGCCAAGGGTTCGCAAAACGGTGTCTTTGCCGAAGAAGCCTTGAAAATTCTGTTGCATGCTACCGAGGAAGAATCCTATCTGGTCCGTCAGTCGCCGTACTGGCTTGACGTCAAATCCCAGCAGTTCGAACGTCCTGTAGCTGAAGACTAAATCCTAATTTAAGCCCTTTGCACTTGAGCGTTAGACGCGATTTATCTTCGAGAAACGGACTGAGCTGTATGAATAATACTGCAAAGGAGTATCGGAGGAGAAAATCGTGTATAGCGCCAAGAGACCAACAGATCACTGGCTTTGCCAGTAAAGAGGTTGGTCGGTGCAAAGGGCTAGAGTATAATTACTGAGATGAACCGATATAACCCTGCTGAAATTGAGCCAAAATGGCAAAAAGTTTGGGACGAGGAAAAAACCTACCAAGCTGACCTTGCGAGCGCCAAGCCAAAATATTTGGCTATGAGCATGTTTAATTACCCAAGCGGAGCCGGTATTCACATCGGTCACGCCATGAATTACACGATTAGTGACGTCAAAGCACGGTTCAAGCGCCAGCAGGGCTTCGAGAGCTATCATCCCGTAGGTTGGGATGCATTCGGTCTGCCAGCAGAAAATTACGCGATTAAATCCGGTGTATCACCACAGCAGAGTATGGCGACTATTATTCCTGGCTATCACAAGCAGTACAAAGCGATGGGGTGGAGCAATGATTGGTCCAAAGAAATCACAACTCACGACCCCGAATATTACAAATGGACACAATGGATCTTCTCTGAAATGTACCGCAATGGCCTGGTGTACCAAGATTCTCGTATGCAGTGGTGGTGTGAGATTGATAACACTGTTTTGGCGAATGAACAGATCATTGATGGCAAGTGCTGGCGCCACGAAGGTCCAAACGACCCTCTGGTCAAGCAAAAGGAAGTCAAGCAGTGGTTTTTCAAAATCACCGAGTATGCTGACGAACTACTTGACGCAATTGACGCTCTTGACTGGACTGATTCGGTTAAATTAGCACAGAAGAACTGGATTGGTAAATCGATAGGTGCCGAAGTTGAATTCGAGCTCGCTTTTGCCGATGAACAACTCAGTCAAAATCATGACAAGCCAGCTCTTATCAGTGTTTTTACTACTCGCCCTGACACGCTATACGGAGCAACATTCCTGGTGCTTGCACCGGAACATCCATGGGTTGAGCAAGCTCTCGCGCACAAAACCGTTCTGCCGAATAACGATGAAGTGGCGGCCTATGTTGATGCTTCACGTCTAAAATCCGAGCTTGAGCGCCAAGCCAATACCAAAGAAAAAACCGGCGTTGAACTACAGGACGTGCAGGCTGTTAATCCGTTAACTGGTCGGAAAATTCCGATGTTTGTTGCCGACTATGTGCTACCTGGCTATGGCACAGGGGCAATCATGGCAGTACCCGCCCACGATGAGCGTGATCACGAGTTTGCCCAAAAATTTGACCTGCCAATTACCGAAGTTATCGAGCCAGTTTTTGGTGAAATCAAAGGTGACGAGGCCCACAAGGACGCAATTATCGCTATCGTTCGTGATCCGAAAAATGGCAAAGTCTTGACGCTGGACTGGGGTCCGCGCCGTGAAAACTTTGGCGGTACGATGTTTATCGGTGGCGGCATCGAAGAAGGTGAGGACCCTGTTGAAACGGCTATTCGCGAAATTGCCGAGGAGACTGGCTACACCAGCGTAAAACACATTAAAACGTCAGATACATTCGTCAATAATTATTTCTACTCGAATGTAAAAAATAAAAACTATCGCGCGCGCATTCTGCCACTTCTGTTCGAACTGGTGGATGAATCTAAAACAGAACTGAATCTAGACCATAATGAAGACCAATTCACACCCAAATGGGTGAGTGAGGATAACCTAGAACAAGTTATTAGTGAGCCTGCTCATTTGTTTGGATACCAAACGGTTGTAAAGCAGATGTGTTACCACGGCGAAGGCATCATGGTAAATTCGGGGCCATATGATGGCGTTGACAGCTCATCGGCACGCGAACAGATCGTGACTCACCTGGAGCGTCAAGGCAAGGGTCAGGAAAAAGTAAACTATCGTATGCGCGACTGGAGCATTAGCCGCCAGCGCTACTGGGGTGCGCCGATCCCGATTGTTTACTGCGCCAAAGATGGGGTAGTACTGCTACCTGACGACCAGTTACCTGTTGTTCTGCCTGAATTAGTCGATTTCCAACCGAGTGGTGATGGCCGAAGCGCGCTTGCTCGTGCCACTGATTGGCTGAACGTTACCTGCCCAGAATGTGGTGGCCCGGCAGAACGTGAAACGGACACGCTCGACACGTACATCTGTAGTAGCTGGTACATGTTCCGCTATCTCGATCCTCGTAATAATGAAAAGATTTTTGATTCAGATGTTGTTAACAAGTGGGCGCCTGTCGATTTCTATAACGGCGGTGATCATGCGACAGCACACCTGTTATACGCCCGTTTTGTGACACGCTTTTTCACGAAAATCGGTATCATGGAGAACCCAGAACCCTTCAAACACATGCTTTATAACGGAAAAGTAACAGCGCATGATGGTAGCGCATTTTCCAAGACGCTAGGTAATGGGATTGATCCACTCGAGATTATCAATAGTGGGTATGGCGCGGATGCGCTCAGGACGTATCTAATGTTTGCTGCACCACTCGACGTGAGTGTTCGCTGGGATTCCCAGGGTGTTCCTGGAACTCACCGGTTTCTGACTCGTGTATGGAATCTTGTTCAGGAATACCTAGCCGCCTCCACGGGCGACTTGGATGATGACGTGATCGCTGAAATCCGTCGCGGGACGCACCGGATGATAAAGAAAATGACAATTGATATCGATGAAAATCGCTATAACACAGCCATCGCTGCTGCCATGGCCCGGGTGAATGAGCTTTACAAGCTCAAAATTGATAATCTAAAGGTTCATCCCGCATGGCAGGAGGCACTCGAGTCACTGGTCGCGGGCATTGGGCCATTTGCGCCGCACGCCGCTGACGAACTATGGCATCAGCTGGGTAATGAATCGTCCGTACAAAAAGACAGCTGGCCTACATGGGATGAAGCATTACTGGTCGAGGACATGACCACTGTCGTCGTACAGGTTAATGGTAAAGTTCGCGCCGAGATATTGGTTGCCAAAGAAGCGGCCCGCGAAGATATCGAGTCCCAGGCGCTCGCTAATGAGCGTGTCAGGGAATTCATGGGCGGCAATGAGCCGAAACGCATCATCTACGTGCCAGGCCGGCTCGTGAACATTGTTGTCTAAATTATCTACGAAATATATATAGCGTAAAGTCAATAAATACCATTGAGATATCTGTTGATGACTGCTATAATTGATGGCAAGTTCATAAAAATATAATGTAAACAAAGGAGCTGTTTTTAATGGGTAAGCCAAAGAAACAGACCAGTCCGCGCAAAACAGGCTTACGCCGCAGTCACTTGGTTCTAAACCTGGCTCGTGTCGTCAATGGTAAATCACCAGTAAAAGTCCGTACTACCAAGCGCGAAACTGGCAAATTAAAAGACAAATAAGCTATTTCCCCGAATGGGGAATAACTGCACATTTCATTAAAAGAGAGAATCCGAAACATGGCTTCAAACCGTCACCTCGGCCGCATCATTGCTTTACAGACACTCTATGAGTGTGAATTTCGTCAGGAATCCGAGGACGCAACCGCTGATTTAGACGAAATCCTGTCCCGAAATATCGAACGATATGAAGACACCGTTGATGATAAGAAATTTATCGAGCGTTTGGTTCATGGCGTTACGAAACTGCGCGACGAGCTCGATGCACTGATTCAGCCGATCGCCCCAGAATGGCCGATCTCCCAGATTGCACGTGTTGACCGTACGATTTTACGCATGGCGATGTACGAACTTCGCGAGTGCGCCGATATCGTACCTCCGAAAGTTGCCATCAACGAAGCAGTCGAACTTGCCAAAGCCTTCGGTTCGGATAACTCCAGCAAATTTGTCAACGGTGTGTTAGGTACTGCCTATCGTACGTTGATCGAAGGTAATCTAGATGCAAACGCCAAAGTTTGACCACAAGTTTAATCGTTTTAAGAAATATTTTGCTCGAAAGAAGCCGTCTATTCAAGAAGTTGTCCGCGAGCCCACGGCCGGTGGTATCGTTTTTCGTCACAATGATAAAGGTGACATTGAAATCCTGCTCATCCAAGATGCCAAGGATCGCTGGACTATACCAAAAGGCCACATCGAAGAGGGCGAAACAGCCCAGGAAACGGCCCTCCGTGAGATTCACGAAGAAGCAGGGCTCGAATTCACCGAAGCCATCTGTTGGCTCGGAAAAATTCACTTCCGTTACCGCCGCGTGAGCACGCTCGTACTGATGACGACACAGATTTACCTGGTCCGCGTCACCAAAGACAGCGACAAGATCCAAAAAGAAGAATGGATGAACGGCATCAAGTGGCTCAAGTTCCACGACGCACTTGATCAGATCGAATACGAGGACATTGGGAAATTAATGCTGCTTGCTATGAAGCGGATTAGGGAAAAGAACTTATAATGCAAGGCGTTGATACGACACCATTCCAGGATTTTTCCCGTGATAAATTGGGCTTTGAATTCAAAAACATCGAACTATTAATAACGGCGATGACACACCGTAGCTATGTAAACGAGCACAAAAAATCTACCCGTGGACACAATGAGCGGCTAGAGTTCCTGGGCGACGCAGTGTTGGAGCTGTCGGTAACCGACTACCTGTTCCGAACCTATGATGAACCAGAGGGCATCCTGACGAGCTGGCGGGCAGCATTGGTGCGTACGGAAAGCATCAGCGCCGCAGGTGAAGGCGTCGGCTATGAACCACTGTTACGTCTGAGCCGTGGCGAACGTCGTGGTTCCGATCGTGCTAAACAGCAAATCCTCGCCAATGCATTCGAAGCATTAATCGGGGCAATTTACCTCGACCAAGGATACGATCAGGCCGATAAATTTATTACCCGCCACATCCTATCAAAACTCGATGGCATCCTGGCAGCTGGCTCGTGGCGTGATGCGAAATCGCATTTGCAGGAAGTCTCACAGAGTATCGACAACATGACCCCACAGTATCGTGTACTCGAGGAAACGGGCCCCGATCACGATAAAGAGTTCACATTGGGAGTGTTCGTCGGCGACAAATTAATGGGGCAGGGTAGCGGTCCGTCGAAGCAGTCTGCCCAGCAAATTGCTGCGAGCGCTGCATTGGATGAATACGCTCGCATTACGAACAAGAAATCCTGATATAAAACTATTTGCGCGTTACTTGGATCGTAGCTTTGGTATTACCCTGACGACCGACCATTTTGACTTCTAGCTGTTCGTCTCTATAGAGCAACGTATTAGGCTTGTTCTCACCCGTGTCTCGCAGCTCATCTTCGAATTTGTCGAGAGCTCTGTCGGGACGAGTAACGACTACCGACGATGGAAATTCGGTACTAACGTCGTCGTATCGGACCTGGACACTATGATCAGTACCGGTTTTATTGACTGCATAACAGACAAAGGTGACTTCTTTTCCGTTGATCTCACGCGTACCAGAAGATACTAGATTAGGTAACTCGTAATCTTTATCGGACTTTATTGGTTTGCACAGAGTATCATCTACAGCGTCTTCGCTTTTCTCCCAAGAGAAATAGAGGGTCTTGTCCTGTGCTGGAATGCGCAAAACCTTGGCGCCTTTTGCGTGAGCATCAACTATTTCGTAGGTGCCAGACTGGGGGTTATCTATTATTTCGGTCTTGTCTAGTAGGCCTAGTTTGAAGAGTTCAGGATTGGTGAAATCATTACTATCGACGGTTGATTGATAGCCCATCAATGAATTAGTGTCAAACGTAGGGCTGATTTTGCAGTGCTGAATTTTCAGTATATCCGTACAGTCGCTTGTACCGGCGTGATCCGCTCCGGCGCTATGCCCTGTCTCGTGATTTACTGAACGAGGAAAGCCGCTGTCCAGTTCATCCGGTGCAGTTAATGAGGTCGCAGTCATAATAGGGTCTAGGTCATCGTCGGCATAGCCGCCAGTTCTGGACCCACCTGCAACACTCTCGCATCCATATTGATCGACTACGAGTACGTTTAGCGCAGTATCATCACGGTATTTTGCTACATGAGCATCTATTGCAGTGTGTTGTTTCCAGTCTGCACTGTTCAAACAAGCGTTAATCGCCATCGTACCGGTCTTTACGACTGTTATTCTGCTCGGTTTGTATCTGTTAGCAGTCGCATCCTCAAATGAGTCTGCTATCTGGTCTAGGGTCTTTTTGTCGTTTGCCAACAGTTTTTTAGTATAGCTTTTGTCTTCTGCTTCAAGCTGGTTTACTTTTAGCTGACGAATAACGGGCACAAAAATGAGCCGTACGGGTGCGTCTTTGGCCAATAGAGCTCGTGTGAGTTCACCCGGTTCCGGTGGTGGCACATATTCTGGCGCAGGAGTAGTAGGGGTTTCAGAAGTTGGAGCAAATATATCAGGTATATCTGACCCTGGTTTTTCAGGTGAACACCCTGCTATGAAAGTAGTAGTACAGAGCGCTGACGCTAATAATGCCTCACCTTTTCGATTCATATCAATATAATACCATAGATATTAACTAAAGTCAATATATACGTAACATGTTGTTAACGGATTGACATCTGTTGATAACATCAGTATAATCGTTCAAGATTGTTAATAAAGTTCTAATAATAAAAGGAAGTGTTAATTTAAATGCTCGCAATTCGCCTGCAACGGTTGGGCCGCAAAGGCTACGCAGTTTACCGCATCGCTGTACAAGAGTCACAGCGTCATCCTTCAAGTGGCCGCGTCGTCGCTTATGTCGGTAGCTACAACCCGCACACCAAAGAATCAAAAGTAGACATCGAAAAAGCTGAACTGTACCTGAAAAACGGTGCTCAGCCAACGCCACGTGTCGTACGTATCTTCACGGATAACAAAGTAAAACTTCCTGAATGGGTCAAACAACCTACCAGCAAAGAATCAAGCATTAAACACGCTGAAAAACTTCGCCGCAACCGCCCTGCCGAAGAAGTAGCCGCCCCTGAAGCTGCTCCTGAAGCCGAAACACCAGCTGAAGCGTAGAAAGCCTCACGCTAAGAATAGGATAAGCACTATTCACATCAAAACCGCCGAATTACACGGCGGTTTTTTGATACAATGTAATACAGACAGATAACGAGAAGGAGAGGCCGATATGAGCTCTAGTATTGATCAACAGTTTATTGAATATATTGTTAAATCTCTGGTGGGCAACCCAGATGCAGTCAAAGTCGTACGAACTATTGATGAAAAAGGCGTACTGCTTGAGCTGACCGTCGACCCAGAAGATCTCGGCCGCGTCATTGGTAAGCGGGGCTCAACAGCACAGAGTTTACGTGCCCTGCTACGCGCACTAGGGACCAAAAACGACGCACGCTATAACCTGAAAATCGTCGATGTTGACCGTCCCGAGTCTGAACGTAATCTTCCACGGACTGAATCATCGGATTCTGCCCCTGTAAACGCTCCTACCAGTACATATGACGACAGTAATAGCAACTATGTGCACAACTCCCCAGAGGAACCTGTGGAAAAAGAATCAGACCTCGCTAGCAAGACTCGAAAAGAGCTTGCCGACATGGACGATTTGGATATATAATTACCTCAGTTCAAACAACTGCGAGAACTACAAAGCTCTATGCGAGCATCCTACCGAGCCCCAGGGCGGAGTGGAATGAGAGATTTATTTGTGCTAGAAACCCCACCCAAAATTAGGTGGGTTTTTTAGTGGTACAATGAAACAGATGAAAATCCAAATTATTACCCTGTTTCCAGATATGTTCACGGGCGTTTTAAACAATTCCATGATGTGGAAAGCCCAGAACAGTGGCATCGTCGAATTTCAGACGATTGATTTGCGTGAATTTGGATTAGGCCCACGGCGGTCTGTTGACGATACTCCCTATGGTGGTGGCGACGGGATGCTGTTGAAACCCGAACCATTGTTCGCGGCTGTGGAATTAGCAAAACAGAACGACCCAACGGCTAAAGTACTGCTTATGACGCCACGAGGCGAGCGCTGGAAGCAGTCGTTAGCCAAACAGTATGCAGTTGCAGATCATGGCTATATCTTCATCTGTGGCCGCTACGAGGGCTACGACGAGCGCATTACGACGCTTGTTGATAATCAGCTGAGCGTCGGTGATTACGTACTCACAGGCGGTGAGCTGCCAGCCATGACGATTATTGATAGTATCGTCCGTCTGATTCCCGGTGTATTGGGCGGGGAAAATAGTGCTGAGATTGAAAGTTTTGCCGATGACGAAACATTGGAATTTCCGCAGTACACTCGTCCGGAAGTATTCCGTGATATGAAAGTTCCCCAGGTGTTACTCAGTGGTAACCACGCTGAAATAGAAAAATGGCGAGTCAAAAACTCGCTGAAAAAACCTGAAAATTAACGTTGTCCGAACACCGTCAAAGCCCAGGGGAGACGATCCTGGGCTAAGCGTTGTGGTGGAGACTAACAGCGAGGCCCCTTACATTTTTCGTGGTTTTTGTTTTGGTGCTTTCGCTTGGAGAGTACTGTAGCGGGCGAGCAGCAAAAGCACAAGTAGTTTATTATAAAAATACAACAGTTATGGTAATCAGGTATAATAGTCGTAACGTAACCCGGAGGAAATATGAAAGATTTATTTACGCTGAAAACAGTCGACGCTCACTGTGATATTCCATGTGGAATTTATGAAACAGACACAATGACTCACTCGACGGAAACCTGTAAACGGATGCTGCAAAAAATTGAAGAGCTCGGTGAAATAGACAGTGTTGAAAAGCAAAATACGTTGATTCGTAGCGTCATGAACAAGGAAAAACACGCCCAAAAAGTAAAAGACGAACTCTATATTCTGTGGAGTGACTATTTCAAACCAGAACACTTGGAAAAATTCCCTGATCTACATGACAAAATCTGGAAAACCGTCAAACAGGCCAGTACCGTTAAACAAACTGTCAGTATGGACGAAGTCCAGAAACTGTCCGACATGGTGCACGATGTTGCGCATTTGTTTGCTGATTCTAAAGTTAAATAAAACTTGTGATTCGGCGGGTCACCGGTAATAGCATGGCACCAACGCTAGTGCCTGGCGACATCGTTATGACGACGCGCCGTAAGCCACGCGTGGGTAACATAGCTATCGCAGTTCAAAATGGTCGGGAAGTCATAAAGCGTGTCACCAAGGTTTCGGGCGGCAAATTCTATCTGGTGGGAGATAACTCACAGGAAAGCCAGGACAGCAGACACTTCGGTTCTGTGGACACGAGCGCTATACTAGGAGTCGTTATGATACACCTGCCAACTGCAATTGCCCCACCGAAACCACGTGCCGCATATGCAACGAAAGTTGCATTAGTATTGACTGGTGTCATGCTCGTTATGGCACTACTACATCTGGTGCGTATCGATAAACTCATCCCTATCGCCGACATAGTTCTACCAGGGGATTTGGTCTGGGCTGTAGCGTTTGTCTGTATCATCACTACGCTGGAAGTGTTTGCACTACCGTTTTTGCTCGGGATGAAATTGAGTCCGCTCGCACGAATCTGTGGCGGTATCTGTATGGTTCTGGTCCCGCTCACTTGGACCTGCCTGACTATCTGGACACTCGGTAGTTACGAAACAACAGGACAGTTTAGCTCGTATGTGAATATTGCGCCTAACTGGCTACTACTCGTCGTGAATATTCTATGGTTGGGTATTAGTTACTGGGCATTGTGGCTCCTTGGCTTTGACAAAAGCCTTAAACAGTTGAGCACGCGTCGTTAAAATGGTACAATCACATCTGTTCCGCGAGTAAGACCTAGGTTTGTATAAGCGGTAATGATGGGGATTAGCCAAGTGGTAAGGCATCGGGTTCTGGTCCCGTGATCGGGGTGAGAACTGCCAGTGGCAGTTTGCAAGGGAACTTTCCGATGACAACTGGTTGTCAGTCGCGAAATTCCGGGCCCGCCGCAGGTGGGTCGAATCCCTCAACTTAACAATTCATAATTCGAGATTTCACTACCTGGCTTATCGTTGGGGATTAGCCAAGTGGTAAGGCATCGGGTTCTGGTCCCGTGATCGGGGGTTCGAATCCCTCATCCCCAGCCAGGTAGCGAGCTCTCGAATCCCTCATCCCCAGCCAAAGAAAAAGCAAAGCGTCTTCCGGATTTATTGCTTACGCTAATACACTAGCGTATAGTCATAAGTAATTCACTTACCTGAGAGGACAGAAGTGCGCCAGAGATTTTTCGGGTTCAGCGTGCTGTCCGTTATGTTTATGTTGGTTTTCTCCAGCATGACACCGCAGGCCTTTGCCCTTTCGGTATATGGCGCCGGAACAGCCATCAAGCCGTACCGAATCTCTAACTGTAGTGAACTGCGCCAAATGACCAGCTCGGCACACTACGCTCTGGTTCGTAATATTGACTGTTCCGGGGCAGCTTTTACGACTATTAACTCGTTCGGCGCGACGCTCGACGGCCGGAACCACATCGTTACCAATCTAAACGTAACTGGCCGCGGGCTCTTTACCACCCTGAGTGGCACCATTAAAAACCTCAGTATTACCAGTGGTAGCGTGAGTGGCACAACAGGCCTTGGCAGTTTTGCCGGCACCGCCAGCAGCAGTGCGATACTACAAAATGTCCATTCTGCAATTACTATTACCGGCAGTACCAACTGTGGCGGGTTGGTAGGCACGACAACCGGTTCGTTGGTCGTAATCTCACAGAGCACTTTTACGGGAACAATCACCTGCGATGTACTGAGTGGCGGGTTGGTAGGTGCAATGGGCAATAGCACAATATCCGACAGCTACACATCTGGAACCATATATACTGCCTTGAGCGGAATTGTGCAGGTTGGCGGGTTGGTAGGCAGAATAAACAGTGGGCACGTTAACCGAAGCTATAGTTCCACGACTATAGACATGGCGGACAATGTTGGTTTTAGCGACCATTACGCTGGCCTTGTTGGCTGGCTGTCGTTCGGCAGCATTGCTGACTCGTTTGGGGCGGCTACAATTGAGGCAAATGTCGGTAAGGGCGGTATTGTCGGCATCAATC
>Ga0193742_1000848_pt1 | contig 19499 bp, 18 predicted proteins | sample L2c1metaG_FD_165511 | JGI IMG/M metagenome (GOLD analysis project Ga0193742, IMG submission 165511) | Soil microbial communities from a riparian zone of the East river system, Colorado, United States - L2c1 | ecosystem: Environmental > Terrestrial > Soil > Riparian zone | place: USA: East River... | reverse complement strand
GGTGGTGACCGGGACGATCGTCACCGGGTCGGGCCCCCACGCCGGCGACGACGACGCCAACCGGCTCGGCTTCGACCTCGAGTCGGTGGTCCGCATCCACGGCATCGCGGTGCTGGTGTTCCTGGGGCTCACCCTGTGGCTGGTCCGCCGGGCCCGCCACGGCGACGCCGAGCCGTCGGTCACCCGGCGGCTCGAGTGGCTGGTCGGCGTGATCGTGGCCCAGGGGACGGTGGGCTACGCCCAGTACTTCTCGGGCGTGCCGGCGGTGCTCGTGGGCATCCACGTGCTGGGCGCGGCGCTGGTGTGGATCGCCGTCGTCTCGGTGCGGTTGGGCCTCAGCGAGCCCGAAGCGGGTGCGACCACCTCGGACCCGCGGGCAGAGGCAGAGACCCACGTCGACCCGACGAAGCGACCCGTCCGGCTCCCCTAGATGGTCACTCGTGACCAGGTACCCGAGGAACGCGCCGCCGACCGGCTCAACTTGAAGCAGGTCGCCCGGGCGCTCGGTGTCCACTACATGACCGCGTACCGCTACGTCCGCCAGGGACGGCTGCCGGCGGTGCGGGAGGGCAACGTGTGGATGGTCGACCCGGCCGACGTCGAGTCGCTGGCGAGTCAGGTCGAACGACGCGCGCCCGACTGCGGGGTCACCGACGACTGCGACCCCGGCGCCGGCGCCAGAGGTCCGGTGGACTGGCTCGGCCGGTTCCGTGACCGTCTGCTCGCCGGCGACGAGGTGGGCGGCTGGACCGTGGTCAGCCAGGCCTTGGCGAGCGGGTACTCGCCCCAGTGGTGCTACCTGGAGCTGATCAGCGCGGCGATGGCCGGTATCGGGGAGGGCATCGCCTCGGGCCGATTGGCCGTCGCCGACCAGTACGTGGCCACGGCGACCGCGCAGCGGGTAGGTGCCCGCCTCGGTGCCCGGTTCCGGCGGCGGGGACGGTCACGGGGGACCGTCGTGCTGGGTGCACCGACGGGCGAGCGACACGCGCTGCCCATCGCGGTGGTGTCCGACCTGGTGCGCCTGGCCGGGTTCACGGTCGTCGAGCTGGGCGCCGATGTCCCGCCGGAGGCCTTCGGCCTGGCCGCCCGGCGGGCCGAGCGGCCGATCGCGGTCGGCATCGGCGTCACCACCGTGGCGCACCTCGACGCCGCCCGCGCCGCGGTCGCCCGGGTGCGCGCCGACGCCCCGGGTGTGCCGGTGTTGATCGGTGGCCAGGCGGTCCGCAGCCCGGAGGTCGCAGGCCTGCTGGGCGTCACCGTGTGGGCGGCGGATGGTGACGAGGTCGTCGCCGCGATCGAGCGCCTGGCTGCCGACCGTCAGCGCGCCGCCCGCCGGAAACCGTCGGCCATGGCCGTGACGACGTCGCCGTTGCGGATGCCCGGGACGACGTCGGTCAGCTCGACGACGACGTAGCGCTCGTCCTGCACCGCCTGGAGGGTGGAGGCGACGGGATGCGAGCGCAGGAAGTCCTCCTTCTGCTCGACGGTCTCGTCGCCGTAGTCGAGGACCAACACGACGTCCGGTTCGCGGGCCACGACGTCCTCCCAGCTGACCTCGACCCAGTCGTCGTCCACGTCGGCGAAGACGTTGCGGCCGCCGGCCAGCTCGACGAGCGCGGTCGTGTTCTCGCGGCCGCCGGTCGTGTAGGCCTGGTCGGTGCCCGAGTCGTAGACGAACACGTCGACCGGCTCGACGCCGTCCAGCGACGCCTCGACCTCGGCGATGGGTTCTTCGATGGTGGCGATCAGGTCCTCGGCCCGGTCGGGGACGCCGAAGATGGCGCCGATCTCGGTGATGTCCTCACGGACGAGGTCGAGCGAGGGGTCCTCGGCGAAGTCGGGGCAGGAGCCGGTGCTGAGGTAGGTGTCGATGCCGAGCTCGGCGAGGGACTCCCGGCTGCCGGCCGAGTCGTCTTCGAAGGCGGAGGGCCAGCCGGCGACGACGATGTCGGGCTCGGCGGCCAGGACCTGCTCGCGCGACGGTGACTCCTTGGCCAGCTCGGGGACGGTCTCGTAGGCGTCGACCAGGTCGTCGCGGATGGCCGAGTCCATGTAGGCGGTGCCCACCATCCGGTCCTCGAGGCCGAGGGCCAGCATGATCTCGGTGGTGTGCTGGTAGATGACCACGGCCTGCTCGGGAGGCGCGGCGTAGGTGGTCTCGGTGCCGCAGTTCTCGACCGTGACCGGGAAGCTCCCGGCCCCTTCGGCGTCGCCGGTGTCGGAGCCTCCGCCGGCCGTGTCGTCGTCGCCTCCGCAGGCGGCGGTGGCGAGGAGCAGGGCGGCCGCCAGGGCGGCGACGGTCCGGGTGGTCGGGGTCACGGTGTCTCCTCGGGGAGGGAATGGAACAGCAGCTGGGGCCGGCCGGTCACCGGGTGGGCCACGACGGTGGCAGCCACCCCGAAGGCGGTCTCCACGGTGGCGGGCGTCAGCACCTCGTCGACCGGGCCGGCGGTCAGGACCGCACCGGCACGCAGGACGACCACGGCGTCGCAGTAGGCCGCGGCCAGGTTCAGGTCGTGCAGCGCGACCAGCGTGGTCAGGCCCAGCCGGCGCACCAGGCCCAGCACCTCGTGCTGGTAGCGGACGTCGAGGTGGTTGGTGGGCTCGTCCAGCAGCAGGACCTCGGGCCGCTGGGCCAGCGCCCGGGCCACCACGGCCCGCTGGCGCTCACCTCCCGACAGCTGGGCGAGGCTGCGGTGCCCGAGGCCGGCGAGGCCGGTGGCGGCCAGGGACTCCGCGACGATGCGGCGGTCGCCGGGACCGTCGCCGGCCAGCATCCGCTGGTGCGGCAGGCGCCCGAGCCGGACCAGCTCCTCGACGGTCAGGTCGAACTCGCTCGGCTGCTCCTGGGGTACGGCGGCCAGCACCCGGGCGGCGTGCCGGGGCGGCAGGTCCCACAGCAGTCCGGCCCCGAGCCAGGCGGTGCCGTCCTGGGGGGCCAGGGCCCGGTAGAGGAGGCGCAGCAGGGTCGACTTGCCCGACCCGTTCGGTCCCACCAGGCCGACGACCGAGCCGCTCGGCACGTCCAGCGCCACGCCGGTCAGCAGGACGTGGCCGTCGATGCGGAACCCGACGCCGTCGGCGGCCAGCCTCACCGGGCCGCCACCCCGTCGTGGGTGCGCCGGTTGAGCGCCCACAGGAAGAACGGCGCCCCCAGGCCGGCCGTGATGATCCCCACCGGGATCTCCTCCGGCGACGCCACCGTGCGGGCCACCAGGTCGACCGCCACCAGGAACGTGGCCCCCAGCAGGGCCGTCACCGGGATCGACCGGCGGTGGTCGTGGCCGACCAGGAACCGGGCTCCGTGGGGCAGCAGCAGCCCCACGAACCCGATGGCGCCGCTGACCGCCACGACCGTCGCCGTCACCAGGGACGTGAGCACCACCAGCCAGCGCCGCAGCCGGGCCACGTCGACGCCCAGCGCCGCGGCGGTGTCGTCGCCCGCCAGCAGGGCGTTGAGGTGCCGGCCATGCGCCCACAGCACGACCGTGCCCGTCACGACGGCCAGCGCCGCCGGGACGAGCTTGGCCCAGCTCGCCCCCGACAGGCTGCCCAGCAGCCAGAACACGACCGACCGCACGGCGTCCGCGCGGGGAGCGCGGTAGATCAGGAAGCTCGAGATCGCCGACGCCGTGTAGGCCACCGCCGTGCCGGTCAGCACGATCCGCAGCGGCGTCACCGCCCGCCGGGTCGCCAACACCACCACGACCCCGGTGGCCGTCAGCGCCCCGACGAACGCAGCGCCCGACAGTGCCCAAACCCCCAGGCCGGCGCCCGCCCCGAAGGCGATGACCGCCACGGCCCCCACCGAGGCTCCCGACGAGATGCCCAGCAGGTACGGGTCCGCGATCGGGTTCCGCACCGCCGCCTGCAGCGCGGCCCCGACCACCGCCAGGCCCGCCCCCACCAACGCGGCGAGCAGCACCCGGGGGACGCGCACCACCCAGACGATCGTCTCGGTCGACCCTCCCGGTCCCTCGACCGGCAGGCCGAGGCGCTCGCCCACGACCGCCCACACGTCGCCGGCCGGTAGGCGGACCGACCCGATCGACACCGCCAGCGTCGCCACCCCGACCAGGACCACGACCAGCGCGGCGGCCGCGCCGGCGGCCCGGCCCCGCCCCTCGTTCGGCGCCCGGCTCGCGGGCGGGGCGTCGCCATACGCGTCCGCCGGAGCGGCGATCGTGTCCGTGACGTGCCTCCCAGCTCAGGCGCTCCTCGGATCCCGGAGCGCAGGCGCACGGATCCTCACAGCGCCACGCTCCGGCGCCAACGACCACCATTTGGTGCTAACGGCGTGCGCCGGCAGCCAGGTCGGCTTGTGTCACTGCCGTCGGGCAGGTGGTCGTGCGTCGCCGGTGCGTCGGAGTTGAGGGCTGGCCGGGCTTAGCACTGAAAGAGGTGCCGCGGTCTCCCGGCTCGCCGGACCGATGATGGGGTCGATGCCGACCGACCCCGCCCCGCGACCGGCCGAGATCGAGACCGCCGGCCCGGGCGCCGCCACGCTGGCCCGGCTCGCCTCGACGCGGTCGTGGCGGCGCTTCACGACCGACGTGTCCGGCCCGGGATGGGTGCGGCTCGCCGACCGGGTGGCCGACCCGACCGGCCTGGATGCCTGGTTGGCGGCCGAGCTGGCCGGCACGGCGAAGGGCCACAGGGACCTGGCCGGCTCCCTCGTCGCCTATCGGCTCGCCGGGTCGCTGGCCGAGCTGGCGGTCCTTCCGCTGGTGGCCGAGCGGCGCGCGCTGGTCCTGTCGCCCGAGGGCCTGTGGTTGTCGTTCGCCGGCGGCGCCCGCATCGAGGCTGTCGGCCTGCCGGCGCTCACCGTCGCGGTCCTGGCCGGCGACGCCGACGCCGGCCGGCCCGGCACCGTCGTCGTGGATGGCCCCGACGCGCTGCACGCCGTCGTCGCCGAGGGGCTCGTCGCCACCTTCGCGGGTGTGGCGGACGCGGTGCGGTCACGGGCCCCGTTCGGGCTGGCGGGCATCTGGGGCACCCTCGCCGACCACCTGGCCGACGTGGCCCTGCGCTGGGCGCGTGACACCGGAGCCGACCCCGACCGGGCCTGGTCCGAAGCGAACGCGCTGATCGAGGCCCTCCGGGAGCGGCCGGAGCCCCGGCTGCGTGCCCGCCCACGGCGCCACGACGTCACCTGCGCCGCCGGCTCCGGCGCCTTCGTCACCCGGGGGACGTGCTGCCTGATCTACAAGGGCCACGAGCCGGCGCCCGGCGAGACGGGTGGCAGGCACGATCTGATCGCGGCGGCCGCCTGCACGTCGTGTCCGCTGCGGCCGTTCGACGACCGTCAGGCCCTCCTGGTGCGGTACCTGACCGAGCGGGCGGGCCCCGGGCGTTAGCACCGATAGCGGCCGCCCGAGGGTCCTGGGCGGCTCGTCAGGCGGTTGACACCGGTGTAGTTACAATGTTGTAGTTGCCACTAGATGTTGGGTGCAGGTCTCCCTCAGACCGCTACATCTTGCGTTTTGGTCGTTCCTGAACCGCGCCCTCCTGCCGCTGCCCGCCGACTGACACTAGGGATGGAACCGATGGAGACGACCGCGCCGAGGTCGACGGCTGACCGAGACGACAATCCCGCGGGGATGACGGTGCGCAAGCGGGACGGCGGCACGGAGCCGGTACACGTCGAGAAGATCGTGCGAGCCGTGGCCAGGTGCGCCGACGGGCTGAACGTCGACGTCATGCGGGTGGCGACGCGCACGATCAGCGGTCTGCACGAGGGGATCACGACGTCGGAGCTCGACCAGCTGTCGATCGCCACGGCGGCGGCGCTGACCGCGGAGGAGCCCGACTACTCCCGCTTCGCCGCCCGCCTGCTGGCCGGCTACATCGAGAAGGAGGTGATGGGGCAGAACATCTACTCGTTCTCGCAGTCGATCAAGGCCGGCGCGGCCAACGGGATCATCGCCGAGCAGGTCGCGGACCTGGTGGCGGCGAACGCCTACAAGCTCGACCTGGCCGTCGAACCCGAGCGCGACCGGGGCTTCGAGTACTTCGGGCTGCGCACGGTCTACGACCGCTACCTGATCAAGGACCCGGAGTCGCGGCTCGTCACCGAGACCCCGCAGTACTTCTTCCTGCGGGTGGCCTGCGGGCTGGCCGACACGGCCAAGGAGGCGATCGCGTTCTACCGGCTGATCAGCAGCCTCGAGTACCTGCCGTCCACGCCGACGCTGTTCAACAGCGGCACGAACCACAGCCAGATGTCGAGCTGCTACCTGCTCGACTCGCCGGCCGACGAGCTGGCGTCGATCTACGAGCGCTACGCCGACATCGCCAAGCTGTCGAAGCACGCCGGCGGCATCGGGGTGTCGTGGTCGCGGATCCGCTCGACCGGTAGCCACATCCAGGGCACCAACGGCCTGTCCAACGGCATCGTGCCCTGGCTGAAGACGCTCGACAGCTCGGTCTCGGCCGTCAACCAGGGCGGCAAGCGCAAGGGCGCGGCCTGCGTCTACCTCGAGTCGTGGCACGCGGATGTCGAGGACTTCCTCGAGCTGCGCGACAACACCGGCGACGAGATGCGCCGCGCCCACCACCTCAACTTCGCCAACTGGGTGCCCGACGAGTTCATGCGGCGGGTCGAGGCCGACGGCACGTGGTCGCTGTTCGACCCCAAGGTCGTGCCCCACCTCGTCGACCTCTACGGCGACGACTTCGCACAGGCCTACCGGGCCGCCGAGGACGCCGGCCTCGCCGTGCGGTCGACGCCGGCCCGGGCGCTCTACGAGCGGATGCTGCGCACGCTGGGCGAGACCGGCAACGGCTGGATGACGTTCAAGGACGCCTCCAACGCCAAGTCCAACCAGACCCGCTCCGACCGGCCCGACCACGTGGTGCACCTCTCCAACCTCTGCACCGAGATCATCGAGGTCACCGACGCCGACACCCACGCCGTGTGCAACCTCGGGTCGATCAACGTCGGGGCCCTGGTCCGGCGCGACGCCGACGGTCGCCCGGCGTTCGACTTCGCCCGCCTGCACGAGATCGTGCGCACGGCCGTCACGTACCTCGACCGGGTCATCGACCGGAACTTCTACCCGACGCCCCAGGCCGAGTCGTCGAACGCCAAGTGGCGGCCGATCGGGCTCGGCCAGATGGGCCTCCAGGACGTCTTCTTCAAGCTCGGCCTGCCCTTCGACAGCCCCGAGGCCCTCGACATGTCGACCCGCATCGCCGAGGAGATCTACTTCTCGGCGGTCGAGCGGTCGGTCGAGCTGGCCGAGGAGCTGGGCGCCCACGCCTCCTTCCCCGACTCCAAGGCGGCGCAGGGCACGTTCCAGTTCGAGCTGTGGGGCGTCGCGCCGACCGAACCCGAGCGGTGGGACGCACTGCGGGAGCGGATGGTGTCGAGCGGGATGCGCAACAGCCTCCTGCTGGCCATCGCCCCCACGGCGACGATCGCCAGCATCGCCGGCTGCTACGAGTGCATCGAGCCGCAGCTGTCGAACCTGTTCAAGCGCGAGACCCTGTCGGGCGAGTTCCTGCAGGTCAACCGCTACCTGGCCGACGACCTCAAGCGGTTGGGCCTGTGGACGTCGGAGGTGCGGGACGCGATCAAGCGGTCGGAGGGCTCGATCCAGGACATCGCCCTGATCCCCGAGGACGTGCGCCGGACGTACCGCACAGCGTGGGAGCTGTCGATGCGGTCGCTGATCGACCTGGCCGCGGCCCGCGGCGCCTACATCGACCAGTCGCAGTCGCTGAACCTGTTCTCCGAGTCTCCGACGATCGACTCGCTCTCGGCCATGTACTTCCACGCCTGGAAGACCGGCCTGAAGACCACCTACTACCTGCGGTCCCGCCCCCGTACCCGTATCAACCAGGCGACCGTGGCGCTGGCCGACCCGGTTGCCGTCGTGAAGTCGCCGGAGCAGATCGCCTGCTCCCTCGAGAACCCCGAGTCCTGCGAGGCCTGCACCTGATGACCGACACGATCGAACCCTCCGCCCTGTTCCACCCGGACAACGCCGCGGGCCTGCAGCACCTGCCTGGCATGGAGGCCCGCCAGAACATCCTCGACCCCGGGTTCTCGCTGACGCTGCGACCGATGCGCTACCCGGCGTTCTACGAGATGTACCGCGACGCCATCGCCAACACGTGGACGGTGGAAGAGGTCGACTTCTCCACAGACCTCTCCGACCTGCGCGACCGGCTCACGCCCGAGCAGCACCACCTGGTGAAACGGCTCGTGGCCTTCTTCGCCACCGGCGACTCGATCGTCGGCAACAACCTGGTGCTGCACCTCTACAAGCACATCAACTCACCCGAAGCCCGCATGTACCTGGGGCGCCAGCTGTACGAGGAGATGCTCCACGTGCAGTTCTACCTGACGCTCCTCGACAACTACGTCCCCGACCCCCGCGAGCGCCAGGCCGCGTTCGCCGCCGTCGAGAACATCCCGTCGATCAAGCGCAAGGCCGATTTCTGCTTCAAGTGGATGTGCTCGATGGACGAGATCGGCGAGCTCAAGACGATCCAGGACCGGCGCCGCTTCCTGCTCCACCTGATCTGCTTCGCCGCCTGTGTCGAGGGCCTGTTCTTCTTCGCCGCCTTCTCGTACGTCTACTTCCTGCGCGACCGGGGGCTGCTCAAGGGGCTGGCCGACGGCACGAACTGGGTGTTCCGCGACGAGTCGATGCACATGAACTTCGCCTTCGAGGTCGTGCGCACGATCCGGGAGGAGGAGCCCGAGCTCTGGACCGACGACGTGCAGGCCGCGGTGCGCGACATGCTCGCCGAGGCCATCGAGTGCGAGCTCATGTTCGCCCGCGACATGATCGGCGACGGCGTCCCCGGCCTCTCGATCGGCGACATCGGCCTCTACCTCGAGTACGTGGCCGACCAGCGCCTGGCCGTGCTCGGGATCGCCAAGCAGTACGGCACCAAGAACCCGTTCTCGTTCATGGAGCTGCAGGACGTCCAGAGCCTCAGCAACTTCTTCGAACGGGGCGTCGCCTCCTACCAGATCGGCATCACCGGCACCGTCGACCTCGACGCCGCCTTCTAGAAAGGAGTGTTCGCCGGCCGTCGCGTGCGACAATGGAGGTGATGCCGACCGTCGGCTCACTGCCGCTTGAGGTTGCACCGGTCGAGGCGGACAGACCGGTCGGAGACACGGAGGTCGATCCCGACCGCCCGTGGGTGGTCATCGTGTGGAACGACCCGATCAACCTCATGACCTACGTGACCTACGTGATCCAGAAGCTGTTCGGCTACCCCCGCGAGGTGGCCGAGAAGCTGATGCTGCAGGTGCACTACGAGGGCCGGGCCGTGGTGTCGAGCGGTCCCCGCGAGAAGGCCGAGCTCGACGTGTTCCGGCTGCACGAGCACGCCCTCTGGGCCACGATGCAGCAGGACTAGGGCGGTCGTCGTGAAGCGGGTGAAGCGCCGTGCGGCAGATCGGTTCCGGATCAAGCTGCCGTCGAACGAGCAGCTGCTGCTGACCGAGCTCGTCGACCAGCTCCACGACCAGCTGTCGGGCTCCACCGACGAGCCCCACCTGCGCCGGCTGTTCCCGCCCGCCTACGCCAACGACGCCGAGCGCGACGCCGGCTACCAGGTGCTGACCCGCGACGAGCTCCTCGAGCGGAAGATGCAGGCGATCGCCGTGGTGCGACGGACGCTCACGGGTGGCGACCTCGACTCCGAGGAGCTGGGCGCCTGGATGACCATCATCAACTCGATGCGGCTGGTGCTGGGGACTCGTCTCGACGTCGACGAGGACCCGGTGGTCCCCGACGCCGACGATCCCCTGGCGCTCCCCTACGCCGTGTACGAGTACCTGGGCGTGCTGCTGTACCAGGTGGTCGAGGCCCTGGGCGACGACCTGCCGCCGCCCACCGCCACGTCGAACTAGCCGCTCGCGGCTGCGGCCGGGTCGGCTGGTGCCTGTCCGGGGACCGCGTCCTTGAGGCACTCCACGGCCTCGTTGAAGGGCGCGTCCTGCTCCGCCTGGGACGTGTCGGCCGTCAGCATCGTCATCTCCTGGCCCTCGTAGCCCCAGGCGAAGTCGTTCCAGACGAGCACCCGCTGGTCGGCGCAGGTCAGCGTCACCGGCCGGGGGACGACCATCTCCTCGCCCCGGCTGCAGGCCTCGCCGAACGTGATCGGGTCGATCACCAGGCCCGGCCCGAACACCTCTTCGCAGGGCGAGATCCCGTCGGGCAGCGGGACCGTCTTGGAGAGCTCTTCCTCGCCTCCGCCCCGGGAGCAGCCGGCGACGGCGACGACCGCTGCACAGAGGACGATCCCCACCCGACTACCGGCCCGCGTCATAGGGCGGGAAGCTTAGAGCGTGGAAGCCGGTTTGGGCCGGTGGGACGGTTTGCTACTGTGTGCCCTCGCTCCTGCGGGGGATACCTGGCCCCCATCGTCCAGTGGCCTAGGACACCACCCTTTCAAGGTGGCGACACGGGTTCGAATCCCGTTGGGGGTGCGTAGAAAACAAGATCGTGGTCCCGTGGTGCAGTTTGGAGTGCACGCCGGCCTGTCAAGCCGGAGGTCGCGGGTTCAAATCCCGTCGGGACCGCCACCACCGCTACCGCCCTCCGGGGCGGTAGCGGCACGGTCGGGTAGCTCAGTTGGCAGAGCGTCCGCCTGAAAAGCGGAAGGTCACCGGATCGACGCCGGTCCCGACCACTCAGATGACCAGGCCAAAAAGCCTGGTCATCGCCAGTTTTCGGCCATCTGCCGTGCGGACAGGCGTTGCCCCCAGCGGCCACGGATTGCCCCCTCCTGACGGGCGTTCGTTGCACGTTCGCCGCGCGACAGCGTGAGCCACAGCGCCATTCGACCGCTACGCAGCGCGATGCGGCCACAATGAAGGCGTGGTGGTGCGCGTCGAGGTCAACCCGCGGTTGATTACGTGGGCGCGCCACCGGTCCGGTGTAGAGCCTGCTGACCTCCGCCGGAAGTTCCCGAAGCTCGACGAGTGGGAACGGGGCGAGTCCAGGCCCACGCTTAGGCAGCTCGAAGGACTTGCGAAAGCCACCCACACACCGGTGGGGTTCCTCTTCCTGGACCAGCCGCCCGTCGAGGCGGTGCCTATCCCCGACTACCGGGCGTTCGGTGACGCGGGTGTGGAAGCACCGAGCGCGGACCTCCTGGACACGATCTACCAGTGCCAGCAGCGCCAAGAGTGGTACAGGTCTTTCGCTCAAGCCGAGCAAGACATTGCTTTGCCCTTTGTGGGGTCGCTGTCCGTGTCCACCTCGATCGTGGCTGCCGCTTCCGCGCTCCGGGAAGTCCTGGCCTTCGAGCCCGGTGCTCGCGGATCTACTTTCTCCGGTGCTTTCCGCCTGCTAGCTGAAGAGGCAGAGGAGCATGGAATCCTCGTAATGGTGAGCGGGATCGTCGGCAGTAACACACGTCGCAAGCTCGATCCCGAGGAGTTTCGTGGCTTCGCACTCGTCGATCCGCTCGCTCCTCTGGTGTTCGTGAACGGAGCGGACACCAAGGCAGCGCAGACCTTTACGTTGGCTCACGAATTAGCTCACATCTGGATTGGCGAGACCGCGCTTTCTGATGCAGATGTACTAGGCGAGGCACCCCAGAACATCGAACAGTGGTGCAACCGAGTAGCGGCGGAGTTTCTCGTGCCAATCGAGACCGTCTCTCGGCTATACAACCCGAACACCGAGCTGACTCCAGAACTCGACCGCCTCGCCAAGTGGTTCAAGGTCAGCACCCTTGTGATACTACGGCGCCTCTACGAGGGGGGATTCCTGAAGTGGGATTCCTACCGCAAGGCCTACCAGGCGGAGCTGGCGAGAGTCCTGGAACTCATGACAGGGCGCGAAGCCAGTGGAGGGGACTTCTACAACACTCAGCCCGTCCGCCTCAGTAAACGTTTTACCCGAGCCCTCGTCAGTAGCACCCTCGCCGGGCGGACGCTCTACACGGACGCGTTCGAAATGCTGGGGTTCCGGAAGCTCTCGACATTCAACGAGCTGGCGAGCCGCCTGGGAGTCCGTTGATGGCGTATCTCCTCGATACGGATGTCTTCATCCAGGCGAAGAACCTTCACTATGGCTTCGACTTTTGCCCTGGCTTCTGGGACTGGATCGACGACCAGTTCGCCAAGCACGACGTGTTCAGCATCGAGAAGGTCAAGGACGAGCTAGTAGCGGGAGGCGACGATCTGGCGACGTGGGCCAAGAATCGGTTGTCTGGATTCTTTGTTGCACCGAGCACACAAGACCTTGCCAGCCTTCGCGCAGTAAGCACCTGGGCAAACGGAGCTGGGTACGAGCCGGCTGCTGTGAGCATCTTCCTTCAAGCCGCCGACTACTACCTTGTGGCGCAGGCGCATGCGAGCGGCCATACCGTGGTGACTCATGAGGTTCCTTCGCCGTCCATAAGGAAGCTGAAGATCCCAGATGCTTGCATCGGCATGGGCGTTAAGTGCATTACACCCTTCCAGATGCTACGTGTTGAACAGGCACGGTTCGTCTTAGGCACTTAAGGGCCGAGCGGCTGAATGTTGCACTCAACCTGCGACACCTAACTCTCCGAACGTCCCATCGCCGCCGCCAGCACCCGCTGTGACATCCCGAGCGCCTTGCGGAAATGAGCCCCGCGGCCGCCTCTCCCCTTCCGGGGGTCTGACTGGTTCGACGTCACAACTTCAAGAGTCGCCCCGCTGTCAGGCGTTTCGCAGCACGTTCGCAACGCCCGGGCATCTCGCCCGCACGAGAACCGCGGCATGACGAGGAAGCGGCCTCGGTCGAAGGAAGTAGATGGTCTCCTGGCGACGCCGGTGCATCGCCACCGCGGCTTCACCTTCCACGACCGGCGCCACCATCCGAGACCTCATGCTCCGCCTCGGCCACGCCTCCGAAGCCGCCGCCCGCCGCTACCTCCACACCATCGAAGGCCGCGACGCCGAAATCGCCGCCCCCCTGTCAGGCCTTGCTCAAGGCGCCCCTCATCAGCACGCCTGCCAGGCGCGGGCACGCCCGACATAGCCTGAACAGCGAGGAAGCTACGCAGGCCTAAGGTTGGCACCAGTGACAGCCATCAAGATCGGTCCGTGGCGCCGCGAGCTGGTCAAGCTTCTAAGCGATCCCTCATCTACGGGCTCGTTCGGGCTTCAACTAAACCGAGATCGAGCCTACACCTATCTTCAATTTATCTACGAGAACCAACAGGACAGCCACCGACGAGCTGAACGACATCTCTTGTTTGCCGTAGTCGTGGTTGGCTTTGTAGAGCTGGCCAGCCGCTCTCAGGTTCAGGAGTTAGACATCCTCGGAATGAGGATTGCCAATATTGGCCTACTTATCCGAGTCGCCGTTATCGCATACTGCTGGTTCGTCTCGCACGCATGGCGTGCCAGCGTCGTCGCCGGTAGTCTTGGCTATCGCAAGGCCCAGGTACTTAACCTGCTTGGGGTAACGGAATCAAGTCCCGATGAGGTGGGATTTTCCTATTCGGGCATCAACCTTCTGAGCCTGGGTAGCCGAACTGGGCGTATAGCCCGAGTCGGTGAGGGGATCGGGACGGTCTACCTTCTCAGCATAACCATCGCGGCGGTAATCATCGCTGGTCATGTGACATGGGTAGCGTGGCGAGCCACAGGTCTAGACCTGTGGCTCGTGCTCGTAGTCATTTTCAGTTCAGTATTGCTGTTCATGGGAATGCTTGACATCTCGTACGCAATCGCCTTCACAAGGCAAGAGGACCCCGACACTCGCCGCTTCGTTCGATGGTTTTCGACTTATCGTCGACTGCGCCGAGACACCAGACGGCAGGTCCGAGTCACTGGCCAGACTCTGATAGACAGATACCAGTCGATGGAGAAGCTTCCATGGTGGACGCTAGCCCGGAAGTTCGATCGCCTTCGTCGCTATTACCGCGAATACAGCGCTGCGACTCAAGCTGCAGTTCGCGAGCGTGACGCGGCTGTTCATGAGTTACTTAAGGACGTCGACGACACCGACCACCACACCTCCCAAACACGCCGGGATGGCGCATGAAGTTGCACGTTCGCCGCACGCGGCCGGTTCCCATGGTCCCTCATCAGCCCAAAGTCCGGAGCCTGAAAGCGGAAGGTCACCGGATCGACGCCGGTCCCGACCACCAGATGACCAGGGTCCACCGCCCTGGTCATCTTTCATTTCGGGCGGAAAACCCGGGCTAGCAGAGCTTGCCGATGTACCACGCGTACTGGATCACCCAGGTGGACAGGTGGCCCAGATGCGTGTCCCCAGGCCCGACGCAGATGTTCCGGTAGGTGGTTCCCCAGATGTTCCGGGCGTCGATCAGGACATGGGTGTTGCCGCAGTGGCGGTAGGTCTCGCCCCCGACGAAGCCACATGCCTGGGCTTCCACATCGCCGGACGTCGCCGCGGCGTCGTCGACCACCGCGGACACTTCACTTGCCTGAGCGGGCCCACCGACGTCGATCGACGTGATGCTGGCTGCAACGGCGACACCGAGGACTGCAGCAAGGCGCTTCATCTTGTGCATGGCTTCCTTTCACAGGTTGACACCAGGAGACAGGCAGAGCCCGACATGGACGATGACGGGGTGGAGTCTGCGCGGTGCCTGCTAGCGGGCTGCTAGCGACCTGCTAGCCCCGGATCTCGCAGTGCGCGGCCAACGGGGAACTCACCGGCTCGACGCCGGTCCCGACCACTCAGATGACCAGGGTCCACCGCCCTGGTCATCTTTCGTCTACGGGGCTGCGGGTTCCGACGTCGGGGTGGAGCCGGCGCTCTCGGCGCTGTGGAGGTGGAGGCGCTTCGATTTTGCGCGGGCGGCCATCACCTGGAGGGTGGTGAGGGCACCGCCGACGTAGGTGATCCCCTGGGCGACGCACGCTGCGCACATGGCGACGACGGTAGCTGTTCTAACCTCGGGCCGGCATGCGTCCCACCGTCGAGCGACCGCCCGCCGACGCCAAGACCTGGATCGGCATCGCGATGGCGATCGTCGGTGCCCTCACGCTCATCGGCCTGGTCGTGCTGTGGCCCCGGGGCGACGCGCCCGACGTCGGACCGCAGCCGCAGGACTACGTGGACGGCACCATCGTCACCACGACGCCCGGCTCCACGTGCACCGACATCGAGGTGGACGGAGCCACGGACTGCGTCACCTACGACGTCAGGGTCTCCGGGGGCGAGCAGGTGCAGTTCTCGGTCCGGCCGACGCAGACCGAGGTGCCCGACCTCGAGACCGGCGACCGCATCGTCCTTCGCTACTTCCCCGACAGCCCCGCCGAGTTCCGGTACGCCTTCGCCGACTACCAACGGTCCACCCCGCTGCTGTGGCTGGTGGCGGCGTTCGTGGTGGTGGTGCTGGCGTTCGGCCGCCTGCAGGGGATCCGGGCGCTGGCCGGGCTGGGCCTGAGCCTCGCCGTGCTGGTCACGTTCGTGGTGCCCGCCCTGCTGCGCGACTCACCGGCCCTCATGGTGGCGCTGGTCGGCAGCGCGGCCGTCGCCTTCCTCGCCATCTACCTGGCCCACGGCGTCGGCGTCACCAGCTCCATCGCCCTGGCCGGCACACTGGCCAGCCTGGCCCTCACGGCGCTGCTGGCCGTGGTGGTGGCCTCGGCGGCGCAGCTCTCCGGCCTGGCCAGCGAGGAGGCCCAGACCCTCAGCATCACCGCCCAAGCCCTCGACCTGCGGGGGTTGCTGCTCGCGGGCATCGTCATCGGCGCCCTCGGCGTGCTCGACGACGTCACCGTGTCGCAGGTGTCGACGGTGGCCGCCCTGCGCCGCGCCAACCCCCAGATGGGAACCCGGGCGCTCTACGGCGAGGCCAACCGCGTGGGCCGCGACCACGTCGCCTCGGCGGTCAACACGCTGGTGCTCGCCTACGCCGGCGCCTCGCTGCCGCTCCTGCTGTTCTTCGCCCAGGGCAACCAGCCCGTCGGCCGCCTGCTCACCGGCGAGCTGGTCGCCGTCGAGGTCGTGCGGATGCTGGTCGGGTCCATCGGGCTGGTGGTGTCGGTGCCGCTCACCACGTTCCTCGCCGCCACCATCCTCAGCCGCACCGACGACGTCCCCGACGACGGCCACGGACACGCGCACGGCCACATCGACGACCACGACCCGCACGACCCCTACGCCGTCGACCGTTGGGCCGACCCCCAGCCGGTGCCGCCACTGCCCGCACCGCAGGCACCGCGAGCACCGGCATTGCGACCCCGGCCGAGACGACGAGCGCCCCGCCCCGAGTGGCCGACGCCCGGTCCCCAGGACGGCGATCCGGAACCCTGGTTCTGAGCGCTGAGCGCCAACCGCTGAGGGCTCGCTGAGCGACTACGGCTGCGGCGGGCGGTGCAGGCGCACCACGCCGTCGTCGATCGCCGCCTGCGCCACCGCCGCGGCCACCTTGGGCGCCACGTGCGGGTCGAACACCGACGGGACGATGTGGTCCGGCGCCAGCTCGTCGGTGACGCACTCGGCGATGGCACCGGCCGCCGCCAGCTTCATGTTCTCGGTGATCGAGGTGGCGGCGACGTCGAGCGCCCCCCGGAAGATGCCCGGGAACGCCAGAACGTTGTTGATCTGGTTGGGGTAGTCGCTGCGACCGGTGGCGATGATCTTCGCCAGCCCGTCGGCCTCCTCCGGCGTGATCTCCGGCGTGGGGTTCGCCATCGCGAACACGATCGGGTCGGGCGCCATGCGCCGCAGGTCGGACGCCGTGATGATGCCGGGCCCGGACACACCGATGAACACGTCGGCCCCGGGCAGCACCTCGCCCAGCGTGCCCTCGCGGCGCTCCGGGTTGGTGTGCTCGGCGAACCACAGCTTGGCGACGTTGAGGTCGTCGCGGCCCTCCCAGATGGCGCCCTTGCGATCGACGCCCACCAGCCGGGTGACGCCTGCCTGCATGAGGATCTTGCTGATCGCCACGCCCGCGGCGCCGACGCCCGCGATCACCACCGACAGCTCGTCCATCTTCTTGCCGGTGATCTTCAGGGCGTTCTCCAGCGCCGCCAGGGTCACCACCGCGGTGCCGTGCTGGTCGTCGTGGAACACCGGGATGTCGAGCAGGTCGTTGAGGCGCTCCTCGATCTCGAAGCACTCGGGGGCGGCGATGTCCTCGAGGTTGATGCCCCCGAACACCGGCGCCAGCCGCACCACGGTCTCGACGATCTCGTCGGGCGTGTTGACGTCGAGGCAGATGGGGAAGCCGTCGACGCCGGCGAAGTGCTTGAACAGCAGCGCCTTGCCCTCCATGACCGGCATCGCGGCCTCGGGGCCGATGTCGCCGAGCCCCAGCACCGCGGTGCCGTCGGTGACGATGGCCACCGTGTTCTTCTTGATGGTGAGGTCGTGGACGCGGGCGGGGTCGTCGGCGATCGTCTGGCAGACACGAGCGACGCCGGGCGTGTAGGCCATCGACAGGTCGTCGCGGTCGGCCACCGGCATCCGGGCCAGCACCTCGATCTTGCCGCCGTCGTGCATCAGGTAGGTGCGGTCGAGCAGCTCCAGCACCTCGCACCCCGGAAGACCCTCGACCGCGGCCCGCACCTCGGCGATGTGCGCCTCGTTGCGACAGTTGACGACCAGGTCTTCCTCGAGCGCCGGACCCCGTACGTCGAAGCCGCCGATCGCCGTGATGTTGGCGCCGACATCGCCGATCGCGGTGGCCAGGAGGCCGAGCGATCCGGGGCGGTTGTCGAGGCGCACCTTCAGGCGGATGGAGTAGGCAGCTGTCGGGGTGGTCGTCACGGAGGGTAAGTATCCCTCACCACGCAGACCGCCGAAACCGGGTTTGACGTCGTACTGTCCACAAGTGATGCCAGGCGACACGGTGTTCGAGGTTGTCGAGGCCGGCGGATGCGAGCAGGTGGTGTTCTGCAACCACCCGGCGAGCGGGCTGCGGGCGATCATCGCGATCCACTCCACCGCGCTCGGCCCGGCGCTCGGCGGCACCCGCTTCTACCCCTTCGCCAGCGAGCGCGAGGCGCTGGTCGACGTGTGCCGGCTGGCCCGCGGGATGACCTACAAGCACGCCGCCTGCGGCAACGACCTCGGCGGCGGCAAGGCCGTCATCCTCGGCGACCCGACGGCGCTGCGCAGCGAGGCCCTGCTGCGGGCCTACGGACGGTTCGTCGACGGCCTGGCCGGTCGCTACCTCACCGCCGAGGACGTGGGCACCACCCAGGCCGACATGGACCTGATCCGCCGCGAGACTCCGTACGTCACCGGGGTGAGCGAGTCGTTGGGCGGGTCGGGCGACCCCTCGCCCGCGACGGCCTGGGGCGTCATGTGGGCCATGCGGGCGGTGGCGGAACGACTCTGGGGGTCGTCGTCGCTGGCCGGCCGCCACGTGTGCATCTCCGGGGTGGGCAAGGTGGGAGCGGCGCTGGCCGGGCACCTGGCCGACGAGGGCGCCAAGCTCACGGTGGCCGACGTCGACAGCGGGCGCGCCAGCCTGACCGCCGAACGCCACGGCGCCCTGGTGGTCGCGCCCGAGGCGGCCCACACCGTCGGCTGCGACATCTTCTCGCCGTGCGCGCTGGGCGCGGTGCTCAACCGGCACTCGATCCCGGAGCTGGGCTGCGCCGCCGTGTGCGGGTCGGCCAACAACCAGCTGGACACCGAGGCCGACGCCGTGCGACTGGCCGAGCGGCGCGTGCTCTACGCGCCGGACTTCGTCGCCAACGCCGGCGGGGTCATCAACATCGCCGAGGAGCCCCACGGCTACGTCCGGGACCGCGCCTACGAGCGGATCACCGGCATCCACGCGACGCTGCTCGACGTGTTCGCCCGGGCCGACGCCGAGCGGACCACCCCGTCCGACGCCGCCAACCGCCTCGCCGAGGACCGCATCCAGGCCGTCAGCCAGGTCAAACTCCTCCGCGGCCGCTGACCGGGGGTTGGGCCGCCACGGGGCGTGGAAACGCTGAGAGGTGGACAAGACCCCCGCCCCGCCACCAGTAGTGTCGGTCCCCATGAACGCGCACGCGGCCGAGCTCGCCTGGCAGATCGAGCCGAACGGGCCGCTCGTCGGTGAGGTCGAGGTCGCGGGGTCGAAGAACGCCGTGACCAAGCACATGGTGGCGGCCATGCTCGGCACGGCGCCCAGCACCATCACCAACGTGCCCGACGTCGGTGACGTGGGCATCACCGCCGACATCCTCACCTCACTGGGTGTGGGCGTCGGCATCGAGGGTGACCGGATCACGATCGAGCCCACCACCACGCCCGGCGCGCACGTGCCGCTCGAGTTCACCGGCCTCAACCGCATCCCCATCCTGCTGCTGGGCCCGCTGCTGCACCGCAACCACGAGGCGTTCGTGCCCCTCGTCGGCGGCGACCGCATCGGCCAGCGCCCGGTCGACTTCCACATCGCCGCGCTGCAGGCCATGGGCGCCGACATCGAGGTCGGCTCCGACGGCATCGTCGCCCGGGCCGAGCAGCTGCGGGGCGCCCGCATCACGCTGCCCTACCCCAGCGTCGGCGCCACCGAGAGCGTGCTGCTCACCGCCGTGCTGGCCGAGGGCCGCACCGTGCTGC
>Ga0193742_1000847_pt1 | contig 19502 bp, 28 predicted proteins | sample L2c1metaG_FD_165511 | JGI IMG/M metagenome (GOLD analysis project Ga0193742, IMG submission 165511) | Soil microbial communities from a riparian zone of the East river system, Colorado, United States - L2c1 | ecosystem: Environmental > Terrestrial > Soil > Riparian zone | place: USA: East River... | reverse complement strand
ACGATCCGGCGCGGCAACGGCGCATCGAGCGGACCCTGCTTCGCATGGGTCTGGAGATCGACGACCTGGTCGTGCTGGACGACTAAAGACCCGCGTGGGGCGGTGGAGAGCGGCCAAGTGCGTGGTGGCACGCGGTCGTAACGTAGTACTCCTGCAGATCTCGGTTTTACTCCTACCGTGCATGGTCTGACCCCCACGTAAGAGAAGGACCCCCCTGGCTATCTGGCTCGGGGGGTCCTTCCATGTGCGGTACGCGCTGTCAGGGTCTGGCGTCCGTCGTGAGAGACCGTATAACAACTACCGGTGGTATGGTCAACATCTGGCCCGTACCGGGCTCCATTGAAGGTATCCCAGCGCTCAACCGCAGGGGTCGAGGGCGATGTGTTTCTCGGTACGGGTCTTTTCACGCTCAGGCAATCTGGACTGCGTATCAAGTCAACTGGTCCCAGTTGTTGCGCTACGCAGTCCAACTTCCGTAGAGTCCTCAGCATGAGAACGGGGAAAGCCGAACGCCTGAAGAACCCGCCGATCCTGGTGGGTATCTACGCACGCATCTCCGAGGACAAGGACGAGGAGACCAAAGACGACCCGGACTCGCTGAGCGCGGGCGTCAAGCGCCAGGAGAAGGACGGCCGGGCGCTGTGCAAGGTGCGCAACTGGAGCGTCTACAAGGTCTACATCGACGACGACCTGTCGGCCTACAAGCGCAACGTCTACCGCGAGCAGTTCTGGCAGATGCTGGCCGATCTGAAGGCCGGGATCATCCAGGGTATCGTCTGCTACGACATCGACCGTTTCACCCGCCAGCCGAAAGAGCTGGAGGCCGCTGTCGACCTGTACGAGGCCGACTCGTCCCTGGTCTTCGCATCGGTGACCAACGACCTCAACCTGGCCACCGCAGACGGCCAGACTTTCGCCCGGTTGCTGGTCACGATGGCCAACAAGTCTTCCCACGACACGGCCCGCCGGGTGGCACGTAAGCACCTGGATATGGCCGAACGTGGCAGGCCTGCCGGTAGCCGATTCCGGCCGTTCGGCTGGCAGCCTGACAAGATCAGCCTGCACCAGATCGAGGGTCCGATTGGTCGGCAGATCTGCGAGAAGTTCCTGGCCGGGAAGAAGTTGCTCACCATCGTCCAGTGGCTCAAGGTCGAGAACGTTACCCACACCAGCGGCGGACCCTGGACCACCACCGCACTGCGCGCCTGGCTGAGGATGCCCAGGCTGGCCGGATGGCGGTCCTACAAGAGCGAGACCATGCTGGTGGACGGCCAGCCGATCTGGTGCAACGAGCGGCTCGTGGACGACAAGGAATGGGAGCGCATCCAGGCGAAGCTCGACGGCAACGCCAGCAACGTCGCTCACGTGGACTTCAGCCGCAGGCACCTTTGTGCGGGCCGGATCCGCTGCACCTGCTCGGGCGCGAAGATGACCGGCAGCCAGGGGGAATGGAAAGGCAAGGACCAGAGCTGCTACCGCTGCCCGGCCGGTGGCAGCGTGCGGGCTAACTGTGGCTCGAACACCATCAGCCTGCGCCACACGGACACGCTGATCTCCGACCTTGTCTACACCCGGCTGACCCGCACGGACGAGAAGTTCGACCAGCCGATCGGAACGCTGTGGCCGGGTCAGGTCGAGATGGCCCAGAAGCAGGAGCAGAAGGCCGAGCTGATGCAGGCCTACCGCGCAGGCACGCTGCCGTCGTCGGTGGTCTTCCCCGAGGTCAACCGGCTGGAGGGCGAGATCGAGGTCCTGCTGAAGCAGCGCAAGGCCTGGACCCGCAACGACGCCACGGCGGTCAACCGGGACCACATGAAGGACGTCCTGGAGCACTGGACGGACCCTGACTACTTCGACCAGAAGCGCGAGCTGGTGCAGTCGGAGATCCAGACCATCATCGTGAAGAAGGCCGAGAGCAAGAACGCTCGCTGGAATCCAGAGCGCCTGGAGGTGCTGTGGTTCCCCATCGCAGGATGATCTCGCGGGAGCGCTCCGACAGGTGGGCAGGCGCGTCGGCCAGCGCACGCTCGATCCACTCCTCATCGGTCATGCATCCAGCGTGCCGACTCCGGCCCTAGCGAATCCACGCTCCAGAGTTGTTACTTACAAGGGATCCGGGCTCGGAGGGACAATGGATGTATGGCCTTCCTTGCACCGCTAGCCGCAGCCGCTGGACGTGGTCTCCTCATGCGCGCCGGAGCTTCCATGCTCGGCCGGACGGCAGCCGGGTCGGCCGAGGGTGCCGCCGGTGGCGGTGGAGCCGGATCGGCGCTGTCGAAGGTGACCAAGTCCCCGGTGATGCCGATCCCCTCGATGGGGTCGAACGGCGGGTCGAATCCTCCTGCGATGGGCCCGGCGAATTCTTACCTAAACGCTGACCAGTTCCGGTGACGATCCCCGGGTTGCGCAAGCGTTAGATTCTCCACTCGATTTGGTCGACGATCGAGGAATCGAACCTCGCCTACCGGAGCATTCCCCGGCGTGCTAACCACCTGCAGAAATTCCCCGGCCCACGGCTCCCGGGAGCTGGCCGAGTGATGTGCAGGCAGCTCCCTGGATCTGTGGGGGACCCAGGGCCACTACACCAATCGTCGAAGGCTCCAGTCTAGGACGATCGCCCTGCCGTGGCACTTGTGCAACTGAGCTATGTAAGTCGAGTAGACACATGGCTTCCAGTTGTGGTTTTATGGTGGCTCCACCACGCAGGGAGACGTCATCATGGCACGTGCAGTCGCCACCGCCAGCCGGGACAGCAGGACGGCGGACCGCCCCGGTCCGGCCGAGTCCTCGCCGTTCCGGTCGAGCCTTCCGCGTAAGCGGTTGCTTGCGGCCGAGGCGATGGTCACCAAGCGGGACAAGGAGATCGGGATGCTTGAGGGTCTGCTGTTGAAGACCTCCGACCTGGAAGAGCAGAGGCGTTTCACGCTTCGCCTGGTCGCCTCGATCAACAACCGCAATTCTTGGCTGACCTACATCGCCGAGGGTTCTCCGAAAGAGACCCGCGCCGTCATCGTCCCTGAAATCAAAACCCACCACACAGGAGCAACCATGTCTCGCAGCGGCATCACTCTCACGGCCGACAACCTGAAGGTTCGTTGCGCCGCCAAGCAGCGGTACGCCGTCGCAATTCCAAACCCGGCCAAGCACAGGCTGCAGGTCACCAAGCGGACCGATGACATCAAGGCGATCGCCGCCGAGCTGCGTCGGCTTCGCCGCGCATTCCCGAACTACCCGATCTACCTCTTCGACCTGCCGACCGGGGTCCTGGTGCAGAAGGTCTTCTCCGTGGACCCGCTCCCGGACTCCGGCAACGTCGCCCGTCGCATCTCTGACGTGCTGGGGAGGAAGTGATGCCCAGGATCGTGAAGGTCACCCCAGGCGACCTCCCGACCGTGGTCAGGGAGGGCGGCATCGTCTCGATCATCGGCACAGATGACGAAGGCAACCGAGTCACCTTCGCTGGTGACCACGGGCCGATGCACATCCTGCTGGAGAACTTGACCTACGGCGACGAGGAAGAGGTTCAGGTCCTCGTCGATGGCTGGCAGGTCCTGGAGATCTCGCCGGTCCTGGTGCAGCCTGCTCCGTTGACCACCGACGAGGCGCTGGAGTTGATGATGCACCTCGACAACGGCACCAGCATGTTCGGTGCTCTCAGCGTGGACGCCCGCGCCCGCATCTGGGCCGTCGTCGATCAGCCGAACCAGGAGACCTGGGAGCACGCCTACGCCGTCATTGTCAGGGCCGAGTTCCTGATGACCTTGTTGCAAGCCCTCCGCGACTACTCCGACTTCGACGTGCAGCCCAAAGAGATGGCCGCTCCCTGGCCGACGATCCCGACCCGTGACCAGATTCTTCTCGCGCTGAAGGCGGTTCTGTCATGACCAAGCGAGACCCGATCGTTCTCCTCGGACTCGGCATCGTCGGCCTGACCGCGATCGCCGCCAGTTTCGGCACCTTGATGGGCCTGGCCTCCTGGGTCGGCTGGCACGGCTGGTACATGCAGATCCTCCTGCCGGTCTGCATCGACGTGCTGGCCCTGGTGGCCGGGCGGGTATGGCTGTCCGGCTCGATGGTCCCGGAGGCCCGCCGGTTCGCTCGGGCCGTCAGCTTCACCGCCATCGGGATCTCGATCGTCGGTAACGCGGTCGGGCACATCGTCGGCATGCAGGACGCCTCGACGGTCAAGGTCGTGCTGGCCATCGTGGTCGGCTCGCTTCCTCCGGCCGCCCTGGCCGCAGTGGGACACCTGGCCACCTTGGCGACCTTGGTCGTCGAGCCCGTACTGGTCGTCGAGGAGGTACCCGAGGTGGTCGAGCTGGTCGAGCCCGAGCCGGTTGCCGAGATCCCGCCGCAGCCCCGGCCGGAGCCGGTCGTACAACCCCAGCAGCGCCGCGCCGGGCGGCCCGCCAAGAAGCGGCCTAAGGCTCTGGCGTACTGGCTGACCGAGCGGGCCGCAGGTAGGACCCCCAACGGCGCTGAGCTGGCCAAGGCGGCCGGTGCAGACCCGACCAGCGGGTGCAAGTGGCTGAAGGAGTTCGAGGCCGCAGAGAAGCAGCACAAGCCCACGGGGGTCAGCAACCTGTCCCTCGTCAACGCATAGAGAGGACTGCAGGATGACCACCGACATCACGACCGATATCTTCGCCCACAGCACCACGGCGAACCGGGTCTCTGTCTTCACCACCCCCCCGGGCGGCGGACTGCGGCTCACGGTGAAGAACCCGGGTGCCGTCAACATCGACGAGTACAGCTACCCCGACCGGATCGACCTGGCCCGGTTCCTGCTCCAGGGGATCGAGTTCGGCCCGCATTATCGGCTGGCGGATTTTGCGGCAGGTATCGGCGGACCGAACGAGCGGACCGACCGGCTGAATTACGTCGAGAGTTTCGAGAAGTCGTTGTGGCGGGAGTCGATGGCCGCCACCGCCCTGCTGACCTGGATCAACCACGGCGACAGCTCCGGGCTGATGGGGAAGTGGGACGAGCGGGTCAAGACCTACTACGCCGACCGGGGCTACCCGCACCTGTCCTGATGAAGGGGTCTGTAAGTCAAGTTGACACATGGCTTGCAGGCCCCCCATACTGGACGAAGTACCCACCACCACGCGCTCAGGAGTCACGATGAACCTCACCACCGCCACCCCGGTCGAGATTGACACCGAGCTGTACGCCCTGTACCTCGCTGAGGCCCGCGCCGAGTCCAGCAAGGGCGGCGCCCTGGTCCAGATCCACCGCGCGGTCGGTGACGACACCTCGTTCCGCAAGCCGAAGCACTCCCTGACCGACGCCGAGGCGATCGCCAAGGCCGTCAAGCAGGCCAAGGGCGACGACTTCCTCCGCGCCGCCGCGAAGGGCCTCCAGGCCCTCGCCGCCGCCGAGGCCGCGATCAAGGCAGCCCAGGTCGACGCGATGCCCTTCCACGCCGAGTACGCCAACCGTGGCGGCTGGACCCGGGCCTTCCTGGTCACCAGCAGCACCGGTCACGTGCACCGCTCGATGAACTGCTCGACCTGCAACATCCGCACCGGCTACGCCTGGATGGTCGACTACTCCGGCAAGGACGAGGCCGAGATCGTCGAGGCCGCCGGAGAGCGCGCCTGCACCGTTTGCTACCCGTCGGCCCCGGTCGACGTACTGGCCCGGCCGACCCGGATGTTCACCCCCGACGAGATCGATGCCCAGGCGGCCCGCGCCAAGCGCGCCGAGGAGAAGAAGGCCCGCGACGCGAAGAAGCTCGCCGCCGCCATCACCCCGGACGGCTCGGAGCTGAAGGTCACCAACGCCCACGGTCGTCGCGAGTCCTTCAAGACCGAGCGCGCCGCCACCACCTGGATGGTCCAGGACATGGGCGGTCACAAGGCGTGGGGGTACTCGCTCTCGGTGGAGGCCAGCAAGATCATCATCGAGGCCCTCGCCGCCAAGCACGGCAAGACGGTCGACGAGGTTACCGCCGAGATCGACGCCAAGGTCGCCGCTTGGATCAAGCGCAACGCGTAAGTCCCACCAGACCCGGATGGGTGCAGGAAGCCAGGGGGGCCCTGCACCCATCCGTACCAAGTTTCGATTCCAACGAACGGAAGGACGTAGCGATGTACAAGCAGCAGGAGTTGCAGTCGGGTCTGCAGAAGCTGGTCGACCACGGAGTGGTGCTGATGGAGGACGACTGGACTGTCGCCAGTGCCGTCGGCAACTGGTACGGCATGGGTGGCGACGACGTCTCTGATACGCAGACCGGCGACGGGTTCTCGTCCGTGACGAACTGGTTCGAGTGGTTGTGGGACAACGAGTACATCACCCTGATCGGCGACTACGAAGACGACCCGGAACGCGTGGTTGTCAAGTTCAGGGAGCTGCAGCCGGAGACGCCACCGAAGGTCTGAGCCGCAGACCACCCGGCCTAAGGGTCGGGACCTCGGCTGGCTCAGCCGGAACCACTATCAGGAGGGGGATCTCCGTGAAATCGCTCGCTGCGGCCTTGGCTGCCGCCCTACTGCTCACCGGCTGCGGTGCCGACGGGGGTAAGGCTGCCAGCTCGCCGACGCCAACCAGCTCGCCGACACCGACCAGCTTCCAGATTGTCGGCACTATTGCGGTCGAGTCCGGCGACGGCTCCGAAGGCACCATGGGGGGCTTGTGCGTCACCGACGGCGGGTACTCCGACATCTCCACCGGTACGGACGTCACCGTCACGGATGCGACCGGCAAGATCGTTGCCATAGGCAAACTTGATGAAGGGCACGTCTCCAACGTGGTGACGTTGCCGAGCCTGGATGACTTCGACGAGACGGTCGAGCAGGCCACTCAGTGCATCTTCGGGTTCACCGTGGCCGACGTGCCGGAGGGCGAAGCGTTCTACTCCGTCGAGGTCGGCGACCGGGGCGCGCTGCGGTACACCCGCGCCGACCTGGCCAGCAGCCCGCTGCTGGAACTGTCCCTCGGCGACTGACCCAAAGACTGGGGACCCAGCCGGTGACTTGGGAGGGTCTGGCTGGGTCCCCACCACCACCAATCCATTGCCAGAAGCAACTAGCTCAGGGAGGGAGGTGCAACAACATCATGACACGACCCATTTATCGCTGGCGACTCGACGAGCTGACCAGCCACCGGACGTATCACACGACCGACGAGGGGGCCGAGCTGAAGGTCGCCTCCGAGCTTTACCGGGTGTGGCTGGTCGACGGCAAGACGGTCAGGGTCGACGAGCTGCTGGGGGACGGGAAGACCTGGAAGCTTGTCGAGGAGTACCCGGCCAAGCAGGACAGTTAACCAACTCCTTACACGAAAACTGTAACGCTCCGTATTCCTTTACCGATCATCCATCCGGTACCCTCACCCTCGGTTACGTTGGGGGTGAGGGGCCAATCACCAAATCACGCACCAGGGGGAACTCAAAATGAAACGCAGCATTTTCATCATGCTGGCGGCCGGAGCTGCCACCGTTGGGCTGACCGCTTGCGGCGGTATGTCCGGCGAGACGGCCAGCACGCAGCCGACCGGTACCAACGCGCTCCCTACGGCGACGTCCAGCGCGACCGTAGCTGACGAGACGCCGACGCCGACGCCAACCGAGGAGCCCACCGCCGAGGAGGATGCCACCATCAAGTTCGGCAAAGCCTTCACCTGGGAGAACGGGGTCTCCACGACGGTGTCCGCACCGAAGACCTACCCCCGGTCGGGCGACTCCGGGATGGGCGGAGAGAAGTTCAAGTACGCGGTGCAGTTCACCGTGACGATCGTGAACAAGTCCGGCAAGACGTTCGATCCCTCGGGGACCAACGCTTCTGTCCAGAGTGGTGATGTCGACGGCGACGAGATCTTCGACTCCGCCAACGGCTTCAGCGGCTCGCCGGACACAAAGGTTCTCAACGGTCGGCAGGCCAAGTTCAAGGTCGCCTTCGGGGTCGCGAATCCCAAGGACATCGTCTTCGAGTTCGCGCCCGGCTTTGAGTACTCTTCGCAGATCTGGACGAAGTAGGACAGGCGGGGCGCTGGCGTTGGTTGCCAGTAGCAACCGGGTTCGAATCCCGGCGTCCCACGACTCGCACTCCAGCTACGGAGCGCGGGCAGGCAACATAAGGGGAGAACATGTCGAAGAACAAGGGACGGATTGCCGTTCTGGGGGTGGCTGTACTAGCCATGGGGCTGTCCCTCGGGGGTGGAGCGAACGCGGCCACGACTGCGGATGCTCCGGCCAACAGCGTCGGCAACGCCGCGCTCAAGGACGGCGCGGTGAGCAGCTCGAAGGTCTACGACGGGACGCTGCAGTACGCCGATCTCGCGCCGGGCATCATCTGGCAGGGCAGCATCGCCGCGCCGGTCTGGGGCCTGATCTCGAACAGCGCGCCGAACAGCATCCCCGAGGGTGCGCTGAACCAGGCGCTCCGCGACAAGGTCAACAAGCCCGGCACGGTCGGCCCGGCGGGCCCGATGGGCCCTGTAGGCCCCCAGGGTGGCGACGGCGAGCAGGGAGTCAAGGGTGACACCGGCGCGGCCGGTGCCAAGGGAGATCAAGGTGCCACCGGCGCCAAGGGCGACACCGGAGCCACCGGTGCCGACGGCAAGGACTTTGTCTGGTCCGGTGAGCACTGGGGCACCGTGCTCCGCAACACCCTCGGTTCGGGCAGCGCGGATCTGAAGGCCACATCGACCGACGCTCCGCTCGGCGCGGGCGCACTGGAGATCAACACCGCCAGCCCGACGGACAAGGCCAGCTACGGCAACGAGGTCGACTTCCTGGGCCAGTCGGTCGCCGGGATCACCAAGCTCGGGTTCAGCGTCTACACGACCGGCGAGAACAACGCACGTGCGGCGGGCAACATGCCCTCCATCACGTTCGAGATCGACCCGAACCTGACCGCTCTGCCGAACGTGAACTACTCCTCGATGGTGTTCTCGCCGACCAACTCGGCCGCGAACGTCTGGACCGCCGTGGACGCCACTGACGACAGCCTCGGCAAGGTCTGGGGCCTGACCGGCGCCAACATGCCGTGCAGCATCAACACCGGCCGGTGCACCTGGACCGAGATGAAGGCGGCGCTGGACAACGGCGCCGGAGCCGTCATCCTCACCCTGGCGGTCGGCAAGGGCCGGGACTTCGAGTTCCACGGAGCGGTCGACAAGCTGCTCTACAACGCCGCTACGTTCGACTTCGAGCCGACCGGTGTGAAGTAGTTCTGGTAGTCACTACCACTTGACGAGGGGCCCCGGAATCCACCCGGGGCCTCTTTTCTTTGGTGAACCAGTAACTTCTCTGACCGATCAACAGTTGTTCATTCTGTGTGTGGGGAGTTGATGCCCCGGGCGGCTTGAGAACGGGGGGCTGCCCGGGGCCTCCGCATGTCCGGAGCCTGTGTGTAAGTCATCTAGACACATGGCTCCCACTCGTGCGAGAATGGAGACTCCACCACGCACCGAGGAGTCCACCATGAACGAGATCGCCGCCACCGAGCAGGCCGAGGTCCACACCGTCCGGCTCACCCCCGCCGAGTTCGTTGCCACCCAGGCGAAGATCGCCAAGCTGAACGAGCGGGCCGCCAAGCGCGGCTTCACCGGCCGCTTCGAGGTCACCGGCAAGCGCGTCGAGGTCTCCGTCACCAACGAGTCCGGCCTGAACGTCACCACGGTCTACATGGACTCCCTGATCACCGGTGAGACCCCGAAGTACAACGGCTGGAGCTTCCTGGCCCGCATCGACACCATCGCGGGCACCGAGGAGTTCACCACCGCTTCCGCACCTGGCGTCGAGCGCATCGACCGCGAGCTGGTCCGGCCCGGCCACTGCGACCACTGCGACAGCAACCGCTACCGCAAGAACACCTACCTGGTCGTCAACGAGGACGGCGAGGTCAAGAACGTCGGCAGCACCTGCATCAAGGACTTCCTGGGCTGGTCCGGCTCCTTCGCCTTCATCTCCGAGGGCGAGGTCGAGGAGAGCGTCTTCGGTGCTGGCCACGGGGGCGGGGAGCCCACCTGGACGGTCGACACCGTCCTGGCCGCTGCATACGCCTCGATCCGGGCCAACGGCTGGGTCCCCAGCTCGTTCGACGCCCGCACCACCGTCAGTGTCGTCCGGCTGATCATCGGCGCGGTCACGGCGACCAAGTACGAGAAGGCCGATCTGGCCATGCTGCGTGAGTACGCCGAGGAGGCCGCCGCTAAGGCCAGCGTCGTCCGCGAGTGGATCCTGTCCGACGAGTTCAAGGGCAACTCCAGCTACGTCGACAACCTCAAGGCCACCGTCGCCGCCGGTGAGGCTGGCTGGAAGCAGCTCGGCCTCCTGGCCAGCGCACCGCAGGCCTACATCCGCCACCTGGAGTCCGCGCCGGAGCGCGAGGCCCGGCAGGCCCAGTGGGACGCTGAGAAGGCCGCCAAAGCCGCTCAGAAGGCCTCCAGCGTCTTCCTGGGCACGGTCAAGGGCAAGTTGGAGGTCAAGGGCACCATCATTGCGATCAGCTACAGCGCCCACACCCACGGCACCACGGTCCGCTACTCGATCGAGACGGCCGAGAAGAACGTCGTGAAGTGGTCGGCCAGCTCCGAGGTTCTGGGTGACAAGGAAGGCGTCGAGGTCCACATCATCGGCACCGTCAAGGAGCACGAGGAGTTCAACGGCCTCAAGCGCACCATCATCACCCGCTGCGCCAAGGTCAACCCGGACACCGGCAAGGCCTTCAGCTCCAAGGCCACCAGCCAGCACTCCCGGTCGACCTGGTCGGACGAGACCGACGGCTTCGTATACCCCCACCAGGACGAGGCGCACGCGGACTGCGAGTACTGCTACAACGTCAAGCACTTCGGCCACTACCTGGGTGCCCAGGCCGACGAGGCCTGACCCACACAGACAGGCGGCGGGGGTCACGGGGCTCCCGCCGCCACTCCACCAGAGAGGAGCACCGCCATGAAGGCGAAGGACATCACCACCCCGGGCGACTACGAGGCGAAGGACTACCGGGGCCTGCACAAGGTGCACGTTCTGCGGATCGACAAGGTCGAGGAGCGGAGTTACGGCAGCTACTCCGACGTCTCTGGGCACAAGAACATCAACACCTACGTGGTCGCCCAGCGGGAGGGTTCGGACTCCGAGTCGCGTTACACGCTCATGCAGATCATCCGGCCTTGGGCCGACGCGATGGGGGAGCACGCGTCGGCCGAGGGGTTTCGCCAGGAAGGTGAGCGGATCCGCGCCCGGTTGGAGTGCTCGCTTGGCGATCTCGCTACCGAGGTGACGGCTTTGGGTTCGATCATGGTCCGGCTGACGCGCGAGCAGGCCGACCGGCTGGCAGAGCTGCTGGAGAAGAGCGCACCATGAGCATTGTGGAGACGCTGCCAGTCACATGCCGCTACTGCGGCGAGGAGATCGAGAATGCCAGCCCGCACGAGGAGCTGGCCGCCTGGGTCGACGTCCGGCTCAGCAGTGAGGGCGGGGAGCACGAGTACTGCCCTACGGCTCCCTACGCCACCCACCTGCCGGACCGGCCAGAGCTGACCATCTAGGCCGCTTTGGCCGCCTTCTCCAACTCGGCGATTCGCGAGGCGACAACCTTGTGCGGGTCGCCGTTCTGCTGTGCCCAGGCGAACGCCTGAGAGATGTGCACGAACTCCTTGTGTACGTGCCCGATGTGCCGGGCCAGTAAGCCCTCTTGCTCCTGCCCGTCGATCGGGCACACCTGGCCGTAAATCGTGGGGGCTGAGTGCGGGAACCCGTGCTCATCGGTCATGTGATTCAGGATGCCGGAGTTCGACGTTCTGGTCACTGGGCAGACCAGGCAGACCCGATCGCCAGCCCGCTCCGAGGGCGGCTTGTACCGAGCAGGACCAGGTGTCTTCGCCTTGATTCCTTTCTCGGGTACGACACCCTTCTCGACGGCCAGCTCGACGATCGGCGCAAGGATCAGCGCGGCCTGCTGTCTCAGTTCGTCGCGCCAGTCGCGGCACGGCTTGTCGAGATCGATCTCCACCGGCTTGCCCTTGGAGTTCTGCTCGGTCACCGGTTCGGCGTTGTCCCCGCCGCACCTGTCGCACTTGATGACTACCTGGACTTCCCTACTCATGCCCCGCTACCTCTCCTAGTTGTTATTCGTCTTCAGCCACGAACTTTAACCGGGCGTTGTCGAGATACAAGTGCCACTTCAACTCCTCGCGGTCGCCGTCGTCGAGTCTGCCGCTGCCCGGTCGGAGCAGGTACTCCACTCCGTTGTCATCGCTGTAGTCGGGCTTCCAGTCCTCCAGCGGCCGGACGCCTCGTGCGGTGACGACATGGTCGGCTTTGCGGGCGACGCTTTTGCAGCGAGCGCATCGCTGGACGATGAGGATCCGGGTGCCGACTGGAAGGTCTCTCGGACCAGTGACCTTCTTCCCGTAGACCTTGAGGCCACCGGGGGCGGTCTTGTAGCGGTGCTGGCGTTCAGCCCTGCACTCCACCTGGCCTGGGGTCCACAGGTGCATCTGCGCTTGGCGCTCTAGAGGATCTCCGACTGGTTGTTCGTCTCTCACGATTCGTAATGCTGCCTTACTCGACCCTGGCATCCGCGCGTCCCTCTCCTAGGAAAAACTTGTGCTGACCCCGTGACGCTGTGCAAGGGACACTAGAACAACAAGTACGTCAATGTCTCGTGTCAGGGCCGATTCGTTTTGGTAACGCTGCTGAGCGCACAACCAAACTCACAACTCGTGGAGTGCCGACTCGACAATTGACGGCATGGAGAGTAGTCGAGCCGACGAGTTCAGCACCGGGCAGGGCAACCGTCCAAACTTCCGGCGCAAGGTGACCGGGATGGTGCACCGTGAGCTGACCTCGGACGTGGGCAACGCTGACGACCAGGGTTACTCGCTGCAGGGTCATCACCTGGTCGTGCATGACCACAAGCGGGCGCTGTCGGCACTGGAGAGTCGTGAGGACATGCTGCGCGATCCGGCGAATGAAGAGCCGGGCTCAGCATCGACAGCCCGTGCGTACGGGCGACTGATTGGCCAGGTCCGTGACCACTATGGACGATCGTGACATGCCTTGACGTCACTAGCTACCGGCACGGACCTGGGCGACATCAGCTCGTTCGTGAACTTCGGAGTGTTGGGGCTGGTCGTGCTGTGCCTGATCACCGGCTGGCTGTGGACCAAGCCGAGCGTCGACCGGCTGGAGAAGGAACGCGACCGGGCGATCGCCGAGCGGGAGAAGGCCGAGGCCCAGCGCGACGCGATGGCCCAGGTTCTGCAGGAGAGGCTCTTGCCGGTGGTCGGAGACTTCATCAACACCACTCGATCGCTGTTGCCGATTCTGCAGCAGCTCCAGCAGCTTCAGCAGATGATCCCGATCCTCCAGCAGTTCCTGCAGGCAGGTCGCAATGACGCCCCGTCACCGGCGCAACCCCGACGACGACGAACCGACTTCGATGACGTCGATAACGCCTGAGTTCACATCAGAGGAGGTGGAGCAGTTGACGGCGCGGGCCGACGAGTTGCTCAGCCAACTCCACGAGGTGTTGGAGGAGATGGCCGAGCACCTTGAGTCGGTCGCGAGCAGGGGAGACGCATGATGTGGTGGTTGCGCAGGGCAACGAAACCTCAGAAGCCGGGGTCCACGCCCGCACAAGACCAGACTGTCGCCACTCTGACAGCACGAGCAGATTTGATTTTGGAGGAGCTGGACGTGGTGGTGAAGCAGATGGGCACCATGCTGCGAGAGAGGTCGGCCGATCATGAGCGCTGAGGACCGCGATCCGATCGACGCAGCCGAGCGGCTCGAACTGTCGATGAATGACCTGGCCGCAGAGGTCAAGACCCTGGGAATCTACGGCCAGCACAACCGGAACATGATCTGGGCCCTGGTGGGCTCGATCCTGCTGAGCCTCGGCCTGGGTGTTGTCGCCGTCAGCGCCAGCCTGGAAGCCCGGGAGGCCACCAGCCAGGCAACCCGGAATGAAGAGAACGCCAAGATCACTTGTGAGGCCGGGAACGAAAGCCGACGACTACAGACCCAGCTCTGGACCTATGTGCTCGACCTGGCGGCTGAGAACCCCGAACTGACCGCCCAGCAGAAGAAGCAGATCGCGCTATTCCGGGGATACGTCAGCACGGTCTATTCGCCGCGCGACTGTAATAACAGCCCGACCATCCCGCCCGGCACTGTCACGCCCTCCCGGTAGCTCATGCGCAAGTTTCTCCGCCCCGCCCTGGTCGCCGCTGTCCTGCTGGCAGCGTTCGGCCTCCTTTACCTGCAATACGAAACCCGGCGCGAGATCGTCGCGGTCACCACCAGCCAGCAGACCGCCTCCCTGCAGGCCCAGGCGCTGGCCGCTCAGGTCAAGAGCCTGGGCAAGACCCCGGTGGTCAACCCTGCGGAGATCCCCGCCCCGATCCAGGGACCACAGGGTCGGCCGGGCGACCCCGGCATCCAAGGCCCGATCGGCCCGCAGGGCATTCCCGGCCCGGAGGGACCGCTCGGTCCGGTCGGCCCGCGTGGCCCGGTCGGGCTGGCTGGCCGGACACCTGACTGTCTGATGGCACCGGCGGGCTGTGTGGGCGCTGTAGGGCCCCAGGGGGAGCGTGGAGCCACCGGGGAGACTGGTGCCACCGGCAGCCAGGGGGAGACCGGTGAGACCGGCTCAGAGGGCCCTCAGGGGCTGCAGGGTGAGACCGGTGAGCCGGGCGCCGAGGGGAAGCCAGGAGCCGTCGGGAAAGACGGGGTCGACGGCAAGGACGGCGCACAGGGTGAGCAGGGCGTGAAGGGCGATCCCGGGCCGACCTGCCCCGACGGCACCACGCTGCACACCTACACGGTGATGACCACCGAGGGAGTCAAGACCTCCATGCTCTGCGAGGTCACTCCGTGAGGCTGCAAGCCAAGTAGACACATCACTGCCGGTAGTGGTTCAATGGTGGCTCCACCACGCATCGAGGAGCACGCCATGACCGACTCTCCCGCCGTCATCAGCAGCCAGATCGCAAGCGTCCTGAAGCGCACCGCGAACCACACCTCAGCCGACCGCCGGTGGGCCCTGAAGGACCACATCGCGGGGTTCCGCGCCGTCGACCTCCAGGCGTTCCTGGCCGAGGAGGGTGTCCGGTTCACCGGCCAGCCCAAGCGCGCTGAGGTCGTCGGTGAGATCCTCGACACCTTCGCTCCCGTCGACTGACATGAAAATCCTCAAGCTGACCAGGGCTCAGTACCTCGTCCTGCGGAACATCCGCGACCACGGCTTCCATGCCGCGACCGGCTTCTACGGCGCGTCCCGGCGCGGCGGTGCAACCAAGTCTGTCGACTCGATGCGACGTCGGGGCCTGGTCGACGGACCGCACCGCAGTGAGCACCTGACTGCGGAGGGCAAGCGGTTCCTGAAGGAGTTCGAGACCATCACCGACGAGCAGGTCGAGGAGCACTGTAAGAAGACCTGGCCACGGTTCCCCGAGTGGCACCCGGACATCCAGGAGAAGTACCGCCGGACCGCTCGTCGCACGCTGCTTGTGAAGAGGCTGAAGTGAATGAGGAGGTCCGGCAGGCGCTCGTGGCCGCCGGACTGGTTGAAACCCGGGACATGATCGTTCCGGGCTTCCGCCTGTGGTGGATCCCCGCACGGCCCGACACGGTCTACGTCGAGGTCAGGTTGCACCCCGATCGGTTCCAGTACGAATCGACGATCCGCTGGGGCAACGAGCTGATCGGCAAGTGCGCGGAAGTCCTTACAGAGCAGGGATTCAAGGTCGTACGCCAGAGGCGCTCGGCCGTCGATCGACTGAAGGTCGAGAAGAGTCAATCATGACTACTGTGTTGTACGTCCTGATCGCAGTCGTATGCGCCGCCGCCGGATTTTTCGGGCAGCGGTACGTCAACCGGCGGTGGTTCAAGTGAGTGGCGGACTGGCCTGCCGGATTCCGGGCCACCGGCAGTCCTGGGTGGTCGTTCAGCGGCTCAGCAACCGCTCGGCGTTCAACGGTTACCGGGCCACTCCGTCGGCCTACAGCGAGGTCGAGTGCCCGCTCCCTCACGGTCCGTTCCAGACGACACAGCGCTGGCGCACCACGGCCAGTTACGTCGCCGATCTTCCCGATGCAAGCTAAGTAGACACATGGCTTGCAGGCGTGTTCTAATGGTGACTCCACCACCGCACGTCAGGAGCCCATCATGGCCAAGACCACCCGCAAGTCGACCGGCCCGAAGATCGACATGTACCAGGACGTCACCGACCGGATCCTGGCCCAGTTGGAGGCCGGGACGGCGCCGTGGCGCAAGCCCTGGAACACCAACGTCGGCCGTCCGCAGAACCTCGAAGGCCGCGCCTACCGTGGCATCAACGTGCTGCTGACCGGCCTGGCCGGATACGCCTCGCCGTTCTGGATGACCTACCGGCAGATGCAGGAGCGCGGCGGTCACCTGAAGCAGCTCCCCGGGTTCACCGGCAAGGAGACCGGCCAGAAGGGCACGCGGGTCGTGCTCTGGCAGATGCTCCGCATCGCGGACAAGGAAACCGGCAAGCCGAAGACCATCCCGATGCTGAAGCACTTCACGGTCTTCAACCTGGAGCAGACCGAGGGCGTCAAGCTCCCGAAGCGGGTGGCCGAGTGGAACACGCCGGAGGCGATCGAGCACCAGACGATCGAGTCGGCCGAGGACGTCATCGCGACCTACCTCGCAGGCGGCCCGGAGTTCCGCGAGTACGGCGATCGCGCCTACTACAGCCCGGAGGCTGACAGCATCACGGTCCCGCCGATCACCGCGTACGCCAATGTCGACGAGTACTACGCCACGGTGTTTCACGAGATCGGTCACAGCACCGGCCATGAGGCCCGGCTCGACCGCTTCACCGGCAAGGGCCGGGCGTTCGGCTGCGCCGACTACGGTCGCGAGGAGCTGGTCGCGGAGATGACCTCGGCGTTCCTGCAGGCCGAAACCGGGGTCGAGACGGCCGAGCAGAACAGCGCCGCCTACCTGGCGTCCTGGATCCGCTCGATCAAGGAAGACCCCAAGGCCGTCGTGGTCGCCGCCGGTGCCGCCCAGAAGGCCGCTGACCTGGTCCTGGGACGCTCGGCGACCGCCGAGGTAGTCGAGACCTCAGGCGGCGACGTCGAGGTCGTGGAGAGCCCCGAGCGCGTCGCCGCCTGAGTCGGGAGGGGGAGGTACCGGCCCGCTTCGGTCGGTGCAGCCCCTGCTTTACTCAGCCATGGAGAGGACGAACAACATGACCACCACGACCGAGATCTACGCCCCGGCTGCTGCCCGGCTGGCCGACGCGCTTCCGGCCTACGAGGACGCCAAGGGGGTGTTCTACCGGCTGCACACCGCCCGGTTCAATGACAATTCCAAAGCCCAGATCATGGCGACCGGGCTGGTCTTCATCCACGAGTCCTACGCCAAAGCGGAGCTGATCGAGGACGCGGTCAATCACCTGTGGTGGAAGGAGCCGAAGTTCCGGGACTTCACCAAGCTGGAGGACGAGGCCAAGAGCGAGGCTGCCATCCTGCACCTGATCGAGCAGTCCGCCAAGGCGGTAAAGAATTACCTGCAGCAGACGATCGAGACCGCCCAGCGTGGGGATGTCTCACTCATGTTGAAGGTTGTTCGGGCCGTCGAGCGTGAGCACGTCTACAACACGCTCTGGCAGCGCGTTGCCGAGCTGTCCCACCCGGAGGTCATGGAGCCCCTGCAGGCCATGCGGAAGGTCGTCTACGAGGCCGCTAACCGCGTCCTGGACGACCTGGAGGACAACGCCGATGACGTGACCGCTGCACGCTTCCGCGCCCGCTGGGTGCGCAAGAGTAGCGACATCATCGGCATGAAGGAGCTGGAGGGCTGAGTGCGCGGGGCTGCGCCTCGCTGCACGAGAAGAAATAATTGCCAACAGCAACAAGGGGAGAAGCAATGAGTTTCGTGGGGGACATGAAGGGTCGGGCCAGTGACATCGTGGACCGGCTGCTGGTTGGCTTTGGATTCGGACACTCCGAGTCCCGGTTGGAAAGGGACGCGGCCACCTTCTGGACCGGCGAGGAGGACGACCACTGGCGCAACAGTACGCACATCAACGACGGCTCAGTGTTCGACCAGGTCGAGTGGGAGTCGGTCGGCCGCCGTCACTTGGAGCTGTTCGACCGGATGTCGTACTCAACGCGGGCCGAAGGACCGCTGACCCGCGCGGTTGAGTGGGGGGTCGGTGGCGGGGCCAACGCGGTCGCCTTCGCCCCGTCGGTCGATGAGTTCGTCGGGGTCGACGTGAAGCAGTCCATCCTGGATGCGGCCAGCTCCCAGGTTGCCAAGTACACCGACACGCCGTTCACGCCGGTGCTGGTCGACGTCGAGCATCCGGAGTCGGCCGAGGCCGAGATCGGGACGGTGGACCTGTTTCTGTGCCTGTACGTACTGGAGCTGGTGCCCAGCCAGCAGTACGGTCTGCGAGTCATGCAGATCGCCCACCGGCTGCTCAGCGAGGGCGGTCTGGCGTTCGTCCAGATCAAGTACGACACGGGCCGGTGGAACACTCGTTCCCGGGGCCGCCGGTACCGGGGATCGGTCGCGGCCAGCATGACCACCTGGCGCATCGATGAGTTCTGGTCACTCATGACCGACATGGGGTTCGAGATCGAGAACGGCGTGCACCTGGTGCCCAAGAACGAGCTGGACGAGCGGTACGCCTACTTCCTCCTCCGGAAGCCCCTGCAAGCCAAGTAGACACATGGCTTGCTCCCGTGTTGTAATGGTGGCTCAACCACCACACGCAGCACGGGAGTCAGCCATGAAGATCTACAACTTGGTCACCGCCCACTACCCCGAGGGCGTGCGGGTGCGCGTCTTCTTTGACGCCGACGCGGCCATCGAGGCGGGCTCGACCATCTCGCCGGACACCGATGGCTCGATCGTTCCTAACCCGCCGGAGCACGTCTGGAAGCCCTTCGGTGGCCTGGAGAGCGCCAACTACATCCGGGGGATCTTCTGGCTCCGCAACCGCGTAGCGGGCGTCTTCGCCGAGGACGTCCACCCCTGTGGTTGCCGGGCCCTGGTCGTCACCTCCGCCCTCGGCAACATGGCTGAGCAATGCTCCTCCTGCGGCTCGACCTGGGACGCCGACGACAAGCTGACCGCCTTCCGGGTCGGCGTGTTGAACGAGGAGTTCGCCCAGGCTCGGACGGTCGCTGAGGAGCCCACGGCCGAGCTGGAGTCCAAGCCGTTCCCGTACAAGACCGGGAACATGTACGCCGCCGACGCCTACCAGGCCTACCACTTGGGCGACAACCCGGCCGCCGCGTTGGAGGCCATTCGCAACGCCTTTCGCGTCGAGCCGGGCCAGGCCGACCGCTGGCGCAAGCTGACGCGTACCTACCGTGGCCTCCCCGTTGTCCCCAGCGGCACCCCGCTCGACGACCAGGGTGAGGTCATCGTCCCCGCCAAGAAGCTCGGCGACATGACCCCGGCTGAGCGCGCCGTCGCAGTTAAGAACGCCTCCAATCGCATGCAGGCCGAGCTGGACGCCAACGCCCCGGCCATCACCGAGATCCTGGAGGGTGACGCCGACGAG
>Ga0193742_1000845_pt1 | contig 19523 bp, 16 predicted proteins | sample L2c1metaG_FD_165511 | JGI IMG/M metagenome (GOLD analysis project Ga0193742, IMG submission 165511) | Soil microbial communities from a riparian zone of the East river system, Colorado, United States - L2c1 | ecosystem: Environmental > Terrestrial > Soil > Riparian zone | place: USA: East River... | reverse complement strand
TCCCCGACGCTGAAATCATACACAAAAGAATCGTTGGGTGTGATGGGACATTGGCTAACGAATGCAGCACCGTCGGCCCAGTTGGTTGTCTCTTGAAATATCCCATGCCAATGCTACAGAAAGTAGTATGCATAATCAATAAAAGGTTTTACGTCTTTATTGCGCCGGTATCACATACCACGCTGGTAGTTCTGTTCATTGTACCATCAACCAAAGAGTTAATGACATTGATGCGGAATCTATCTCCCTGTCGCGAGATGTGATGTCAAGAGTAAATCTCCTGGTTGAAGGTATTGGGATAGTCACCTTTGTTCCTTGGATCACAGGGCCTGGAAATGTTCCCCCAGCTAAAACGGACCTATTCCAGTGGTCAGATATTCGATCAATACGAAGTCAGCGTGTAGACAACGTACGAACGCTGGAAACCATCTGGACTGATGACCTTATTCACGATGGGTAAGTCAATGGCAAGTCCGTGACCAAGAAATATCCCAGACAGGATCAAGAAACGGAAGAAGTAATTGAGCATATCTCAAACCAGAGGAGGGAACAAAACCTTGAGGAAAGCATCTGACCGCCGAGCATGAGCCTTTATAAGAATCATGAATGCCTATCGATAATACCCACAAAAGCTACGACCTTAGCAAGGCTGTCAATTTAATTTCAATAGTTTCCTTTACATTTCGGAAATTTGATCGGGATTACTTTGACGCTTTGCTGTAACTCGGCTCCCAGGTTTCAGGAAAGAGACCCGCGTTACCTGAGGTTTCCCTTTTTCGACGGTATCCCGCTGGTCTTTGTCAGTTCCAAAAGAACAAAAATGTCAAATAGATTGATGACGTTGAATTTAAAGGCAAGTCTTTGCCCATGAAGGAGATGAGAGCTTTCTCCTATTACCTAGCTATAAGCTGGATATTCTTGTGGCCACTATTTAGATGGGCCGCGTTAATAGAGTATCAACGCTGCGAGACGCTCACTTTTATCGTAGTCCTGACGCTCATGGAGATCCATCAATAGGGAGCGGTTGTGACTTGCGGCTCGAATGGGTGTTTGTCATGGCGTTAATTTGCGGATTTCGTTCCGAAAATAGTAATTTAGATCACAGCGAAAGGCAGCGGAGATGCAAAACTGTTGCGAAGCCTCTGAGTGAAGCGCCTTTCAACGACACAAGAAGACTTCATAGTTTTTGGTCAACAATAGGATTATTTTAAGTAAAATAGATATATGCCGAGTTTGATAATTTGAAAGGCACGCGCCATAAAGTCTTAGTATTAAATCTTGTTGAATTTGATGATGCTGCGGCCCTTGTCCCCCGAAGTTAAACAGACAGTCATGATCAACTTACTACCTTAGTAATATCACATCGGAACAATTGTCGCTCACGATTTTTATTGATAACTTGAGTGTAAGACACAATTCAAACTGTGAATATGGGGGTTATAAACCTTTTAAACAATCTGGAATGCTCTACATTAGCGGTTGGGTACATTTCCGGCGCCTCGATTGTCACTTTCGAGTGTTTCCATGAATCTGTGTCGTTTCTGATTTATTTAATTTTATCACCCAGTGTTCCTGGAGTTTAGTTTGATCCGATTAATAGTCGAGAATGTCGGAGAATCGGAACCAAAATATGCCACTCGCCGAATTCCCCGGCAAAGCTATTTTTTGAGGGAGCCAAGGTAAATGTATTTTGGTCGTTTTTACCAATGACTCACGTCCCAGGTGCCAAAGTAAATCTTTGCAAAATGTCAATGATCTACCTTGGTTGTAATTATAGTACACCGATTCTCACACAAAGTAAGTATAATTATGACAGCCGCCGTACCTCACAGGTGAAGCACGGGCGGCAGAACTAATTGAATCAAGTGTGGATTCCGGGTCGGCATGAGACTGCAACAGTCTGACATGTCCGAGTCTTTGACTCTACGTACATTTCATACTATCTCTCCATCTGATTTATACTTGTGTACATCGACATGTTCAGACCAAGAGGGAACATGCCTCTCTTCGCGTTGGCATTCCTGTCAGCTTCGAAGAAAAAATGTGTTATGTAAAAACCCTCAACAAGTTCTAAAAAGTTTGAGCTGCACTTGCAATAACGCTTCTACTATTTTTCAATATATCCACCATCATCAATTTATTACGTGTGATCCAAAGAAGGCGAAAAAAATGTATACATATCAAGAGAGGTGTGAGGACTAGCCAAAGTAAGTATCTGGTATCTGCGGACCATCTGTTATACTTTCTATTAGATTTCAATAATTACATGACGTTTAAGAAAGAGCTTATGTCCATAGCTTTCATGAGCGGGATGTGCATAGTGTTGGTGTCCAAGGAGCCAAGGACCCTCCAGGAACAACCACCTAGGCCCTGGGGTACAACCTGTCACTGTGCTAATGTACTGATATTGATAACGTCTTGGCAAGGCGAGGAACGGCGGCAATGAAAGGTTCAGGAGAACCCCATGACAAACGAAACTCGACACTTCTCAATGCTGGGAAACACGTCCCGAGCAGAAGGTCTTGCAGATCATTCCATGGGCCAGCGTCTAGAGGGGTGTCATTCTGAAGATACCCAATGGCGAGGTGTTGGAGATGTGTATGTGCACCGATGAGGAGAAGGGACTGTAACACCACCTGTATCTGGGAATGCCCCGTTCTCGATGAAATATCTATGAGGCTGAGCGAACGTAAATTGGTGGTGTGCGTCCGTACTACAGTCATTAGCGACTGCAAGTCTACCCCATAACTGGGTTAGTAACGCGGCGGCCGTGAACGAAATAGAACAACTGACCTGAATTGGAGACTTTTTCCAAGGATGTCACCTCTAGATGTTGCAACGATGTGCCAGCGGTGATCAGGAACTGGGGCACAGTGACACTGAAATGTGGGGAATCTACGACCGGGTACGAAAGGCGCAGTGTTTGCAGCGATGAGAGAGCCGGGACGAGCCAGTCCAAGACGCAAGTGTCACCACAGAAACCGACATTCAAACTCTCCAGTTGAAATATAGGCGGGGGAACGTCGCTGTTGCTGTCAAGAGTTTGGTTCGCCACCAAGCAGCACTCAAAAGAGATGGCTCGCAGTTTTGGAAAGTGGTTCAAGAAAGTGGGGAGAGCGTTATCGCCATGCATGGACCTCGGGGTTCCCAACTCCTCCTCCCTCAGCGAAATCGTCTCTAGGCATTTCAACCGCGACAACGAAGAAAAGTCGAAGCGGGGTTTTTCTGGCTTGCGCGTCCTCTGCAAGATATCGAGGGAAACGACGTATGGTGACAATATGTCTAACGTGCGATGTAGCACCTGGGAGCGCTGGATCCATGGTCTATGAATCTCGACCAAACGTAGATGCCTGGTAAGCGTCCGAATATGAGGTGTAGTTTCCAATTTGGCTAGCGTATTGAGGCACTCGGAGTAGAATTCTAAGGTATGGAAAAAATGAGCTTGAGCGGGTGAAACGAAGGCTCTACAGGTTAAAGCACATGTGCGTAGCGATCCGGCGTCTAGATGACTGAGGATGGTGTAAAGCAATTCTGGGGGCAGTTGGTGAAAGGGCATTTTGTGGGCAACGTCACACTGTCACAGTGCGTTGATTGTTTAGAAATTAGATTTGCCTTATCTCAACAAAATCTAGACTAACGGTCTAGATTTTCTCCAGGTTACCTAATACATACAGCTCGCTTATCAGTATGACTCAGATCAAGTCCGTAATTGACTCTGATATGCACTTGATACACGGAGGAACTATGGGATACTGTAAGCTAGCCAAGCCTCACCCGTTCTGGAATCATTTCCGCCCACCCATCTGCTCACAAGCGTCGCCACTGCTGTTTTAGCTACCCACCCAGCAAGAATCATGATGGTGGTGAAGAGCGGATGGATGTCGAGGATCACTATACGGCAAAAAATAAAAATAGAAATAAAATACAGCAATTGCTTCAGATGACAATTTATTCATGAAAAAAAACAATTTAAAACTTACCACGCAAGCCGAACCCTGCTGACATACCCCCCAATACATTGCGCACGATCCATTCACGATCGAGTTTGTCGTCGTCCAGAGTTTCAAGGATGTGTGTAAACAAGTTGCTATCATTGTGCATCCATTGAAATCGTCTAGTCCATTCCGGGAGGAGAGGATGTTCGTGTTGGGGTACAGCTGAAATGGTGGATGTTGGTAGCCAGATCGTTAGCAGTAAAAGGAGAAAGATTTTCGTCAGGGATGAATAGAACAGGCTGAGCGAGATAAGAGATGGTCTATATTCAAAACAACAAAAAAAGAAAAGGAGATCAGCGCTGGTTTTAAGTGGGCTGGCGGCGGCCGGAAGGGTGATAGATACCTGAATTCCTGGCGGATGTTAGATTTTGGAGATGGGTTTGAGTAAATTGTGGCCTGGAGCATATCCGTGATTTTCATGAGGAGACAACAGGTCACGATAATCCCCCCGTGAAAGGCGATTGTTTCTACATGCAACGCTAATCATCAGACAGCTAACCTTTTAAAAGGTATATAAAAAATGTACCAGCGACATTGCCTAAAAAGACACGGCAAAAATTCGTGACAATTTGCTTTGTCCACGGAGTAACGTTCACGGTTGGAGTTGGATCTGTAGTATGATTTTATTGAAAAAAGACCTTGCAGTTAAAATCTCAGAAGACCTTACTGAGGTAACTCCATCTGATGACTAGGGAAGGGAAGTCCAATGAGTGCCAACTTGGAAGTACAAGGTTCACCGTACCTACATGCATCAAGGAAGGTTAAGGTGCTACCTAGACGAAATATCAAAAGCCAACGGTCCTAGAAAGCATTTACATGAGATGCCATATATTGACCGAACAACAACAAAAAAAAAAAACATAGTACAAACCCTTTCTCTCCTTGTTGAATCTACGCGACTTTGACATTGGAGTTTCCCCACTGCTTGTTTGCCTTCAGAGTCTTGCGCGCCGGCGACCAGCCTCCTGGGTTTCGTTCCACGATTGTATAACAAATGCCGATAGACCCCACGTTTCAAGAGAATCAAGTCAAGCAATATCGTCAATGAGTCGTGTTCGGCGTAAGGATCTACGAATTCGTGGCATTGTGGCTGAAAAGGTAGATCAAACACAAGCGCTTATGAGCATCAAGGTAAGGCGGAGTTCATTGGGAACGAACGCATTGTTCCAATCTAAGATTGTATTCGGACTCGTAGACTGTATAGAGGTATGTTATTGAGTGGGTGCAGAATGTGCATATTGGCATGATCCTTTGCGATGCTGTCAATTTGATTTGGACGTTGCTGTCGTCCGTGATCACTGTCAGGCATGACATAAGTTAGATGCAAAAACCTCCATCCATATAAGATGCTTCTTAAGGTTTCGTAGTCAATGGGAGGAGTATCTTCCCCGGTCAGAATCTCTGTTCTCGAATGTAACTAACCCACGATTCAAAGTCTTATTCCCTAATCCTCTCCAAAGACTTGGGAGGGACAGGCGATGTCCTGAAATGATTGCACTCAAGTTGCGTTTTGCGCACAACATGCGTATATACGAGCCTGGTGGAATATCTGGTTTTGCGAAGCGTCAAGCTAGGGTTGGACCGTGCTTTTGCAGGATTCGAGGCACCCTTCAATGGAGGACCCTCTCATGACCCTCAAAAGACTTGCAGCTCTTCATGGGGGTCCCGTCTCAGCAGCCTTTCTCATCGCCTACCTTGTAGAGTATTACTGTCCCTATTTCCAAAGCGCTCCACGGATATCAAAGCGTACATACGCACAGCTGTAGATTGTCCTCTCACCCGAATTCTGAATACAAGTGGTATATAAATATGCCTTCTTTTTGCTCTTCATCGTCACAAGGTCATCTGTCGTCTTTCGGTCAATTCTTTCTATTCGTTGTCTGCGGCAGTGTTGCTATTCTGAAGGTTGAGGTTGAACTAGGTAATGCAACTATTTTTTAATCAATGACTTGTGTGCCTCGGTAATTCCGTCTTAGGAAGAAAACCTAAAAAACGGTTCAATCGCTCCTGATTTCAAGAATGGGTGACAAAACCCAATGAAAGATTCCTATGATAGTGGTACTATAGTGATAACAACACCGGCCTGGCAACGGTCACAATAACAGGAAACGACGACACGAGAGGTGGCAGATAAACACAGAGTAGAGAGAGAAAAGAAAAATGAGTGCAAGTCTACCAGGACTCAGTAGATATTTGGTTGGTTTCGGTGATTGGAGGGATAGTTAGGGAACGACGGTCCATGGAATGTAACCACAGGGTGAATAGGAATTTGGGAGGAAGGAAAGTATGAATTCTTGGCACGAGTAAGAAAGTGGAGGAGGGGTTACGTAGGACGGAAAAAAAAACAAAAACGAATTAGACGATTACAAGCAAATATACCATATTGAGTTATGGAGGTACTTTGGTTTCTTTCACAATTTCGGAATCTTCTTTCAAATTCTTTCGATTATCACAAGTTCGAACTCTAAAAAGTCTGAAATAATCAGAACAATACGTTATAAATGTCAGGGAAACAAAACTTGCAGACTTCACAAACGACAACAACTAGCGCATCCTCGCCATTAACGCATCATTACATCCTCTTTCCCAGACTCAAACTCCTCATGCTCTCCTCCAAAATCTCACATACCGCTGTTTTGCAGGGCATCCTTCCGCACTCTTCTGCGGCCTGCGGCGGTTGACCCAGTGACGGCCTCGATGCGGCACCCCGTAAGTGATGCATTTTGGGCGATGCAGGTGGAGTAGTGGTATTGAGCGTAGTTGCTACCGACGCGGAGGTAGCCACAGAAATAGTAGCAGGCTCCACGTCGACAACGCGTAGCACAGCTTTGCCTTCCAGAACTTTACGCACTTTATCAGCATCCCAATCACCACGAGAGGTAGAAGAGGAGGAAGTCGAGGAAGAAGATCCTATGAAGGCATCCCAAAACGCATTGCCCAATTTGCGGAACACGGTTTGGCTGGCCATGGCGGCCAACATAGCATGCTGTTGTTCTTTCTCGCGTTCCTTCGACAGAGAAGATTGGTTTGCAGAAGTAGCTGAGGAAGACTGCGAAGAAGGGAGAGAATGAAGCAGGGATAGAGGTAATGAAGCGCCTCCTTTCGGATGAAGCAAGGGAGAGGTCGGTGGCGTAGGGTATGTCGAGTTTGACGAGGTTGATAAAGGATTTGAGTAAGGAACGTTGTGCTTTCCAGACAGCAGAGCGGAGAGCGTGCCATATCCTGATGAAGGCGGCAGGTTGGGCTTGGGTGAAGCAGTGAAGAAGTGCGGACGCATATTGGACGCCAATCCTGAAGGGTTCTGATGAGTGTGCGATGTTTGATTCTGTTGGTGTAGTTGCTGTTGAGCAGCCATTTTGCCCCAGAGGTGCATGCGATAGCTGTTTCCATAGACAGTAAACATCGATTGCGGAGATAGAGGGGGAAATATTACGCACGCATCCAGGGTCTTCATGGTAAATGGATTCAAATCCGCAAAACCATCGAATCCCCCTAGACCCAAAGCTTTATTTGGTCCAATCCCATTTCCTACAGAGTTGCCTCGCAATGTGTTCAAAGAAGGGTTCATGTTTTCTTGAAGACCATTCCTCACGATCGTACTGATATCAGGTACAAGTGTAGTATGGACAGGCGTAATTCCGCCGCCCATTCCAACTCCGCCCCAGAATCGGGGACCTCCCATACGTGGTGAAGTCGGCAAGTCTTTCTGGGTGTTAGCTGTCAGAAGTGGTGAGCTTTGTACCACACTGGTGCTGATGTTCGTGTTCGAGGCAGCCAAAGTCTGGGCGGCGCTTTGTTCTGGAAGAGGAGCGGGAGGAGGAAGATTGATGGTTCCACCGCGGCCCTCAAGAAGGGCCTTCTTGAGAGCTGCGATTTCTTGTCGCAGTGCTAGGTTTTCAGATTCCTGAGACCCAAGTTTGGTACGGAAATGGTCGAGCAAACGATCTCGCTCTGCGACGTCGCCTTCGAGTGTAGAGATGTATTCTGTAAAAAGATATCGAAAAGTCAGAGATGATGGGAATCGGATAGATAGAAAAAAGACAATTGAAAAGAAAGTGCGATACGAACCTTTTCGGCGAACTCGGAAATTCCTTGCACTGATCTTGTTGCGCAGCTGACGTTTTTCCTTGCTTGTCATCTTGGCTAAGACTTCGGGAGGAGGGCGCCAGTCGTGAGGTAGATCATCGTCATCGTCACGGTCGCCTGCCTCGCTGCCACTAGCGTAAGCGCTTGGCGTCTTCTTGACCACACCCCCACTGTGGACGGTACCCTTCCGGGCCTTTCCAAAACCGCCCACCTTGACGGGAGCGATAGTGAGAGTCAATTTCTCCTGTTCGGGCTGTTCGACGACATTGGATGGGCTGGTTGGCTCTTCTTGTTCCACTTCAGGCTCATCATCGTGATCACTGACAGCGGATGGAGTATCGACGAGTTGGGGATCGATGCCGCTCATCTGTATCGGGTCATCAATGGACGGAATGCCCATATTGGATACACCCATGCTCATGTCATAATAGCTGACCCCACCTCCGCCCGTAGCACCGCTGTAGGTCCCATCGAAGCCGTTGACACCGATGAAATCGGCAGATGCAGATGCAAGAGCAAGAGGGTTATTCATGGCTTTAAGATCGTCATCGAATAAGGCATAGAACTGGTTGGCAGTATCGTCGTCATGTATATCGGGGAAAGAAGTGGGTAGCACTTCTTGGGGTGGTGTCAAAAGGTTTTGGGGCGTTGATCCCCGAGACCCAGAAGAAGTTGAACTGGGGGCAGCAAAAGTGTTGTTGAACAAGTCTGTGTCGAAGATATCACTGAAATCCGTAGGATACTCAGGATAAGAGGATGATTGCGCGGGCGGCGCAGAAAAATACGATGGTTGGAGAAGGGGATTGTCCACCAGCATGACAACTATCAAGTAGCGCTGGTATGAGTCAGAAAAGCTTTATAGGGGGTTTTCTAAAGAAACTAAAAAAACAATTCAAAGGGAGGTCGTGGTGGTGGTTGAGCTGAGCAAGTGTTACTAATGGCAGAGGGTTGCGTTTACGGAGATTACATAACATTCCCACGCATCGATTGCGTGTCCCCGGCAAAGTCGACCCTGAACCTTCCAATCGCAACTACAACCTCAATTTCTCTTCATCTGAGGTTGCAAATGAGACGCATACAGAATCTAATGAATGTAGACCTTCTCAACTCAAGCGTTCGGAAGACCAACCAACAACCCACATAGATCTCCAGGTAGATCTTAACGGAGAAACTGTTGAACCTACTGATTTTGTTTCAAGTGAAGCCAATTAGGATTCTTCGACTACCCGAGGAAATCAGACTTTCAATGCTAGGATATTTCTGCATCTTGGGTGCCCATTTACTCTTGAATCTCGAGTCCACCTTGAACATCTTATTTCTGGTCGTTTTGATATCTGATATCTTCCTTATCCGTTTCTTAATCTGAGTGTGTTTCCACGAGGAGTCAGGATTGGCAGATTCTACAATGGGTTTGAACCTAAGTGTTTGTGTTTTTTGAATATTCGCCATACGCTCCGAATTGCCTTTATTCTATTGAGCTCTCGCGAGGTCCACAGTGAATCCCGTGTTTTTTTTTTCTTCTTTTTTGCGACGCAATGCTTGAGAGCTTTTTCCCAAGTGCTCATTGTAGGTTCTCGCTTGATCTCCATATTTTGCCGTGCCTCTACGGATGGTTCATGTTGGAGCCTACGGGAGATGCAGATGTCGCATTTACTGAAGCTTGCATATTTTAAGGAGAGGATGAAGCTAGCCTGCGTATTACGAAGAGTTACACCTCGCCACGGCTCAGACACGCTCTAGAGTGCTGCAAGCAGGATGGCACCTCGACATCGTGATGACCGCCAATTCTAAAATCTGCTCGCGTGCCATCAAATCTTATGTTACAGTTAAAGTTATAAAATTTCGATAATACACAGGAAGATGTGTCCTGTCGACTACTCTCTAAATGTTGGCTATACGTCGTTGAGTTAGGGAACGATCGCAGGGCAGAGACAAATTTGTGCCTCTGATAAAATAGGTAGTAACGGCATGGCAAAATAGTAAAGAAGAGATTAACGAAGCGATTCCTGCAAGGTAAAAACGATATGCGGTTTAAGAACCGCGGTTTGCCTTCTCCAACACTGTAGAATATGATCAGTCTACCGATCATGTAGAAAGACACGATGTAACATACCACTCTCGAACGATACCTCGGAAAGATCGCTTCCTTGAATTTCGACCGCCACTCCGGCTAAAGCACGTTTGAGAGCGTCCCTGGAAGATGCAAACAACATCTTCTGTTTGATCTTCGCATCGTCGGGCGACCTGATCGTGAAAGATCAATACAGGTTTTACACGAGATAGAGGGAAATGAATGAAATGTTGCAACCCGTAGATCCCATCCTCATGTATCTAAAACACGACCGAAATCAGAAAACGATGAAAAAGGTGGCTCACCAGGATAGGAAGGTAATTTTATTCCGTCGGCCAGCGCCCTCCTTCTCAAACTCAAAGTCATAGATCGCCCATCGGCATTCATTTTCTGGCAAGGCTCCAAGAAATTCGTCGTAGTCCAGATTCCCAGTACTCTCAACGATGATCTCGGTCAAATCACTGTTAATGTTGTAGATGATGTACTTGAATTTCTTCCCCAACTTGAGACCTTGATATACCTTGACGCAGTCGGAGTGAAGAGGGACACCTGAGGAAGACTGTAAAAACATAGTGAGTGATAGAACCTTGGAACATGTAAATGTTGGATACCATGATGTGGATTGGAAAGGAAGAGAGATGGCTCACGGTTGCGATAACGAATGCTCTCAAATTATAAACTCAGCCAGCAGCTCCGACTATTAAGTAATATCATCTCTCATCTACTTGCTGAGAACTACTTTTTTTTGGTCATATCATGTATAATTCACCTTTTACCGTTGCTGGGATGTCTTCCTCGACGAATACTCACCATAATCCCAATCTCAATTCCTGGGGAAGTACCAGTACAGGCGGGCCACTCGCATCTTCTTTCAGTGACTCGCTTGCACAGTCGAGGAGTCACTACCAGTCGGGATATCTCATGGTATGATTCAAAAAAGTTGATACGAATGAATGGAACCACCTGATGTTATTTCCTCCCAACTTGCGCAGTCAACTTCGCAAAGCAATGTACGCGTTCTCGGCCCCACTGCCGTAACGTCGACTAACGTGTTTTTTTTTACCAAGAATGTACCCCCAGGAAACCAGCGCGTCGATGAGGTTCCAGTTGTGCAAACTAAAGCGAAGATGAACCAGATTCTTTCTCGTGGTTCAACTACAGATTTTGGGATGGACTCCATGTTCCAAAGTAGCAGGTATGTCTTTGGGCCAGTGAAATCTGACATGCTGACATCGATATTACATTTCTCCAGACAGCGTCAGACACTGGCAGATGAAGATGCGCCACCAACAAGCTCAATAAACGACATACCTACCGAGATCAATATTGATTCTAGTTCAAATTCAAACCGTTTCCAACCAAGGGTAAATCACCTGTATTACCTTTCGACCCCCCTCCAATATTTAACACTGGCTAACAGAAAACAACGGTCGAAAACACTTTCTCCTCCTCACGGCGTCATGCCCACACGTCATCTATTGCCCAAACCTCGCAACATACTTTTGTCGTTGTTTTTGGGTATCCCGCAGACAAATTCAGCCTTACCGCTGAATACTTCAAGTCTTTAGGAGAAGCAACCGAACCAGAAAAGCATCTTGAAATTACCAATTGCTTTAGAATAGGATATGCAGATATCGGCGACGCTATGCGAGCTGTCCGTAAGAATGGCGAAGTTTTCTCTGGAAGCTGGATGATCGGGGCCAAGTGGGCTGTAAGTTTCGAAAATAATCTGTACAATGCATTTATCCTTGTTAATCGCAACCCTTTGTGTTCTTTTTTTTTTTTTTTTTCTGGACCCTGCGCAAGCAGAAGCAATGCTGGGGCAACCGATCCCTCGTAACGCCCTCACGTCTCCTGCTGTCCCACAAACGAACGACTCAACCCCAGCCGGAAATGAAATGTCAATTGATGAGCCCTATACAATTCACTCTAGTACAACTTCCCCAGCTGTGGGCACACCTATCAAACTCGCTCCATCGACATCAGCATTCAGAAAACACGCTGGCGGCAGTGCTTCGAAGCCACCCACGCCGCAAGCACAGAAAGGTTGGGGAGGAAGCGTCTTGCCCGCTACGACAAGTTCGCCATCGAGTTTACTTCCCAGTGGGATGCCCTCCACACCTGTCGGGCCATCCCCAAGCAAGAGTGTTGTTGGCCAGATGTCAGATCTCATTTTTGGATGGTAGTGTTGTGTTTTTGTTTTCTTTTCACCCCTGCTTTCCCGTGAATTTCGTGTTTTTTTTTTGGTGTGGAATAAAGTAATACCTTTTGCAATTTTTAATTTTCTCTTGCAATCTATCATGTTTCTATATGTTAAGAATAAACAGAGACATGTCGACATCTAGAAAACTTTTGGCTTGCGCCCACGGGTTGATCTACATGTCAGGTTTTTCTTCGTCGATTTTTGATGTTGGACAGGGTCTATTATAATATTTCTGTTTATGTATGTCGAGGTAATCGCACGGTTTCTACGGACTGCTTCTCTGTGCTTCGACTCGAGGAGAAGTTTGATTTTATCGGATGGAAAGCACAAAAGTAAATTAACACCCTCTTTTTTTTACTCACCTCTTCTAAGCTCTCACCTAAATTTACTGGCTTCGCGTGCTGCCATAAGGATGTTTCTTAAAATGTCCTCAAGCGTAACGCCTTCTTCTCCAGGTTGAGTTTCCAGCAGACAAAGTGATGGCAACTATAAGCGTAATACTATCGTGATGCAGTGGAGGAACTAAGCAAGAATGGGTGTATATTATTAATAAAATATATGTATCGTGTATCGTTTGTGTCAATGCTTCGTGTATCAAATAGAGGGAGCCTTAAGTACAAGTCTGGGAGGAATTCGAAGGACTCTCCAGAACGAGAGGGTGTTGTTTGGTAAGTATGTAATGTGTGTTAGTCTGTGACACTAGGTAACGACAAAATATACGTAGTGAGCTCAAGTGTAGACGATGCCTCCTCTCTGTCTTGCCGCCGAGCGTATTTAGCACCTGCTAATCGTTGCATGTTAATTATAACTCTGCAGCCCTAAATAAAAATAAAGAAATAAATTTTGAACAAGTCAGTGTTTTCTCAACTGAAGCAAACGCCCATGTTCAAACGTCCTAGATAAATGGGGACTTACGACTGAAGGGAGAATTGATAATAGCCAACTGTGGTTCCGTTGGCCACAATAATCGAAAGGTTACCAAAGAAATAGTTTTATGAAAGGGAAAGTCAGATAAGCCGTAGAAGAAAAGAAAAAAGAAGGTAAAAACGGTTGGCATGAGAAAGAGAGAAAGGAACGGGGGTCGGCGTTGGACGTACTAATATCCGATGTAACCATACACGGTCTTAACGCTCTGCAGACATGCTGTCACTATGACCCAAGCCACTGAATCAAACAGATAAAGTATTTGCATGTCCGGGGAAAGGTAATCAGGTCATCGTGAAAATAGCAAAAAAAAACAAAAAAGTGTTTTGAGTAGATATTTACGAATTTTGAAAGGAACCGAAAGAGCGGTAAACCCACCGCTTCCTTCGGAACTCACCTATGACAGAGACCAGGATTATATCGTCACGGACTAGCCGAGAAACTATGGGGATTTCCCCCCAACCAGCACGGCGTCCGGAAAGAAATTTCGCGATGGTTAATCCGAGTACAAGGAGTTGAGGAAGGACTACTGAGACGCTGGAAGAAAAAGAGGCGGAGCATCGCGAAGTTCAAGCCTCTGTTCCGGGACATCATAAAGAACTGACCCAAAAAGTACGATGTCCCGAGTGGTGATGGGCTTCATGCACAACATTCCAATATCATCCGGAATTGTTGTGTGAATGATCCCAGGCATGGAACCCACTTCAGCTACGAGCAAAGCCGTCATCGCATATGCGATACGGCGGTCTTGGATATAAAGAGCGTAAACTGTGATGCAACAATACAGTAGAATTAGTAAGTAGCTTGAAGAGCCATAACGCCGACGGTGATTGGAGTTAAGAAAAGAGATTTAATCGTGGGTAGAGAGTACCTCTTAACATGAGAACTGCTTGGATACACGCCATTAAAACCCCACCGAAGACGACTTGGGAGATAAATAACTCCCGGCAGATGCCAACAGAAAATGTGCCCAAGATCAGGGTCAAATTTACTGAGACCAGCCGCCTAAGGTATGAATATATGAATGGGCCCCACGTTAGCGATTTAATGTAAGATTTCGAGAAAATGACTGACGCTTGAGCCAAAAGGCCGAAGTACCTAGTAAAGAGGTAAACCCATTTTGTAGGAGAAAATCTATATTGACTTGGGACTGTATTCAGTAGGGGGAAAAAAAAAGACAAGTGGATACACATTCACTCACGGCCAGATATATTGCACTTCGTCCCCCCAAGTAATTACAATGTCCCATAACAGAAAGACCAGAGCTCCCACTGCAGGAGGTTTGCGAACATTAGCTAGCCCGAGTTTATTTAGATTGTGCGCACCTGCGTGGTACCGCAGGAGTTGGACATCCCAGACCAGGTTGACAAAATCGGTCTCCTGCAATTTTTCCATCCCACGAGTTCTATGAAGAATCCAACGACCTCAAAAGTTCTTCTTGGGCAACCCTGACATACAACCCAGGGTATAAGGCTGGAACTGAGAGGGGGGAAGGAGTGTGCAAGGGGAGAACGGAAAAGGATATAAAAAGATTAAACTAGGATGTCGGGCCCGAACATTCAGGTAGTAGCCGAAAGCAGTGGACAACGATCTCTCAGGACGCTGGGATCCACTCGCCTGAATAGTTATAAAATCGTCCGTCAGATATATTTTCCCTGCAATTTTGGCAGCGCCGGACTTCTGCGACCAGGGCAATGCCCTTTCCGAATAATGTCCCACAGCACGAGTGAATTCAACTGCGCCGTGAGCTCTCTGAAATTTCAAGTTCGCACTAGAATCAAAGACCTGTGAGGGTTGGGTAGTCACGCGCACGTTTGTTGTTCGTTATCTTGACTTCCGGCAAATTTAGAGCTAAGAAACATAGTGCACACCTCCCACGGTGTGTCGATCATCGTCGATATGTTTACCGCCACGTGACTATGTTGCCTTATTGAGCCTACTCGTTGATCCGTGGATAAACCCGTGCCTGCATAAGCCCCGAAATAGGCATATTTATCACATTACAATCTGATATTCTTTTGTTGGGTGGGTTTAAATTAAATTCAAAGTAACAATAACTCCAGCCACTGTGACTTTTTACTGGGATTTTTAGCTAACTTTTGGGTACAAACGATCACGGATATTATTACCAACCGGACTTGGCCGGTCCCATTTATAACAGACGAGCGGCGGAATCACCTCTGGAATAGGTCACCGGAATCGGCTTGTGATTTCTATCTAATTCCGGAGTAGTGGCCCCATAAAACAGGAAGGAGAGTAAGCTTTATAGGAAACGAAGTAAATGCCTTCCGAGATTATATTAGGTCTGTCGCATCGAGGAAGGGACGGAGATCGAGCGTCGAAATCATTTTAAAAATAACATGAGATCCCGAGTCTCCGACGTCACTTTATGAAGACCCTAGGCCTGGACAAACGATACAGAGGTATCACACAGAATAAAATCTTTTCTGCACAGAAATTGTTACATAACACCCGAGTATAGTAAAGTGCTCTGGATAAAATCCGAGTCTGAGAATATAAAGTGAATTGGGAGGGCCTGAGTCCTGAGTCCGTGTGCCTCGCCATTTCTTTTCTTGGGTATTGTGGAACCATATGTAAAGAACTGACCCGATATTCATTGCAAACTTGTAAGTTAGCTCAGTGGCTTTGGCCTCGCCTACGCGACCTAATCGTGGGACAAAATGATTTTGAGTTGCGGCTCCTTCATCTGCTTGCCTAGATCTTACATGTCATGAAATTCTTGGTTGGATGTTCCTCCTACTGGAACACGAAGTCCGGTTCAATCGTGTCTTTTGTTACCTCGTCATTTATTCAAAATGCCTTCTGGCTTGGATATCCTCCCCCCCTTCTATAGGACACCTCGTCACTGTTGGTGTTCTGAAGAGCCCACTATTTCCATCTGCTCCTAGTTCGCAATGACACCTGTGGGTTCTGGAACAAAGTTTAGAGTTGCGATATGGCGAGTCGCTGTTGAAAATCATGTTCCTGGAATGATCCTGACGACGCTGTTGATGCAGTGGGGCCGGCATTGGAGGATTGACCTTAGCAGGTATACCCAGCTAGTCGGCTCGTAGATACCTTGAATTCTTTTTTTTAAAAAAATCGGTTATTTGAAAATAGTCGCGTTGTCTAGGTATCCGGACATTGAAGTCGATATTTTTGAAGCAGCAGAAAAGCTGGCGGAAATTGGAGCAGGAATTGGCCTCTTTTCGCGTAAGTGGCGATCCGCTGAGTGGACCTTTTTTCTGCGGCATGCTGAGACAACCTTACTTATTTATCATCTTGATAGGTACTTGGGAAATTATACAGAAGCTGGATCTGGAGGAAGAACTGCTCAGGTTGACTGAGCTGGGCCGAACGGAAGCTCCTGGTAATTCTAGAGGACATATTCTACGCATTGCCACACTGATTCATCGACATTCATCAAGTGCCTTCCTTCCAGTACCGTAAGAGTGACCGCCCCGAAGGCGTTGATTTCCATACTCTGGTCACAAAGGGTCAGTGAAGCTTTATACCCAGATTCTCCCAAACTGTTCACCATCCATGCCCACTCAGGAAATCTATTGACCTTCCATCGCGCAGACTTTCAGGCTGTCCTTCTTCGAAGAATACTTACTCCCTGCCGCATCCACTGCTCAAAACGACTCCGGTCTTATGAGCAGCGGCACGGAGGCCCTATCGCTCTTCTTTTCGAAGACGATACAAGCGCCTCTTGTGATGTGCTTGTCGGCGCTGACGGACTAAAGTCCGCGGTACGACGCTCACTCTTGAGGGAGAAGGCAAGGAGGGCTCAATCTCAAAATAATTGGTCCGAGGCCGCAGATATAACGGCTTTAATCGAACCAGTATGGAGCGGCACAAATGCGTATCGTGCATTGGTTCCTGCTGATCGATTGAGATCGCGACAGCCTAATCATCGAGCTCTTACTCATCCCATGCAGGTAAAGCGTTTTTTCACGATACCCTTTTGATGGTATGTCTGACATCTTTGTGTGGACAGTATTTGGGCAAGAATGCTGTGCGTCATCTTCAGCTGTATGATGCCCTATTACTACTCTTCATCTGATTCTAATGTTCTTTCTTTCAGTATATAATAGCCTACCCCATTTCTCGAGGCAGGATGGTCAATTTCGTTGCTTTTAAAACACAACACGATCTCGAAAACAGTAAATTTAATGGCCCGTGGGTATGTCCTGGCGAAAAATCGGAGTTTTTGAATATTTTTAAAGATTGGGAACCTGAGGTACAAGATCTACTGGAGGTATGTCAAAAACCCAATGAACGTTTGAAAAAAAAAAACCTCACATATCAATTTAGTGTGTTGACAGACCACTGCGATGGGCGATCCACGTAGTGAAGCCCCTGGATTCCTTCGTGCATGGGAATGTCGCTATTCTTGGTGATGCTGTAAGAATTCAGTCCATTTTTGCGACGAAAGGCTAAACAAACAAGGTAGGCGCACGCAACCACCCCTCATCAAGGAACAGGAGCTGGCCAAGCAATTGAGGTAAACTTTCTGTTTGCACCCCCCTCCCCTCCTGACTATGGACTAACGTAACCGTTACCCTTCATCCAGGATGCCTACATTATGTCTACTGTACTAGGGCACCGAGCTACCACCCGTGGAAGGATAACAAACGCCCTATGCATTTACGACTACATTCGAAGGCCCTTTTCCCACAAGGTCCAAGAGCGCGCCCGGCTCAATGGCCAATACTTTACATTTAACTGCAGAGAGATTGATTTCGATAGCGTCCCCGAGCGTGAATTAATCCCGAAGCTCAAGATTCTAGGACAAATTTTTACAAAGAATTGGGAATGGGTTTGGACAACATCACTGGGGCCCTCGGTTCAAGAAGCCATGCGGTTACTGGAATCTTCAAGTTGATGGATCTTTTCTTTCTTTTTTTTTGACATGTTTCTTTTTTTTTTTTCTTATCTTTTTACCATGCATGTATCTTTGATCCTACGTCCAACAAAGAGCGGAAAACACTGAGGTAAACACAGAATGCTGGTGCAACCCTTCTTTGATTCTTTCCCTTGTGTAAGTTAAATGCCTTGAGTACTCCGCCGAAAAAAGGGTTCGATTATTTAGATCAAGGTTCTGGTCATTAAAAAGGATATCTTCCGATTTTCCCGGGTGTCACCGCAATCATGAAATACTGTGGAGAGATTGCAAGTTTATGGCATTGGACACAAGTACAAGAATTGACCCTGAAGGAAACGGAAACGAAAACATCTTTACTTATTGAAATGCTCTCGCAAGAAATCATTATCGTTTTGAGAAACATTTGGAGCGACAAGGTGAACTTGGCCACTCAAGCCTTGATTTATGGAGTTTTTAAACCGTCAGGAGAAGATAACCTCAAAAACTAGCAAAATCGGGAGTGAAATGAAGGATCGCGCGGTCAGAGAAGTATTACTGCTGTTTCCTCCATGGGCCATTGCTAGCGAGAACTTGAAGTATGCTGGGGACGGTAATACTTCCTCCATTACCCAGATGTGCCACTGACAGTAATGGACGCAACTTGGTGACAAGGAAAAAACTTTCAAACATCTATATAAACGCTGATGGATGGTTAGAAGGATGGGTCAAGTCGGAGTAAAGACTCCGAAACTCCATAGTCAAAAGTCCGCACGCGTAGCTCGACCACCATTCTCAGACCTAGGAGGTCACACGCTGGAGCGGGTGGAGAACCTGGGCGGCAAAAAAGCCGGACGGGTTTCCTACGTGAATTTATTGCCAATTTTCTGTTTCGTACAGGTAGTGCTGCTGTAGGAAATACTAAGGGAGTGGAGGGAAGGGAAAAACAGAAAAACTACCACAGTCTCTAGGAAGACTGTAAACATGAGGATGAAATTGACAACGCTGGTTTGCACACACCTAGGGAGACGGTAAACAGGGAGGATAAAGGACCTGAAACCCTGCCATCCTCTGCTCACTCATCTCGCCTTACCAGCATCTAATCTCAGCGGCAGATTAGCTAAGCCTTGGTCACGTCACAAGCTTCCCACGCTGTCAAACGGCCATCCCGGGCCATTGGTCTCTTGTAAAACCTTCGTTTTTAAACACGATAAAGAACTCGTTATTCCCTTCGATATACCCTTAAACTAAGTTGGTCGAAGATCAAAAGGCAATACTGATCAGGTTATGGCCAAAGGAAAACGCAAAGGCGGTTTATCGGGTCTCTCAAAGTTCGTTCTGGAGTCGTTCAAGTCTACTTCTTCCGATACAACATCCAAA
>Ga0193742_1000844_pt1 | contig 19529 bp, 20 predicted proteins | sample L2c1metaG_FD_165511 | JGI IMG/M metagenome (GOLD analysis project Ga0193742, IMG submission 165511) | Soil microbial communities from a riparian zone of the East river system, Colorado, United States - L2c1 | ecosystem: Environmental > Terrestrial > Soil > Riparian zone | place: USA: East River... | reverse complement strand
GTGTTCAACAGCGGCATCCTCGCGTCGCCGACGCCGGGGGGCACGTACAACTACGCGGCGGCGCCGGCCGCGCTCGTCGAGAAGGCGAGGCGGATCGCCGAGATCTGCGCGGCGCACGGCGTCGAGCTGCCGGCCGCCGCGATCGCGTTGCCGGCCACGCACGCGGCGGTGAAGTCGGTCGTGCTCGGCGCCAGCTCGGTCCGGCAGGTCGAGTCGAACGCCGCGCGTGCCGCGGTCGACGTGCCGCCCGCGTTGTGGGCCGCGTTGATCGAGGAGGGGTTGCTGCGCGCCGACACGCTGGTGCTGAAGGAGGTCCCGTGACGATCATCGACGCGCACCACCACCTGTGGGACCCGAGGCGCAGGACGTACGACTGGCTCGCCGGCCTCGACCCGATCCGCCGTCCGTACACGGTGGCCGACCTGCGGGCGGCCACGACGGCGGACGCGACCGTGCTGGTGCAGACGGTGTCCACTGTGGACGAGACGGAGGAGTTCCTCGCGACGGCGGCGGACACGCCACTGATCGCCGGTGTGGTCGGCTGGGTCAACCTGTGCGCGCCGGACATCGCGGACCGCATCGCCGAGCTGCGGGCGGCGCCGGGCGGCGACCGGCTCGTCGGTATCCGGCACCCCGCGCAGGACGAGCCGGACCCGTCGTGGTTGGTGCGCAGGGACGTCGTGCGCGGTATCGCCGCCGTCGCCGCCGCGGGCCTGACGTACGACGTGCTGGTCAAACCGGCGCAGCACGAGGCCGCCGTGGCGCTGGCCGACGCGGTGCCCGGCGCCCGCCTGGTGCTGGACCACGCGGGCAAACCCGCCATCGCCGAGGACGGCTACGAGCCGTGGTCGACGTTCCTGACCGCGCTCGCCCTGCGCCCCAACGTGTTCTGCAAGCTGTCCGGTCTGGTGACGGAGGCCGACTGGACTAAGTGGACAGTCGACGACCTGCGGCCGTACGCTTCGCACGTGCTGGACTCCTTCGGCCCGGACCGGGTGATGTTCGGCTCGGACTGGCCGGTGTGCGAACTGGCGGCGACGTACGCCGAGGTGCACGAGACGGCGCGCACGGTCACCGCGGGCCTGTCCGCGTCGGAGCGGGCCGACGTGTTCGCCACCACCGCCACCCGCGCGTACCCGATCGGAGCGGGCACGGGCTGAGCCGTCGTACTTTCGGCCGATCTGACGGGGGCCGAACCGCGCCGGCTCAGCTCACCGTGATCAGGTCGATCCCCAGCAGACTCGCGACCGCGCGCAGCTCCGCGAGCCGGTGACCGGTGCCCAGCGCCCAGTGGTGGCCGACACCGCTGGCCGACCAGTCGTCGGTCCACTCGCCGGGGTCACGGCCGAAGTCGACGCGGCTCGTCGTGTTGCCGATCCTCATGTGCGGCCCGTCGGCGACCACCCCTTCCGCGGCCACCAGCGTGTAGCGGCCGTCGCGGGTCTGGCCGACGCCGAGCAGCGTCACCGGTCCGGTGGCCACGTCGAACTCGACGGACACGCCCCAGCCGCGTTTGCCGTGGAACACGCCCAGCCCGCGCAGCAACGGTTTCTTCGCACTGATCGCCAGGTGCGCGGGGCCGTCGTGACCCATCTCGACGTGCCCGCGCGTGAAGTCGAGCGCCTGGAACTCCGTGAACGACCCGCCGGCGCCCAGCACGTCCATGATCAGCATCGCGAGGCTGGTGCGCAGCTCGTACTCGCCGGCGGCCGGGATCCCGCGTGCGGTCAGCAGGCTGGCGCCGAGGATCATGCCGGCGCCGAGCCGCTCGTGCTGCTCGCCGTTCAACCCGCGGTGGTAGTACGCCAGGCTGTCCAGCTCGAAGTCCGCGACCAGCCGGTCCAACCCCACCGCCACCCGGGCGGCCCAAGCCAGATCCTCGTCGTTCACCGAGGAAGTCACCTCGAACACCCCGCCGGTCGCGGCGACCAGAGCGTCCACCTCGGACTCAGCGACGTCCTCGACACGCACCCGCAGGTCGTCGAACTCCAGAACCTCCACGTGGCCACCGAAGTGCGCGTTGACCATCGCCAGATCCGTTGACACGTCGTACATCCCGGGGTACAGGTGTCCCATCAACCCGTGCCGGCCGTGCCGCAGCACCTTGCGCACGCCGGCCGCCCGCACCCATGCGCCGATCTTCGTCCACGCCCGCTCGTCACGCAGATACCCGGACACACTGCGGAAGTCGATGCCCGCGCGGGTGAACGCGTTCGCCATCTCCGGCAGCGGGCACGCGCCGCAGTACGCCAGCCACTGCCCGGTGTCGACCGTCGCGTGGTCCATCGACTCGGTCGGCTGCAGGTTGATCAGCAGCACCGGCGCGTTGCTGCGCTGCGCCACCGGCATCAGCATGGTCGCCGTCAGGTACGTGGTGAGGAACCCGACGATCAGGTCGCAGCCGGCCTCGCGCAGCTTCTCTGCGGCGGCGGCGCCTTCGCGCTCGTCGGAGATGAACCCGACGTCGACGATGTCCGCGTCGTAGCCGGCGATCCGCTCGCTCACGTACCGCGACGACTCCCGCAACGTCGGCAGCAGGTCCGGGAACTGCGGCCAGTACGCGCCGAGCCCGCCCGCGATCAAGCCGATCTTCGGCCGCCTCTTCTCGGTCATTGGTTCCTCCTCAACCGATTCGGAAGTCGGCGACCCGGATCGGCGACGGCGTGGTGCCGGTGGACTTCTGTTGGTACAGCACGGACAGCACGTTCCCGGACAGGGAGACGTTGACCTCGCCGAACACGTTCATGCTCGGCCGGTCGAAGAGAACGGTCCAGTCGGTCCAGCCGCTTTCCTTCGACGCGGCGACGATCCGGCCGTACGGCATGACCAGGTACGCGTTGTCGGCGCGGTCGAACACGATCCTGGTGCGGCCGGTCGCGCTCGGCGGGATCGGCACCTCCCGCTTGGTCCACGAGCCGTCCGCGCCACGCACGAGGTGGAACGTGCGCGCCCACCCCGTCCGGTCCGCCGCGTAGTTCGTGACGCACTGGGTGAACCGGCCCGGCACGTAGCTGATGATCACGTGCGGCGTGCCGGTCGAGTCGACCGCCTGGCTTTCCTGGTTCATCAGGCCGTGGTTGGGGTCCAGCGGATCGACCACCAGGTCGGAAGAGACGGCCACCGGCGTGTCGACCGCGGCGCCGTCGTTCGCGTGCCACGTGCGCCCGCGGTCGTCGCTGTAGACGTAGCCGGTGTCGTGGTTGGTCAGGCCGCCCGGCGCGCACAGCACCCCGGCGTTGCCCTCCCGCCACGTGAACGCCGCGTGCAGGCGCCCGCCCGGGCCATAGGTGAGGCCGTGCAGGTACATGTTGCGGGTCGTGCTGACCACGCCGTTCGGCCCGGTGTACGAGCCGGCCGCCGAGGACCACCTGCCGAGTTTGCGCCATGTTCCGTCGGAGTACTCGGCCAGCTCGTTCGTGCCGTTGCCGGAGCCACCGGTCCGGAAGCTGAGCTGCAGGCGTCGCTCCGGGGTGACCACGAACTGCGGGTAGCTGATCCCACCGAGCTCCACGCCGTCCAGTGTCCGTTGCACGGCACCGAAATCGGACAGCGACCACCGGGCCGGCGGTCGGGAGACCAGGCCGGCAACGGACTTCACGTAGAACACCGGCGTGTTGTGCGTGTCCATCGCGACGTGCAGCCGGCCGTCGGTCGGCGAGACCCCCAGCGAGATCACGTTGTGCGAGTCGTTCGCGGACAGCTGGTGCGGCAGCACCACCTTCTGCCAGGTCGTCGACCCCGCCTTGCGTCGCGCCACGACCGCGCCGCGATCGGCCGTGTACCAGGCGGTGTACTGGTAGCCGGCGTGCGTGAGGATCGCGTCCTGTTGGAACGACTCGTTGTTGACCAACCCGTCGTAGGACACGAAGTACAGCGCCGTCGGGTCGAGCTGGGTATCCCGCACGAGCGACACGGATGGTCCACCGTGGACCACGGGAGAAGCTGCCGCGGCCGTCGAGCCGGCCAGCAACAGACCCGTCAGCAGGACGCCGAGCCGCATCACGCGCCCCAGCCCGCCGCGCCGCCGCCGGCGCGCTCGGCGCGGATCTTGTCGAAGTGCCCGGACCGGCGGTACGCGCCCATCGGGTCCGGGTCGATGCCCAGCTCCTCGCGCACCTCCGCGAGTAGCGGCCGGACGTCGGTGGCGAACGCGTCGGTGATGGCCGCGTTCGCCTCCAGCACGTCGCCGTTCCGTTGTGCCGCACGGAGTGCGTCTTGGTCGACCAGCAACGCCTTCGCGGTCGCCTCCTGCACGTTGAGGACGGACCGGATCAACGCCGGGATCTTCGGCTCGATGTTGTGGCACTGGTCGAGCATGAACGCGACGCCCGCGCTGGCGTCGAGGCCGCCGCCGAGCACGATCTCGACCATGATCCGGAACAGCTGGTACGGGTCGGCCGCGCCGACCATCAGGTCGTCGTCGGCGTAGAAGCGGGAGTTGAAGTGGAAGCCGCCGAGCCGCGACCGTCCCAACAGGAACGCCACGATGAACTCGATGTTCGTGCCCGGCGCGTGGTGGCCGGTGTCCACGAGCACCTGCGCCTTCGGCCCGAGGTCCACGCAGTGCGCGTAGCTCGTGCCCCAGTCCGGCACGTCCATCGTGTAGAACGCCGGCTCGAACAGCTTGTACTCCAACAACATCCGCTGCGAGTCGCCGAGCCGCTCGTACACCGCGCGCAGCGCTTCGGAAAGCCGTTCCTGCCGCTCCCGGATCGAGTCCTGGCCGGGGTAGTTGGTGCCGTCGGCGAACCACAGCGACAGGTCGGCGGACCCGGTGCGGTCCATGATGTCCACGCACTCGAGCAGGTGGTCGAGTGCCTTGCGGCGCACCGCCTCGTCCGGGTTGCAGACGCTGCCGAGCCGGTAGTCGTCCTCCTGGAACACGTTCGGGTTGATCGCGCCGAGCCCGACACCCTGCTCCCGCGCGTGCTTCGCCAGGTCGCCGTAGTCGTCGACCCGGTCCCACGGGATGTGCAGCGCAACCGTCGGCGCGACACCGGTGAACCGGTGCACGGTCGCGGCGTCGTCGACCTTCTCGTAGGCGTTGCGCGGCACACCCTCTTGCGCGAACACCTTGAACCGGGTGCCAGAGTTGCCGTACGCCCACGAAGGTGTCTCGATGTGCTGTGCGCGAAGCGCCGCCTTGACGGCCGATGTGTCGGGCATACTTGCTCCTCAGTCGAGGTAGAAGACCTCGGTCAACGGCACGATCCCCGCTCAGAAGTCGAAGTCATCAATATTGTCGGCGTTGAAATTGGTCGGCGGGCCGAGGATGATCTCGCCGGCCTTGCCGATCTTGCGCTCGCCGAGCTTGCCGGCCTTGAGCGTCTCGCCCTCCGCACCGCTGATCTGCCCGGACGCGAGCGCCGCGGCCGCGTAGCCCGCGAGGTAGCCCAGCTCCACCGGGTTCCACAGCGCGAACTCGGTGACCGTGCCGTCCTTGACGAACTGACGCATCTGGTTCGGCGTGCCGAGCCCGGTCAGCTTGACCTTGCCCTTGTACGGCGACGACGAGAGGTACCTGGCGGCCGCGGAGATGCCGACCGTGGTGGGGGAGATGATGCCCTCGAGGTCCGGAATGGACTGCAGCAGACCCTGCGCCTCCTGGAACGACTTCTGGTCGTCGTCGTCCCCGTAGGCGATCTTGACCAGCTCGATGTCCTTGTACTCCGGCTTCTTCAGCTCGTCCTTCATGAACTCGATCCAGGTGTTCTGGTTCGTCGCGTTCGGTGTCGCCGACAGGATCGCGATCTTGCCGTTGCCCCCGATCTGGTCGGACATCAGCTTCACCTGCGAGCGGCCGATGTCCTCGGAGTCGGCCTGGTTGACGAAGACCTGCCGGGCGTCCGGCGCGGCGTCGGAGTCGTAGGTGACGACCGCGATGCCCTTGGCCATCGCGTCCTTGAGCGCGGGCGCGACCGCGTTCGGGTCGTTCGCGGCGATCACGATCGCGTCCTGCTGCTGCTGGATCAGCGTGTTGATGTAGGACACCTGGGAGGACGCGGACGCGTCGGACGGGCCGACCTCCTTGCTCTCGCCCTTGAGCTCGGCGACCGCGTCGCCGCCGCCCTCGTCGACCATGACCTCGTACGGGTTGTCGATCTCCTTGGGCAGGAAGGCGATCTTCAGCCCTTCCTTGATCTTCGCGTTGGGGTCGGCCTTGCCTTCGGTGGCGTTGCCGCCGTCGCCCGCGGCGGCGTCAGACCCCTTGGTGGTCCCGCTGCACCCCGCGATCAGGGTCAGCGCCAGACCGGCGCTCAGTGTCCACAGTAGACGGTTCGAGCGGAACATCTTTGGTCCTCCTCGGTTTGAACACGACCGGGACGAGCACTGACAGAATGAGCAGCAGTCCGGTGATCACGTTCTGGATCTCATTGCTTACGTCGTCGAGGAACAGCACGTTGCGCAGCCCGGCCATGGCGAGCAGCGCGGTCGCCACCCCGAGCACCGTGCCGCGGCCGCCGAAGATCGACACGCCGCCGAGCAGTACGGCGGCGACCGCGACCAGCTCGAGGCCGTTGGCGTTGTCGGCGCGGGCGCTGTTGTAGCGCAGGGTGTAGACCAGCGACGCGAGTGCGGCGAGCGCGCCGGAGACCAGGTACAGGGTCGTCTTGATCCGGTCGACGCGGATGCCGGAGAACCGGGCGGTCTGCGCGCCGAGCCCGATCGCGTACAGCGACCGGCCGGTCGGGGTGTAGTGCACGAGCACCGCGATCGCGATGCCCACCACCAGCACGAGGACGGTGGCGTAGGGGAGGAACGTGCCGGGGATCGAGTCGGTGGCCAGCGGCCGGAAGTTCTCCGGGAAGCCGGTGACCGCCCGGTCGCCGAGCAGCACGTACGCCAGCCCCCGGTAGAGCCCCAGCGTGCCGATGGTGACCGCCAGCGAGGGGAGTCCGAACCGGACGATCAACACCGCGTTCACCGAGCCGAGCAGCGCGCCGGCGACCAGCACGATCGGCACGATCGTCTCGAACGACATGCCGGCGTCCCACAGTGTTCCGGTCAGCGCGGAGCAGAACCCGAGCATCGACGCGACCGAAAGGTCGATCTCGCCGGTCAGGACGATCGGCAGCAGCGCGAACGCGAGCAGCGCCACCTCGCTGTAGTCCAGCAGAAGGAAGCTGATGTTGCTCTGCTCGGCGAACCCATCACTCCCGGCACCGACGACCAACACGACCACACACAGCACCAACAGCGCCGTCTCCCAGCGCAGCAACCTATCCCGCACGGCGCACCGCCCTTTCGGCCCGCAATCGTTCCGCGAGTCTGACCATCACCGCGCGGTCGAGGGAGATCGCGACGAGCAGGGCGGCGCCGTCGACCGCGCGCTGCCAGAAGGCCGGCACGCCGAGGATGGGCAGCGCACTGGTGATCGTGGTCAGCAGCAGCGCCCCGAGCACCGCGCCGACGACCGTCCCGCTGCCGCCGAAGATCGCCACTCCGCCGACCACGACCGCGGCGACCACGGCCAGCTCGCGGCCGGTGCCGACGGAGGCGTTGATGGTGCCGAAGTACGCGGCGTGCAGGACTCCGCCGAGCCCGACGAGCGCCCCGGAGATCACGAACGCCGAGAACACCCTGCGCCCGGTGGGAATGCCGGCGAGCCGCGCGGCGTCGGGGTTGGACCCGATGGCGTACAGCTCGCGGCCGGCGCGGAAGTTGTGCAGCGCGTACGCGGTGATCCCGAGGACGACGAGCACGATGATCGTGAGGTTGGGGATGCCGAGGAGCGACCCGCTGCCGAGGTCGAGAAACCCTTGTGGCATCTGGTAGGCGTTGATCTGGGTGGTGTCGGTGGCCGACGCCCACGCGTAGTCGACGCCGCGGTAGACGTAGAGCGTGCCGAGCGTGACGACCAGGGCGGGCACCTTGGCGATCGCCACCAGCGCACCGTTGATGGCGCCGCACACCGCCCCGAGCCCGATCCCGGCGAGCACGACGACGATGACCGGCAGATCCTTGTCGGCGAGGAAAAGCTGACCGGACAGGTACGCGGTGAGCCCCATGACCGACCCGACGGACAGGTCGATGTTGCGGGTGATCACGAGCAGCGCCTGCCCGATCGCGAGCAGCCCGATGATCGACGCGTTCAGGAAGAGGTCGTGCAGACCCTGCCCGGACAGGAAGCTCGGCCGCGCCACGGTGGCGGCGCCGACGACGGCCACCAACGCGACGACGATCCCCAGCTCCCGCCCGGCGAAGGCGGATTCCTTGGCGGAGGCCCGGATCATCCCGCGCCACCCGTCGCCGCCCGCAGCACCTTCTCCTCCGTGGCGTCCTTTCTGGACAGTTCCGCAGTCAGCCGTCCCTCGTGCATCACCAGCACGCGGTCCGCCATGCCGAGCACCTCCGACAGCTCCGAGCTGATCATCAGCACCGCCATGCCGGCCGCGGCCAGCTCCGAGAGCAGCGCGTGCACCTCGACCTTCGCGCCGACGTCGATGCCGCGCGTCGGCTCGTCCACGATCAGCACGCCCGGCTCGGTCGCGAGCCACTTGCCCAGCACGACCTTCTGCTGGTTGCCGCCCGACAGCGTCGCCACCGGATCGGCCAGCCGCCTGCGTCTCACCCCGAGCCGATCGGCCCACGTCGTCGCCATCGCCCGCTCCCGCGACCGGCGCACGATGCCCCACCGGGACACCGCCCCGAGCCGCGGCAGCGTCGCGTTCCGTTCGATCGACAGGTCCAGGATCAGCCCCTGCTCACGCCGGTCCTCCGGCACCATCGCCACCCCAGCCCGGATCGCCGCGCGCGGATCACCGAGCGACAGCCGGGTGCCGTTGACCAGCACGTGGCCCTGGTCGAGCGAGTCGACCCCAAAAATTGCCCGCGCGACCTCCGACCGGCCCGACCCGACGAGCCCCGCGAGCCCCACGATCTCCCCGCGCCGCACCGAGAACGACACGTCCGCGAACACGCCCGCGCGGGTCAGACCTTCGACCACCAGCGCCTCGTCGCCGGCGTCGGTGGTACGCGACGGGTACAGCTGCTCCACCGACCGGCCGACCATGCTGCGCACCAACGTGTCCCGGTCGATGTCGGCCATCGGCGAGCTGGTCACCAGCGACCCGTCGCGCAACACGGTCACCCGCTGGCAGATCTTGTACATCTCCTCGAGCCGGTGCGAGATGAACAGCAGCGCCGCGCCGCCTTCCGCGAGCCGTGCCGCCACCCGGAACAGCCGTTCGGCCTCCACAGTGGACAGTGCGGCGGTCGGCTCGTCCATCACGATGATCCGCGCCTCCGCGGACAGCGCCTTGCCGATCTCGATGATCTGTTGGTCCGCGATGGACAGTCCACGGGTGACACGGCCGGGGTCGATGGGCACGCCGAGCGACTCGAACAGCTCCGCCGTACGCCGGTGCATGGCCGCGCGGTCGATCCGTCGCAGCGACCGCAGCGGCTGCCGGCCCATGAACACGTTCTCCGCGACCGTCAGGTCGGGGAACTGCGTCGGTTCCTGGTGGATCACGGCGATGCCGTGCCGCTGCGCGTCGCGCGGGCCGGCGAAAGCCACCGGTGCGCCGTCGACCAGCACGGCGCCGGCGTCCGGCCGGTGCTCGCCGCCGATGACCCGCACGATCGTCGACTTGCCGGCGCCGTTCTCACCCGCGAGCCCGTGCACCTCGCCCGCGTGCAGCTCCAGCGAGACCCCGCGCAGCGCGTGCACCGCGTCGAAGGACTTGTGGACGTCCCGCAGCTCGAGCAACGGTGGCGTCGATGCCGTCACGTGCGCTCACCGCCTGCACGGGTCATGAAACGTTTCACCTTCGATGTTCTGGCAAGGTAGCCGAGCCTCGCGGAAGGCGTCAAGGGACGCGGATTGATACGTTTCAAAGCCGCTGTGGCAGCCGACCTACACTCGGTCGCGTGGCCGGATTTCCGCTGGGCAGCGACGCGACGATCGACGAGCTGACGACCGATCCGCATCCGCTGCTCGCACGGCTGCGCGCGACCGAGCCGGTGTCGTGGCTGCCGGTGCTCGGCGGCTGGCTCGTGACCGGCCACGCGCTCGCGCAACAGGTGATGCGGGACGCGGCGACGTTCACCGTCGACGACCTTCGCTTCTCCACCGCGCGGGTCGTCGGGCCGAGCATGCTGTCGCTCGACGGCGCGGAGCACGCGCGGCACCGCGAGCCGTTCGTGCCGCCGTTCCGGCCCGCCGCCGTGCGCGAGCGGTTCGAGGGGTTCGTCGCGGCGGAGACCACGCGGCTGCTCGACGCGCTGCGGCCGGCCGGGCGCGCCGAGCTGCGTGGCGAGTTCGCCGGCCCGCTCGCGGTCGCGGTGGTGGCCGACGCGCTCGGGCTCGCCGACGCGGACGCGGCGACCGTGCTGTCCTGGTACGCCGCGATCGTCGAGTCGGTGTCCGAGGTGACCGCGGGCCGGCCGGCGACCTCGGCGGGCGCGGCGGCGTTCGCTTCGCTGGGGGCGAGTGTCGGCCGGACGATCGCGGCCCGCGGCCCGGGATCGCTGCTCGTGGACGTGGTGCACGCGTACGGCCTCGCGACCGAGGAGGCCGTGTCCAACGCGGCGGTGTTGATGTTCGGCGGCATCGACACGACCGAGGGCATGATCACGAACCTGGTGCTGCACCTGTTGGCACGCCCCGACATGCTGGCCGCGGTCCGCGCCGAGCCCGCGTTGCTGTCGGGCGCGGTCGAGGAGTCGGTGCGGCTGGAGCCCGCGGCCGCGGTGGTCGACCGGTACGCCACGCGGGACGTGCGGCTCGGCGGCGCGCACCTCGCGGCAGGCGACCTCGTGACCGTGTCGATCGCCGGCGCGAACCGCGACCCGGCGGTCTTCGCCGACCCCGACACGTTCGACCCCCTGCGGTCCAACGCGCGGGCGAACCTCGCTTTCGCGCTGGGCCCGCATTTCTGCCTCGGCGCGCGGCTCGCGCGGGTCGAGACGGAGCTCGCCGTGCGTGCGCTGCTCACGCTGCCGAACCTGCGGCTGGCCGGCGCCGCCGCGCCGCGTGGGCTCGTGTTCCGCAAACCACCCGCACTACCGGTGCGCTGGGACTGAGTCACCAGACGTATAGGCCGACGCCGCACAGCACGAGCGCGACCAGGCTCAGGAGCGCGCGCACGCGGTTCCACGTTTTCCAGCGCGGCGAGAAGTCGGCCCAGCGCTTTTCCCAGTCGGTCGACGTGCTGTTCTCGAGCGCGTTGTTCATCGGGATGTTGATGCCGCCGGTGATCATGATGCCGCCGATGAGATAGACGACCGCGCCGGCGAAGAACAGCAGCGCCGAGTTGGTCTCGTCCAGTCCCAGCAACAGGAAACCGGTGATCGCGCCGGTGATCACCGGGCCGATGAAGGTCGTCAGGAATGGCGGGTTGATGATCGCGACGTTGATTTTGCGCATCGCCTCGACCGCTTTCTCCGGCTCGGTGTTGTCGAGGCCGGGGACGACCGAGTTCGAGTACGTGAAGAAGGCGCCGAAGATGCCGGCGAGCAGTACGAGGGTCAGCATGGCGACAATGAGTGTCAGAGTGAGCACAGGCCAGCTCCAGCGTCGGTCCAAGTGTGGCCTGTCAGGCTACTCAGGCAGCTCGCATGGCGGCGCGGAACAGCACCTGCTGGTTGCCCTCGACCCATGTCAGGTGCTGGGTGATGGCGCGGATCCGCCAGCCGTCCTCGGTGCGCGTGAGGCGGAAGTCGTACGTGCCGCCGACCGTCCACAGTGGAGATCCGTGCGGGTTGGTTAGCCGGTGCACGCCGACGACGTTCGCGGTGGCGCGGGCGTCCTCGCCGTCGACCTCGGTCAGGATGTTGGTGATCAGGTGCTGGGTCGACTCGAGGCCGTCCATGGTGCGGCGCCAGGAGCCCTGCTTGTCGGTGGACAGCAGCTCGTCGACGGTCGCCTCCTGGGGCTCGCCGCCCCAGAGCGCGGTGTAGTCGGTGTAGACCTGTTCGGTGAACAGGGCCTTGAGGCCGTCCCAGTCGCGGCGGTCGAGGCACCAACCCATGCGGGTCACGGTGTCGGTGATCTCGGCGCGGTCCACAAGCTCCTGGCTCATGGTGTGATCGTGGCGCACGCTGCTGGAGGCGGGCTCAACGGCATGAGGAGAGAGATGTTTCCGGAACTGGTGACCGGCAGTGACCGAGAGGCTCTGCGCTTCGGCGACACCGCGCTGACCTACCGCGAGCTCGCCCGCCGCACCGGTCAGGTCGCCGGCAACCTCGCCGGTCGCGCCCGCGTCGCGGTGTGGGCGACGCCGACGATCGAGACCTGCGTCGCGGTCGTCGGCGCGCTGGTCGCCGGCGTGCCGGTGGTCCCGGTGAACCCGAAGATCGGCGAGCGCGAGCTGACCCACATCCTCACCGACAGCGCGCCCGACCTCCTGCTCGCCGCCCCCGACGCGGACCTCCCTGCCGCGCTCGCCGCCCTGCCCCGCCTGCCGGTCCTCATCGAGGCGCAGGACTCCCCGCTCGCGGCGCCCGCGGCGGAACCGGACGGCGAGACGCCCGCGTTCATCGTCTACACCTCCGGCACCACCGGCCCGCCGAAGGGCGTGGTGCTGCCGCGGCGCGCGGTCACCTCGAACCTCGACGCGCTCGCCGAGGTGTGGGAGTGGACCGCCGACGACGTGCTCGTGCACGGCCTGCCGCTGTTCCACGTGCACGGCCTGATCGTCGGCGTCGTCGGCCCGCTCCGGCGCGGCGGCACCCTGCACCACCTCGGCCGGTTCTCCTCCGAGGCGGCCGGCGCGGCGCTGGCCGGCGACGGCACGATGATGTTCGGCGTGCCGACGATGTACCACCGGTTGGCACTGGACTGCGCCGACAATGCCCAGCTCGCGGCGCAGATCGGCGACGCGCGGCTGCTGGTGTCCGGGTCGGCGGCACTGCCCGCGACCGATCACCAGCGCCTCGCAGAGTCGACCGGGCAGCGGGTCGTCGAGCGGTACGGCATGACCGAGACACTGATGAACTGCAGTGTCCACGCATCAGGGGATCGCAGGCCGGGTGCGGTAGGGCCACCACTTCCAGGCGTGGACCTACGACTCGTCGACGACGCGGGCGCGCCGGTCAGTAACACAATCGGGGAAATAGAGGTGCGCGGACCGAACCTGTTCCTCGGCTACCTGAACCGCCCGGACGCGACGGCACAGGTGCTGCGCGACGGCTGGTTCCGCACCGGCGACATGGCGCTGCGCGACGCGGACGGGTACGTGCGGATCGTCGGCCGGCGCGCGACGGACCTGATCAAGAGTGGTGGGTACAAGATCGGCGCGGGGGAGATCGAGAACGCGCTGCTTGAGCACCCCGGCGTCGAGGAGGTCGCGGTGACCGGCGAGCCGGACGACGACCTCGGCGAGCGGATAGTGGCGTGGGTGGTGCCCTCAGGTGCCGCGCCGTCGGCCGACGAGCTGGCCGACCACGTGGCGCGGCTGCTGTCGCCGCACAAGCGGCCAAGAGTGGTGCGGTTCCTGGAGTCGTTGCCGCGCAACGACATGGGCAAGATCGTGAAGCGGGCGCTCGGTGGCTGACCGGCCGTCGGTGGCCAGTGACTTCGTCGAGTTCTCGGTGGGGGACTCGCCGTACGGCGTGGACGGGCCGCTCGACTGGGACGGGTACGGCGACTCGCGGAAGCGGGCGGCCGGCCGGGCCGGGACCGAGGAGTCCGTCGTGTGTGGGCGGGGCACGATCGGCGGTCATCCGGTGGTTGTCGTCGCCTTCGAGTTTCGGTTTCTCGGTGGGTCCGTCGGCACCGGGACGGGGGCCCGGATCGTGGACGCGTTCACTCGTGCGCGTACGGCCGGGTTGCCCGTCGTGTCGTTGATCGCCACCGGCGGGACGCGCATGCAGGAGGGCGTGCTGTCGCTGCGGCAGCTACAGCTGATCGCGCGTGCGGCCGTGTTGTTGCAGCAGGCGGGGCTGCCGCACGTCGCGGTGTTGCGGGATCCCACGACCGGCGGGGTGTGGGCGTCGCTCGGGGCGGGCGCGGACGTGGTGCTCGCGGTGCGTGGCGCCCAGGTCGGGTTCGCCGGCCGGCGGGTGCGCCCGGCCGAGGACGCCGACGATCCCGCGTACACCGCCGAAAGCCAGTTCGCCGCCGGACACGTCGACGAGCTGCTCGACGAGGCCGACCTGCCGCGACGGCTGGCCGCATGGCTACGCCACCTGATGCCGGCCGGCACCGAGCCGGCCGAGGTGCCGCGTGCCCTCGGCGAGCTGACGCCGGCGCCCGACGGCTGGTCGGCGGTCCGCAGGTCGCGCGCACCGGAACGGCCGCGCGCGACCGCCTACCTCGACGATCATTTCGCGTCCCGCCAGGAGCTGCGCGCGGGTCGCGCCGCCGACGGCATGCTGTGCGGGTTCGGCCGGCGCGGCGACCGGCTCGTCGCGTACGCCGCGCAGACCGGCACCGCCACCACCCCGGCCGGTTTCCGCGCCGCGACCAGGCTCATCCGGACCGCCGACCGGCTCGGCCTGCCGGTCCTCACGTTGGTCGACACGCCAGGCGCGGCGGCGAGCCCGGCCGCCGAGCGGGACGGCATCGGCCCGGCGATCGCCGAGCTGTTCACGACGATCGCGGGCGCGCGCACACCCGTGACGACGCTGGTCATCGGGGAGGGCGGCTCGGGTGGCGCGCTCGCGCTGTGCGCCCAGGACCGTATCTGGATCGCACCCGACGCCTACTTCTCGGTGATCGCGCCGGAGCTGGCCGCCGCGATCCTCAAGCGGGATCCCGATGAGGTCCCGGCCCTGGCCGGCCAGCTGCGGCTGCGGCCCCCTGACCTGCTGGAACTCGGCGTCGTGCAGGGGATCGCCCGGGGGTGAGCGTAACCCGGGGGGAGTACGCGGCGAAGGCGCGCGTACGCCGGGGGGCGTTCACAGCGGAGCTGGGACGAGGCTGGGCAGCGTAGGCGGCGGTCCCGCCCCGTACCCCGGTTGAGCAGGGCAGATGCCGTCGAGTGAGGGACGCGCCGGACCCCCCTCGACCGGCAACATTTGTGGTGCAGCCGAGACGAGGAGAACCACAGATGACTACCACCCAGCAGCGGCCCGGCACCAACTACCCGGCCCCCGCCCCGCCCGGCATCTCGAAGAAGATCGAGCGCGCCGAGAACGCCCTCATGAACGTCGCCGGCCGCATCGGCGTACCCGCCCTCCGCATCACGCTCGCGCTGACCTTCCTCTGGTTCGGCGCCCTGAAGATCACCAACGACACCCCGGTGGGCGACTTCGTCGCCAGCACCGTCGACTGGATTCCCGGCGTCTCCGGCGCCTGGTTCGTACCGTTCCTGGGAGCGGTCGAGGTGCTGCTCGGCACCGCGCTCCTGTTCGGAAGGGGCCTGCGAGTGGTGCTGCCGTTGCTGTTCGCGCACCTCACGGGCACTTTCCTTGCTCTGGTCACGCAGCCGGACGTCACCTTCCAGGGTGGCAACCCGGTCATGCTCACCACCGAGGGTGAGTTCGTGATCAAGAACCTGATCTTGCTGAGCGCCGTCCTGGTGCTCTACGGCCTCCAGCGGGCACGCACCGCCAACCGCTGAGCGTAAGCAGGGGGAACAAAGACAGCTGTGCGCCGGTGGCCCGACCGCCACCGGCGCACAGCTCTGTTCGGTCTGAGGGCGGCCTCAGCGAAATGCGGGCAGGATCTACGGCATGAGGCTCATGTCTGCACTGTTGGTGCCCGCCGGCGCTGCCCTGGTCAAGGCCGGCTGGCAGGTGCCCGCCCAGATCGGCGGCCGGCCGAGCGGCGAGCGGCTCGAGCGGATGCGCAGGTCACCGCACTTCCGCGACGGCGTCTTCCACAACACGGTCGCCGCGAGCGTGACGACGCCGTCGTCGAACATGTTGCGTGACATGGTCTTCGCCAAGGAGCAGCGCAAGCCGACGAGCCCGGTGCCCGTCGTGAAGGCGTCGAAGGAACTCCAGACACCCCACGACCTGCGGATCTCGTGGCTCGGCCACGCCACCGCGCTCGCCGAGGTCGAGGGCGCCCGCTTCCTCTTCGACCCCGTCTGGAGCGACCGCGTCTCACCGTCGACGCTGCTGGGCCCCAAACGCCTGCACCCCGTCCCGTGGGACCTGGCCGACCTGCCGAAGCTGGACGCGGTCGTCATCTCCCACGACCACTACGACCACCTCGACATGATGACCATCCGCCGCCTCGCCGCCGCCCAGCCGCAGGTCACGTTCCTCGTGCCCCTCGGCGTCGGCGCGCACCTGGAGCGGTGGCGGATCCCGCTGAACCGGATCGTCGAGCTGGACTGGGACGAGCACACCACCGTCAACGGCATCGAGGTCGTCGCCACCGCCGCGCGACACTTCTCCGGCCGCCTCAAGCCCGGCGGCAACGGCACCCTGTGGGCCTCGTGGGTGCTGGCCGGCCGCAACCGGAAGGTCTTCTACACCGGCGACTCCGGCTACTTCGACGGCTACCGCCGCATCGGCGCGGAGCACGGCCCCTTCGACGTGACCCTCATCCAGGTCGGCGCCTACTCGCCCTACTGGCCCGACATCCACATGACCCCGGAGGAGGGCGTCGCCACCCACCGCGCGGTCCGCGGGGACCTGCTCGTCCCGGTCCACTGGGGCACGTTCAGCCTCGCGCTCCACTCCTGGTCCGAGCCCGTCGAGCGACTGCTGCACGACGCGGCCGAGCACAAGGTGCGGGTCGCCGTCCCGAAGCCGGGTGAACTGCTCGACGTGTCCGCCGCCCAACCACCGGACGGCTGGTGGCGCGCGGTCGCCTGACGCGCGGCTCACTCATGGGCGTCCCGCTCGGCCTCGGCGATCGACTCCGCCACCAGCCGGGCCCGCTGCCTTGCCGACAGCTGCAGCGCGACGTCCCACAGTGCCACCGCGACGGCGAGTCCCGCGATCGCGACCGCGCCGACGCCGGTGTCCGCGAGCGGCGGCGGGTGCTGCCCGGTGGCGGGTTTCATCAGCACTATCAGCATCACGAGCGCGGCGAGGCCCGCGATGCTCGTCGGGATCGCGACCCGCGACGTGCCGAGCGTCGCGATCGCCAGCAGCGCGGTCAGCGCCACCAGGAACACGACCCCGAGCGCCGCGATCGAGCCGTTCCCGTTGCCGACCATGGCCCAGATCGAGCCGTACTCGTACGTGAAGTGGCTGCCGAGGTCGGTCGTGTACTCGACCGTGTCGTACAGCGGGAGGAACGACCACACCACCACGAGCACCGTCAATGGCCCGTAGAAACGGGTCAGCTCCTTCATGTCCGTGCCGCCGACAGGTGCCCGCGCGCGGCCGCCTCCAGGTGCGCGAGGTCCGACGCGATCGACGCGAACGTGAACCCCTCTGTTAGTCGCTGGGCCGCGACCCCACCGTTCGGCGTGTGGATGCCGGCCGCGACACCCGCCTGCCGCGCCGCCTCCCGCACCGACATGACCGCCCGCTCGAACTCGTCGGCGATCGCGGGGTCCATGGGGAACGCGCCGCCGACCGCGAGGCTCAGGTCCGACGGCCCGACGTACACGCCGTCCAGCCCCGGGGTCGCGCAGATGGCGTCCACTTCGGACAACGCGGTCGGCGTCTCGATCATCGCGATGACGACGTTCGCCGCGTTCGCGTCCGCCGGTTTCGTCCCGACCCGCAGCGCCGCCCGGTTCGGCGCGAACGACCGTCTGCCCTCCGGCGGATAGCGCACCGACGCGACGGCCGCCGCCGCGTCGGCGGCGGTGTCGATCAGCGGCACGATCACCCCGACGGCGCCCGCGTCGAGCGCGCGCCCGATCGGGGTGATGTCGTTGGCCTCGACCCGCACCAGCCCGACCGTGTCGCCCGGCGCGGCGTCGACGGCCAGCAAACCGTTGCGCAGTCCGGAATACCCGAGGTAGCCGTGCTGGCCGTCGAGGCACACGTAGTCGTAACCGAGGCTCGCGATCCGTTCGGTCGCGGGCGGGGCGTCGAGTGCGGTCCAGTACCCGACGACCCGCTCACGCGCCCGCAGCTTCCTGGCGAACTCCATGCCGCCGAGCCTAGTGGTGAGTCAGCGGTCGAAGCGACCGTCGCGCACCGCCCGGTTCAGCTCGCGGACGTCGCCACGCAGCGTGGGGCCGGTTGTGTTCTTCGAGTCACGGATCGCATCGAGCGTATTACGCAACTCGACGCAGGTGCCGTCGTTCTCGCTACGGCTCGACTTCCGCCAGGTGTGAACAGCTGTCACTGTGGTTTCTCCATTCGTTTGCGCACGTCGGCGATGAAGTTCACCGAGGAGTCCGGTTTCATGGACGCGGCGCAGATGTGATCGATTGCCCGTTTGTAGGCGTCCACGTCGCGGGTCTCATGGAGCATGAGCACAGATCGCCTGGTGCCGACGAAGACGATGGACCCAGAGTTGTTCGGGCGCTTCCCCACAGCAGTGCGGGCGGCCTCGATGAGCGTGAAGGCGCCTTCCAGCCCCGGGTGCCACCCGCGATGGTCGGGCACGATCCGCAGCTCGATGTTCGGCCGGGCCGCCATCTCTATCAGATGTTCTAGTTGCGCGACCATCGCCGGTCGACCGCCGACGTCCTGATTGAGTGCGCTTTGGCCGAGTAGCACCAATAGCTCTGCCGGCTTCTTCTTGACGATGACTTCGCGCCGTCCGATTCGTGACGTGACCCGCAAGGCGATCTCGCCGGTTGGGACTCCGGCGGCCGTCATGATTCCCTCGACGTACTCCGCAGTCTGGAGCAGGCCAGGGACCAGAAGTGGCTGCACGTCGACGATCCGGCTCGCTCGTTGCTCCCAGTCCACTAGAGCCGCGAGTTGTTGCCGTTGCTCGGGGAGCGTGGTGGCGACCCACTGGGACTCGTTGGTGCCGTACGCGAGCGTCATGATCTCGTCGTAGCGTTCGCCGTCGACCTCGAGCTTGGTGAGGATTTGGGCGACCTGCTCGGGTTTGGGGGTGCGATCGCCGGTTTCCCATCGGGAGAGCACCCCGATGTCCTTCTTGATTGCCGCGGCGAGTTCGCGCAGGAGCAGTTGCCTCTCCTCACGTGCCTGCCGGAGTGCCGCACCGAGGGCTTGGGCCTTCGGAGTTCGGGCCATCGTGAATCTCCGTGGTTGTCGGCCGGTAACAGCATAGCGTCACCGGGGCCGGCCAGATGTCACCCGTTGCGCGTACGCAACAAGGGTGGCACTTGTCCGTTTGCTGAATACGCTGCCAACCACACAAGAAGGAAGCTACCAGGGAGAACAGGACAAGCCGATGCGCACCTTCCCCATGAGCACGTGGGCAGACCTTAGCGAAGAGTGCCCGCTGCGGTTCGAAGTGTCCGGCAGCAATCACGTGAGTCTGCTGTTCGGGCAGGACACCAGCGCGGGCGAACTGGTCTTCGACCTGGACGCGATACACGAGTTGGTCCGCCTCGGCGCCGAGGCCGCAGAGGAGATGGAGGCACGGTACGCCCGCGAGGAGGCGGCGGGGTGAACTCGATCGGGTGAATCTTGTTGCTGGGTAAGGGAAGTGTCGGGCGCCGCAGGTATTCTGAACATATGTTCGATGATGGTTATGAGGTGCTCTCCAGGGGGATCGGCAGGGTTCGTTGTATCGCTCGGGA
>Ga0193742_1000843_pt1 | contig 19558 bp, 21 predicted proteins | sample L2c1metaG_FD_165511 | JGI IMG/M metagenome (GOLD analysis project Ga0193742, IMG submission 165511) | Soil microbial communities from a riparian zone of the East river system, Colorado, United States - L2c1 | ecosystem: Environmental > Terrestrial > Soil > Riparian zone | place: USA: East River... | reverse complement strand
GGCGTCGGCCTCGGTGCCCTCCCCCAGCGCCGCGACCACCCCCGCCACCTCGCTGCCCGGCGTGAACGGCGTCGGCGGCTTGATCTGGTACAGCCCCTGCACGAACAGCCCGTCGACGAAGTTCACACCCGCCGCCGCCACGTCGACCAGCACCTGCCCGGCCCGCGGCACCGGCGGGTCCTCGTCGACCACCTTCAGCCCGCCCAGGTCCCCCACGGCCTCGCACACGACGCGTCGCATGACGTCATCCTTGCACCGGTTGCCGTGAACATGTGTTCACGATATGGTCGTGAACATCTGTTCACGAAGAAGGTGCCGAACGGGTGTCACCGGCTAGGCGCTCCGCCGAGACGACCGACGCCCTGCGCTTGTCGCTGGTGGAGCACGCCCTGCGGCTCGTCGCACGCGACGGTGCCGCCGCACTGACCATGCGGGCGCTCGCCGCCGAGGCGGGCTGCGCCGTCGGCCTGCCCTACAAGGTCTTCGCCGACCGCCGGGACCTGGTGACCGCCGTGGTCCACGCCGAGCTCGAGCGGCTGCGCAGCGCCTTCGACGAGCTCCTCGCCCGCGCCGGGAGGCACACGGTGGGGGGCAACCTCACCTGGTTCGCCGACGTCCTCCTCGACTCCCCCGCCGTCTCCCTCGGCGACGAGGTCGCCGCCGACGCCACGCTCACCACAGCGGCCAACACGGAGTTCCACACCACCGGCCTGGCCGAGGCCTTCGACACCCTCCTGCCCGACTACCTCGCCGCCGAGCAGCGGGCGGGCCGCGTCGACCCGTCGCTGGACGGGCAGGCGTTCGGCTTCCTCGTGGTCGGCGCCCTGCACAACCTGCTCGTCTCCGGCCCCGGCTACCCCAAGCCCAGCCGCCGCGAGCTGCGGCGGCTGCTCGACGCCGCGGCCGCCGGCCTCGCACCCCGCCCTTGACCCCCCAAACCCACGGAGGACAGCCGTGACCCCTACCACCGACGCCATCCGGACCGACACCCTGCACGACGCGCTCGAGCGCCTGGCGAGCCACAGCTACCTCGACGGCGCGGGGTTCCCGTGCCACGGCCCGATGGGCGCGGAGGCACTGAGCGCCCTCGGCCACGACGACCTCGTCGCCGGCTGGGTCGAGGGCTACAAGGCCCGACACGTGCCGATCCACGCGCCGCCGCGGTCCGCACCGATCGACGGTGACTGGCAGACCGCGCTCGGCGACTTCGGCCGCATCGCCGACTGGGCCGATGCCTTCACCCGCGAGCTCGACGAGCGGCCCTGGCCCGACGTCCTCGCCGCCTGGGTCCCCCGCCTGCTGCCCGGCTACGGCGGTGCCCTGACCCACGGCCTGCTGCGCACCGCCCACGCCGTCCGGGCGCTTCCCACCGAGGTGGCGCCGTCGCCGCTCCAGCGCGACGAGCTGGCCCGCGGCCTGGCGCTGTGGGCGGCCACCTATCGGGAGCTGCCGGGCCACCCGGAGCTGCGCGGCCGTCGGTCGCTCGACGAGGCCATCGCCCGGCTCCCCCGCCGGACCGCCGAGTGGGCGCCCATGGAGACGGCGACGTTCTCGCGCCTCGATGAGCTGGACGACTTCGCCGGCGCGGTCGAGGCGCTCGGCCCGCCGTCGGTCGACGACCCGCTGGGCGAGCTCAGCGCCGCCTTCTGCCGAGCGATCCTGGCCCACCCGGACGCCCCGCCCGGCCCCTTCGTGCACATGGTCACGCCGATCGCCGCCGCCAGGACCCTGCTGCCCCACGCCCCGATGCTGTCGGCCGGCCGCGTCTACGCCCAGATGTGGCACGTCGACGCCGGACTGGTCGCCGGCCTGGCCCACCCGGCGCCCCGCGAGGCGACGGAGCCGCCGCCGCCGGGCGAGCTGGTGGCCCGGGCGGTCGAGAACCAGGACCCGCACGTGGTGAAGTTCGTGGAGGCCTGCCTCCGGGAGCACGCCCGCCACCCCGACGACGTGTACCTCCACGCCGCCCGGCACGTCCTCGGGCGCATGCCCCCGTGGTAAGGCTCAGCCGTGCCCGTCGACGGAGGCATGACCAGGCGGCGGAGAGCGGGGCGCATCGCCCCGTCTCACCGCACCGCCGCGCTCACGACGTGGACCGGTGCACCTCCCGGAACGACGCCCGTGGCGTGAGGACGCACAGCTCGTTGCCCTCGGGGTCGGCGAGCACCTCCCAGCTCACCTCGTCGCCCTGGCCGACGTCGACGGCCACCGCGCCCAGTGCCTGCAGCCGCGCCACCTCGGCCGCCAGGTCGCCGTCGGGGCCGGGCGCCAGGTCGAGGTGGAGGCGGTTCTTCACGGTCTTGGGCCCGTCGGGCACCCGGAAGAGGTCCAGTTGCGGCCCCCGACCCGAGGGCGGACGGAGGCTCCAGCCGTCGTCGCCGTCGGGCTTCCCCTCCCAGCCGATGGCCTCGCTCCAGAACCGGGCCAGAGCCGCGGGATCGGCGCAGTCGACGGCGATCGCCGCCCACGGCCCGGCGTAGGTCGACCGGGGCCCCAGCAGGCACAGCTCGTTGCCCTCGGGGTCGGCGAGCACCTCCCAGCCCACCTCGTCGCCCTGGCCGATGTCGATGGGCGTGGCGCCGAGGCCCTGGAACCGGGCGAGCTCGGCGTCGTAGTGGTCGCTCGACCGGGAGGCCAGATCGAGGTGCACCCGGTTCTTCCCGACCTTCGGGTCGTCGACCTGCACGAACTCCAGGCCGGGCGTGTCGTCGGGGAGCTCGCCGACGGGCGCCGCCACCGCCACCTCGTCGCCGTCGGGCGACTCGTACAGGATCTCCCAGTCGAGGGCGGCCGCCCAGAAGCGGGCCAACACGAGCGGGTCGGCGGCATCGACGACGATGCTCCAGAGACGGGTCGGCATCCGCCCATGTTGGCGCGGAATCCCCCGGCGTCCCCGGACGTTCTCGTTGGGCGACCGCTACGGAAGGACCACTCGACATGGCCGCACAGCTCGGGAAGATCGGCATCTGGACCGGGGCGATGCCCAACGACCCTGCCGAGGCGAGCGCCGCCGCCGCCGTGCTGGAGGACTGCGGCTACAGCGCCGTCTGGCTGGGCGGATGGTCCCAGGGCGACCTGGCCCGGCCCGAGGCGCTGCTGGCGGCCACCGAGCGGCTGATCGTCGCCACCGGGATCCTCGACGTCTGGACCAGCCCCGCGCCCGTCGTCGCCGCCAACCACCACCGCCTCGTCACCGCCTACCCGGACCGCTTCATCCTCGGCCTCGGGTCGAGCCACGCCGTGCTCGTCGAGGCGATGACCGAGGAGAGCTACGTGAAGCCGCTCAGCCGGCTGCGCAGCTTCCTCGACGACCTCGACGCCGCGGAGGTGCCCGTCCCTGTCGGCGAGCGCGTCCTCGCCGCCCTCGGCCCCAAGGCGCTGGCGCTGGCCGCCGAGCGCTCGGCCGGCGCCCATCCCTACCTGGTGACGCCCGAGTACACCGCCATCGCCCGGGAGCAGCTGGGCGAGGGACCGCTGCTGGCCGTCGAGCAGAAGGTGGTGGTGACCACCGACGCCGACGAGGCCCGCCGGGCCGGCCGCCGCTCGCTGGCCATCTACATGACGCTGCCGAACTACCTCAACAACCTGCGGCGGCTCGGCTTCGACGACGACGACTTCGCCGACGGCGCCAGCGACCGGCTGGTCGACGCCCTGGTCGCGTGGGGCGACCTCGACACCGTCAAGCAGCGCATCGACGCCCACCTCGACGCCGGGGCCGACCACGTCGCCGTCCAGGTGCTGTGGAGCGGCGACGAGCGCGCCCTCCCCGTCCCCGCCTGGAAGGAGCTCTCGGCGATCCTCCCGGCATACGCAGCTTGAGTCATCCGTGGTCGCCTAGTGGGACTCGAGTCGTTCGTGGTCGGAGACCGACCAGAGACGACTCGTCCTCGCCGCGGCGACCACGAATGACTCGGGCTGTCAGGGACGGAACGCGGCTCTGGCTGCCTGGCCGCCGACCCCGGCGGTGGTCCAGAACTCGTAGGTGCCCTGGTCCTGCAGCTCCTTGGCGGCGGCGACCAGGGCGCCGTAGGCCGCGTAGGCGAAGGCGCCGCCCACCGACACGCGGGCCACACCCAGCTCCGCCAGCTCGGCGACCGTCGGCCCGCCCGGCAGGGCCAGCACGTTCACCGGGCGGTCGACCGAGCGGACCAGCTCGCGCACGTCGTCCGGGGCGCTCACGCCCGGGGCGTAGAGCACGTCGGCGCCCGCCTCCTGGAAGCTCTGCAGCCGGGCGATGGTGTCGGCCAGGTCGGGCCGGCCGTGGAGGTAGTTCTCGGCCCGGGCCGTCAGCACGTAGCGCAGGCCCTCGTCACCCGGCTGCGCCGCCTCGACCGCCGCCGCCACCCGCTCGGCCGCCTCCCCGGCCGCGTAGATCGGGTCGTCGGGCCGGCGGGTGAAGTCCTCGATCGACCCGCCGGCGAGCCCCGCGTCGATCGCCAGCCGGACGGTCTCGGCGACGCCGGCGGGATCGTCGGCGAAGCAGTTCTCCAGGTCGGCCGACACCGGCACGTCGACCGCGCCGGCGATCGCCGCCCCGTGGGCCAGCGCCTCCTCCTGGGTCACGGCGTAGTCGAGCCGGCCCAGAGTCGCCGCGAAGCCGCTGCTGGTGGTGGCCAGCGCCTTGTACCCCAGCGACTCCAGCAGCCGGGCCGACCCGGCGTCCCAGGCGTTGGCGAGCAGCAGCGGCGAGTCGCCGTGGTGGAGCGCCAGGAATCGTTCGGCCTTCGTCGTGTCGGTCACCCGGCGACCCTACCGACGCGGCCCCGAGAGCCCGAGCGCGCCACCCGCTCGGGCCCTATGATCCCCGGCGGGACTGGGTTTCTGGGGAGTTGGGGAGTCCTGATGACCGACCACTCGACGGACAGCGCTGGGCCGAGCCGGCGCAAGCTGCTGGGCCTCGCGGGCGCCGGGGTCGGGTCGGTGACCGCCGCCGCCTGGGCCTTCACGAAAGGTCCCTTCCGGTCGGACGCCACGCTGACGGTCGGCCCGCCGCCCCCGAAGCTGGTGTCGCGACCGGCCGCCCACCGCGCCAGCGAGGCCGGCGGCTTCGCCAGCCGCGACGCCAGCTACGCCGCCGGCACCCCCGAGGTCGCCGTCGCCGACGCCACCCTGTTCGCCACCGCCAGCGAGGCGGCCGCCGCCACGAAGGTCACCACGCCGACCATCCTGGCCACCGACGATCCGGCGCTCCACCTGCTGCGGCGCGCCACCTTCGGCCCGACGCCCGCCCTGGTCGACGAGGTCCACGCCAAGGGCATCGACGCGTGGCTGGCCGAGCAGCTCGACCCCCAGTCGATCCCCGACGACGAGGCCGAAGGCGTGTGGGGGCAGTTCCCGCTCGCCGGCATGAGCCCCGACGAGGTCGTCCGCTCGATCGACCAATACACGTGGGACGCGATGTTCGCCTACGGGCAGGCCACCCTCGGCCGCCAGATCTGGTCGCAGCGCCAGCTGTTCGAGGTGATGGTCGACTTCTGGGCCAACCACCTGAACGTGGCGACACCGAGCGGTGCCGGCTGGGACGCCGGCCCGTCGTACCACAACGACGTGATCCGCCCGCACGCCCTCGGCTCGTTCACCGACATGCTGCTGGCCGCCATGCGCCACCCGGCCATGCTGAAGTACCTCTCCAACGACCTGTCCGACAAGGACTCGGTCAACGAGAACCTGGGCCGCGAGCTGCTGGAGCTCCACACCGTGGGCGTGGCGTCCGGCTACACGGAGGACGACGTCCGCAACAGCGCCTACATCCTCACCGGCCGCTCGGTGAACACCTCCGAGATGATGTCGGACATGGAGATGGGCGGCTCGGGTGCCGCCTTCGCCTTCGTGGCCGAGAAGCACTGGATCGACCCGGTGACGGTGCTCGACTTCACCCACCCCAACCCCACCCGGGAGGGCGGCCTGGAGGTGGGCGACGCCTACCTGCGCTACCTGGCGTCGCACCCGTCGACGGCGCACGGCATCGCCCGCAAGCTGGCCGTGCGGCTGGTGGCCGACGCCCCCTCCGACGTCCTGGTCGAGCGCATGGCCCAGGCGTACCTCGACTCCGGCACGGAGGTGAAGCCCATGCTCGACGTCCTGTTCCGCTCCGGCGAGCTCTGGGCGGCGGTGGGCCAGAAGGTGCGGCGCCCGCTGGAGAACGTGGTGGCTTCGGCCCGGGCGGTCGGCGTGCGACCGGGCGCCGACACCGCCAAGGCCGTGGAGGCCCTGTACTGGTACGCGAACCAGATGGGGCAGCGACCGTTGGCGTGGCCGTCGCCCGACGGCTACCCGGACGTCCGCCAGGCCTGGCGCTCCACCAGCGCCCTGCTGCACGGCTGGAACCTCCACCGCAGCCTGGTGCAGGGCTGGCAGGAGGGGCTGACCTACCCGGCGCCCGTCGAGCTCGTGGCGGGGCGGCCGGCGGCGACGGTCGGCGAGTACGTCGACAGCCTGTGCAACCGGCTCTGCCTCCAGGGGTTCGGCGCCGAGCACCGCAACGCCCTGCTCGCCTTCGTCGGGAAGGACCCCGCGGCCCCGACGGCGGGCTCGGGCCTCGACGACCCCAACGGCATGGCCCAGCACCTCGCCCCGCTGATCCTCGACTCGCCCTACTTCTCGCTGCGGTGATCCCCATGACCCCGTCCGACCACCCGCCCTCGCCCCCGCCCTCACCCGACCGGCTGCTGCAGGCGCGCGCCGCGCAGGTCGCCGACGACGAACGCCTCCGGCGCGACCTGTGGGGCTCGTTGGTCACCCGCCGGCGCGTGCTGGCAGGGATGGCCGGCGCCGCGGCATCCCCGCTGGTGACCACCCGGGCGTCGTTCGCCGCCCAGGCCACCGAGGGGACGCTCGTGGTGGTGTTCCTGCGGGGCGGCATGGACGGGCTGTCCGCCGTCGTCCCGGCCGACGACCCGCACCTCCTCGAGGCCCGCCCCAACCTCGCCGTGCGCAGCCAGTCGCTGCTGCCGCTCGCCCGCGGGTTCGGGCTGCACCCGTCGCTGGCGCCGCTGCACGAGCTGTGGAAGCGCGGCCAGCTCACCGCGGTGCCGGCCGTGTCGACCCCCGACATCTCCCGCAGCCACTTCCAGGCGCAGGACTGCCTGGAGCGGGGCGGTGCCACCACGGGCACCACCGAGGGCTGGCTCGACCGCGTCCTCGACAAGCTGGGCCCGGGCACGAGCTTCCGCTCGGTCGCGCAGGGCCACGGGATGCAACGGGCGCTGACCGGCGACCAGCCGTCGATCGCGCTGTCGGAGGTCGCCGAGTTCACGATCGCCGGCTGGGAGGGCATCCACGACCAGACGATCGAGGCGCTCGGCAAGCTCTACACTGGCGTCGACCCCGATCTGATGCACGACGTCACCACCACCCTCGGCGCCCTCGCCACCGTCGAGCAGCTCGCCGCCGACACGACGGCGACCACCACCGGCTACCCCGAGGGCGACTTCGGGAAGGGCCTGGCCGAGCTGGCCCGCCTCGTCAAGGCCGGGACCGGGCTGCGGGTCGCCTGCATCGACCTGGGCGACTGGGACACCCACGGGCACCAGGGCTCGGTCGACGGTGGCCTGCTCAAGGACCAGTTCGAGCGGCTGTCCGGTGGCCTGGCCGCCTTCGCCGCCGACCTCGGCGACAAGCTGTCGCAGGTCACGGTGGTGGTGATGACCGAGTTCGGGCGGCGCATCGAGGAGAACGCCAGCGCCGGCACCGACCACGGCCACGGCGCCGCGGTGCTGCTCATGGGCGGCAAGCTCAACGGCGGCACCATCCACGGCAACTGGCAGGGGCTGGCCCCCGAGGTGCGCGACCAGGGCGACGTCCCCGGCTCCAACGACTATCGCAACGTGCTCGGCGACGTGGTCACCGGCCGCCTCGGCCTCTCCGCCGCCGACATGGCCTCGGTCTTCCCCGACCACCGCTTCCAGCCCCTCGGCATCATGGCCTGACCCCCGCCCCGCCCCGACCCGAAATCTCGACGGAGATGGTGGCTATGACGCCACCTGTGTCGAGGTTTCGGTGTGGCTCACGGCCGGGACAGGATGCGGTCGAGGAAGCGGCGGGTGCGGTCGTGGCGGGGGTTGGTGAGCAGGTCGGCCGGTGGGCCGTCCTCGAGGATCCGGCCGGCGTCGAGGAAGCAGATGCGGTCGGCGATGTCGCGGGCGAAGCCCATCTCGTGGGTGGCGATCAGCATGGTCATCCCGCCCGCCTTCAGCTCGGCGACCACCCCAGCACCTCCCCCACCAGCTCGGGGTCGAGGGCCGAGGTGATCTCGTCGAGGAGCATCACCTCGGGGTCCATCGCCAGCGCCCGCACGATCGCCACCCGCTGCTGCTGGCCGCCGCTGAGCTGGTCCGGGTAGGCGTGGCGCTTGTCGGCCAGCCCGAAGCGGGCCAGCAGCTCGTCGGCGCGGGCCTCGGCGTCGGCCCGGGCGATGCGACGGCCGCGCCGCGGCCCCAGCGTGACGTTGGCCAGCACGTCGCGGTGCGGGAACAGGTTGTACGACTGGAACACGATGCCGAACCGGCGGCGGATGGCGTCGTCGTCGAGGCCCGGCAGCGAGATGTCCTCGCCGTCGAGGAGGATGCGGCCGTCGTCGATCGGCTCCAGCAGGTTGGCGCAGCGCAGCAGGGTCGACTTGCCCGACCCCGACGCCCCGATCAGGCACACCACCTCGTGGACCGCCAGGGTCAGGTCGATGCTCTGCAGGACGTCGCGGTCGCCGAACGACTTCCACACGCCCTCGAACCGCAGCTTCTCGGTGCCGGTCACGCCACTCGCACTCACGTTCCCCGCTCCTGGCGCTTCGCACCGGGCCGCTCGGGCCGCGCTCGCTCTTCGCCGGGCCTCGCTCGCAAGGGCGAGCTACGGACGGCCGCTCGCTCAGGCAAGCCGACCGCCGGAGATGCGGGTGCGCTGCCGGGACACCAGGTAGTCGGTGAGGCGGGTCAGCGGGATGGTGATCGCCAGGAACAGCAGCGCCGCGCCCACGTAGGACGTGAAGTTGAACTCCCGGGCCGAGTAGATCTGCGCCTGCCGGGCCGCCTCGATCGGGCCCAGGACGCCCACCAGCGCGGTCTCCTTCTGGAGGGCGATGAAGTCGTTGAGCAGCGGCGGGATCACCCGGCGGACCGCCTGGGGCAGCACCACGTGCCACATGGCCTGGGCCCCGCTGAGCCCCAGCGACCGGGCCGCGGCCCGCTGCGACTCGTGCACCGAGTCGATCCCCGCCCGGTACACCTCCGACACGTAGGCCGAGTAGCTCATCACCAGCGCCACCGTCGCCCAGAACACCGGGTCGTTGGGCACGCCCTCCAGGCGCAGCGCCGGCACGCCGAAGCCGAGGAGGAACAGGACCAGCAGCACCGGGATGCCCCGCAGCACGTCGACGTAGACGGCCGCCAGGACCCGCACCGGGAACAGCACTGGGCCCCGCGAGCTGCGGGCCAGCGCCAGCAGCAGGGCGAACACCAGGATGAACGCCTCGGCGATCAGGAACACCTTCACGTTCAGCCAGAAGGCGGGGGCGACGTCGGCCAGCGACGCCGTGAGGTCGTCCCACGAGAAGAAGCTCGCCCGCACCTCGTCCCAGCCGGGGGCGCTGACCACGGCCGCCACCAGCAGGCCGCCCACCACCAGGGTGCTGAGCGCAGCGATCAGGGTGGCGCGCCGGCGCTCGGCCCGCTCCGCCAGCGCCCGGCGGGTCGGCCCCGCCGGACGCACGGGCGGTGCGACTTCCACCAGCTACTCGACCGGGATCACCGGGGCGTCGACCACGTCGGACAGCCACTCCTGCTCGATGTCGTCGAGCCGGCCGCTCTCCTTCAGGCGAGCCAGAGCCTCGTTGGCGCAGTCGCGCAGCGGGTCGCCCTCGGTGAAGACCAGGCCGAAGGCGTCGCCCTCGCCGGCCTCGGCCGGGAACTGGCCGATGACCTTGGTGCCCTCCATCTCGACGGAGCTCACGTAGAACGCCGTGGGCAGGTCGAACAGCACGGCGTCGACCTGCTGGGCGTCGAGGGCCGCCTTGGCCTGGCTGTTGTCGTTGTAGACCGACGGCTCGGCGTCGGGCTGGATGACGTCGATGATGAAGTCGAGGCTGGTGGTGCCCACCTGGGCGCCGAGCTTCAGGCCCTGGAGGTCCTCCAGCGTGGTGGCGTCGGCCGCGGGCGAGTCCTCGTAGCCGACCAGCGCCTGGTTGGTCTCGTAGTAGGGGTCGCTGAAGTCGACCGCCTCCTCGCGCTCCTCGCTGATCGACACCTGGTTGATGTCGAAGTCGAAGTCCTTCTCGCCGGGGGCGATGGCGTTGTTGAAACCGACCACCGTCCAGGTGACCTCGCCCTCGTCGAAGCCCATCTCGTCGGCGACGGCGTAGGCCACCGCCGATTCGAAGCCCTCGCCGTTGGCGGGGTCGTCGTCCTGGAACCAGGGTGGGAACGCCGGGCTGTCGGTGCCGACGGTGAGCACGGTGTCGTTCACCAGCTCCAGGGCGTCGACGCTGCAGTCGGTCGCGCTCGCCCCCTCCTCCTCGGTGGTGCTGTCGCCGTCCGGGGTCGCCTCGTCGTCGTCCTCGCTGTCGCCGCAGGCCGCCGTGAACGCCACGAGCCCGACGGCGAGGAGAAGTGCTGTCGTACGTCTCGCCATGCCGGGCATTATTGCGCCGACTACGGGCGCTCCGAGTCGAGGAAGTGCTCGACGGCCCGCAGGCTGTCCATGAACGGCGCCGGGAACAGGATCGTGGAGTTCTTCTCGATGGCGATCTCGGCCAGCACCTGCAGGTTGCGCAGCTGAAGCGCCACGGGGTGGGCCTGGATGACGTCGGCGGCCTCGGCCAGGCGCCCGGCGCTCAGCGCCTCGCCCTCGGCGGCGATGATCTTGGCCCGCTTCTCGCGCTCCGCCTCGGCCTCCTTGGCCATGGCCCGCTGCATCGACTGCGGCAGCTCGATGTCCTTGAGCTCCACCATCTGCACGACGACGCCCCAGCGCTCGGCGGTGTGGTCGAGCACGGTCTTGATGTGCTCGTTGAGCGTCTCGGTCTCGCTGAGCACGTGGTCGAGCGACGAGCGGCCGACGATGTTGCGCACGGTCGTCTGGGCGATCTCGTAGACCGCCGAGTTCACGTTCTCGATCTCCAGGATCGCCTTCACCGGGTCGGTCCGCCGGAAGTAGGCGACCGCGGCCACGCCGATCGAGACGCTGTCCTTGGTCATGATCTGCTGCGACTGGATCGGCATGGTGACCGTGCGCAGGCTCACCTTCTCCATCACGTCGACCAGCGGGATCATGAAGCGGATGCCCGCATCGCGGACGTTGCGGAGCCTCCCCAGCCGGAAGACGACCCCCTTCTGGTACTGGTGGACGATCGCCACCCCGAGCCTGCTGCTCACCCTGGCCTCCCTCGGGCGCGCCTCAGCGCGCGTTGACCATGGCGTCGGCGGCCGATGCCATGTAGTCGAGCAGGCGGGCCTCGACGACCGGATGGACGTCGCACTCGTCGAGCAGCGAGTCGATGGCGGCGTTCATGTGCCGCAGCCACGCGTCGCGCTCGGGCTCGCCGATCACGAACGGATTGTGGCGCATCCGCAGGCGGGGGTGGCCGCGCTCGTCGGAGTACGTCGTGGGCCCGCCCCAGTACTGGGCCAGGAAGAGGGCCAGGTGGCGCTTGGAGCCGCTGAGGTCGTCGGGGTAGAGGGGACGCAGCAGGAGGTCGGTGGCGACCCGCTTGTAGAAGCGCTCCACCAGCTCCTGGAAGAACCCCATGCCGCCGAGGATGTCGTAGACGGTGGTGGGCCGGGACCCCTCAGGTGCCTCGACTTCCCCGTCACGTCCCTCGGTAGCCACGTGCCGGAGCGTACTGGGACCACGAGGTGCCCCTGTCCACGACCCGTCCGGTACCCATCCAACCACCCCGCCGCCGCCCCAAGCGGACTCGGGCTTCGCCGAGGCCGGTACTCTCCGGCACATGCCCTCAGGACGTGCCGGCTCCGGCTATCTCGTGCTCCCGGACGGTCTGACCAGCGGTCCCGGCGTCCTGGTCCTGCACTCGTGGTGGGGCCTGACCCCGTTCTTCAAGCAGGTGTGCGACCGCCTGGCCGACGAGGGGTTCGTCGCGCTGGCGCCCGATCTGCTCGGCGGCCGCACCACCGACGACCCCGACGTCGCCCGGGCGATGCTGGCCGACGCCGACATGGACGAGACGCTGGCGCTGGTCCGCTCCAGCCTGTTCAAGCTGCGAGGGCTGCCGGCGACGCCCGACGCCCCGGTCGGCGTGTTGGGCTTCTCCATGGGGGCGTCGTGGGCGCTGTGGCTGGCCAGCCGCGAGCACGCCCTCGTGGGCGCCACCGTCACGTTCTACGGGGCGCAGAACGTCGACATGGCCCCGGCGACCTCGGCGTTCCTGGGCCACTACGCCGAGCAGGACGACCTCGTCCCCGACGACGAGCTCACCCTCCTGGAGGCCGAGCTGCGCCTCCTGGAGAAGGACGTGACCTTCCACCACTACCCCGCCACCGAGCATTGGTTCTTCGAGTCCGACCGCCCCACCTACGCCGAACCCGCGGCCACCCTCGCCTGGTCCCGCACGCTCGACTTCCTCCACCACCACCTCGCCCCACCCGCAAACCCCGACGCCTAGACCCGGAGGCTGGCCTCGTCGAGTCGTTCGTTGTCGTCGCGACGAGGCGGAGTCGTCAGTGATCGGTCTCCGACCACAGACGACTCAAGTCCTGCCGAACGACCACAAACGACTCAAGTCACTCATCGACGTGTGGTGTGTCGTCAACCGGGACATGACCGATCGACCACGACCCCTCCACCTCCTGGGCCTCTTCCAGCGTCATCGGCTGCGCCAACGTGCGCAGGGCGAGGTCGACCGCCTCCGTCTTCGTGCGCAGCTGGTAGCGATCCATGATCCTCTGGACGCAGTCGTCGTCGATGTCGATGTCGACGCGGATTCTCGCCATCCACCCAGGGTGGCATGACTAGGTGAGCAGGGGGACGAACTCGGGTTCTTCGGGTTCCTCGGGGGCGTCGGTGGGGGTGGCGGTGGCGGTGGGCTGGAGCTCGCCGCTGGTCTCCTCGAGCTCGCGGCCGTGGGTGTCGGGGAAGAGGCGGGCGACCATGACGATGCCGACGATCGGGCCGAGGGCCAGGACCGTGGTGGTGACGGTCTGGTCGGTGAACTTGAGCAGGACCGCGGCGATGCCGAGGCTGGCGGTGCGGCCGACGATGGCCGACGTCGACGACCACGCCGTCGCCGAGCCCCGCACCGACGTGGGGAACAGCTCGGTCACGAACGTCTGCAGCACCGGGAACGACCCCATCGTCCCGATCAGCATCATCGACATGAACGGCAGCAGCGCCGGCGCCCCCGTGCCGTCGGGCAGCCAGAAGAACCCGGCGCCGCCGACCAGGCCCAGCACGGCGAACCCGCAGCCCACCAGCCGGCGCCCGAAGCGATCCGACCAACGGCCGGCCATCACCATGATCGGGATGCCGGGCAGCCCGCCCAGCACCATCATGTTGCCGGCCAGGGTGGCGCTCATGTCGCGCTCCGACTGCAGCCAGTCGATCGCCACCGTGCCCACCTGGTACGTCATGGCGAACAGGAACGTCGTCACCACCACCAGCCCCAGCCAGCGCCGGTGCGAGGGCGCCAGGATGTCCTGCCAGCGCTGCGCCAGGTTCCCGTCGTCGCGGGCCCGCTCGAAGCGCCGGCTCTCGCCGAGGCCGCGCCGCAGCCCGGCCACCAGCAGCAGCGGCGGCACCGCCACCACGTACATCCAGCGCCAGCTCAGCCCCAGCCCCTCGTGGAGCGGCCCGTAGAGCAGCGGCGCCAGCCCGGTGCCGAGGGCGATGTTCATGCCGATCAGCCCGAAGCCGAGACCCCGGGCCTCGGCCGGCAGCTCCTCGGCCGCGTACGTCCACACGATGGCGCTCTCCGCCACGATGAAGACGTTGGCGATCAGCTGGACGGCGGCGAACGTCTGCCAGTTCGGGGTGAGCGCGGTGAGCCCCGAGAACAGCGTGAAGCCGACCACCGTCCACAGCAGCATCGTGCGACGGCCCACCCGGTCGGCCAGGCGGGTGAGAGCCAGGGCGGGGACGGCACCGAGCGTGATGATCGCCAGCATCGCCGAGCCGCCCGACGGGTCGAGGTCGAACGTCTCCCGGATCTGCTTGAGCGCCACCGCCTTCACCGCGGTGTCGTAGCCGTCGAAGAACGCTGCCGCCCCCAGGAGCAGCAGGAGCACCACGTGGTGGCGTTCCAGGCCCCGCTCGGCGAACCGACGGCCGATGAAGCTCACGAGGGGACGGCCTCCTGCAGGGTGCCGTCGTCGTCACCGGGGAGCGGCCGGATCAGGGCCGCGGCGGCTTCGAGCTTCAGCGACGACACCATGATCCCCTCGCCCGTCGCGGGGCCGAGGAGGTCGAGCAGCGCCCGGTACGCCTCGCGATCGTCGATCAACGGCACCTCCGGCAGGTACTTCTTCCCGTACCGCTCGAAGTACACCAGCTGCTTGCCCAGCAGGAACGTCGCCCGGTCGAAGCCGCCGTCGAAGCCGTCCGACGCCATGAGCGCCCGCATCCGTCGCCGCTCCTCCCACCAGTACGCGAGCTGGTCCCGCTTGGTGTTGCGCTCCCGCTCGACCTGGGGTCCGCCCTCCGGGCCCATGATCATCGCCTGCAGGTCGACCTCGCCGATCGGCTTGTTGAACATCGGCTCGAGGTAAGCCCTCACCCACGCCGTCCAGCTCGCCTCGTCGAGGCCGAGCGTCTTGGCCAGCCCGCCACCGTACTGCTTCTCGATGTAGCGGGCGACGTCGGTCCAGGCCGAATCGTCGCCCAGGCTGCCCTCGAGCAGCCGGCGCAGGAACAGCGCGGTGTCCTCGTCCACACGCCCGACGATTCCCCAGTCGAGCACCGCCATCTTGCCGTCGGGGCAGATCAGCAGGTTGCCGGCGTGGATGTCGCCGTGGAAGGCGCCCAGGCACAGGAGGCCGGCGAACCAGGCCCGCAGGCACTCCCGCAGCGCCGGCCGGGGGTCGACGCCCATCGCCGCGATGCCCTCGTCGTCGTCGATCGGCACGCCCTCGATCAGCTCCATCACCAGCGTGCGGTTGCCACACAGCTCGTCGACGGGCTCGGGCACCTTGATCATCTGGGCGCCGATGCCGTCGAGCAGCGCCCGGAACCAGCGGATGCACTGGGCCTCGTTGGCCAGGTCGACCTCCTCGGCGAGCTGGGCGCCCAGCCCCCTGATCAGGGCGGGAAGCGTGCCCGCCACGCCCACGGCCACCTGGCGGCCCACGAAGTCGGCGATCGGGCGCAGGGTGGCCAGGTCGGTGGCGAGCGACCGCTTGATGCCCGGCCGCAGGATCTTCACCGCCACCTCGCGGCCGTCGACCAGGGTCGCCTTGTGCACCACCGCCAGCGACGCCGCGGCCAGCGGCTTCCGCTCGATGTGGGCGAAGATCTCCCCGATCGGGTTGCCCAGGTCCTTCTCGATGGCCTGCCGCAGCTGGCGAAACGGCACGGGCGGGCCGGAGTCGAGGCAGCCCCGGAACTCGTCGGCCACGTCGTCGCCGAACAGGCCGGGCGACGAGGCGATCAGCTGGCCGAACTTGGTGAAGGTGCCACCCAGGTCGTCGAACGTCTTGCGGACCGCCACGGCGACCGACTGGCGGTCGAGCGGGCCCCGGCGCCGGGCGACGGCCATGTGCCGGCTCAGTGACCCGAGGGCGACGGCGATGCGCCGGGTGAGCTGGGCGGCGCTGGGCGACGGCAGCTGCATCGGTGTGAGCAGCAGCGCCTGGTCGATCTCCTCGGCCCGGGTCCGCTTCGGCTTCGGCTCGCTCATGTGTCCTGCTCCTGCTGCTCGGAAGGTGGATCCTCGGGCTGGAGCGCACCGAGGAACAGGGCAACCGCTAGCTGGCCGACGCGCTCGAAGCTCGTCGCGAAGGTGCCGCTGACATGGCGGCGGTTGAGGCCATCGACCACCAGGTCGACCAGCTCGACCAGCGCCTCGGGGTCGTGGGAGGGATCGAAGCCGCCCGACCGCTGGGCGGCGCTCACCAGCGGGGCGAAGCGCTCGACCATCGACCGGTTGATGTCGCGGACGACGTCGTCGGTCTCGGCGTCGCCCGTCATCCGGGCTCGGAAGAGCGTGAGCGACGGCGACCGCTCGGGCCGGGTCAGGAGGTCCTCGGCGAAGCGCACGAGCAGGCCGCTCTCGCCTTCGTCGGGCCGGCCCTCGGCGGCGACGAGCGTGAGGGACTCGTTGACCTTCTCCTCGGTCAGGACCCGCAGCAGCTCGCCCTTCGAGGAGAAGTAGCTGTAGAGGGCGCCGGCCGACATGTCGGCCTCGTCGAGGATGGCGCGGGTCGTGGTCGCGTCCACGCCGTCCCGCTCGATCACGCGCCAGGCGGCGTCGAGTAGGTGCCGTCGCACCTGTTCCTTGTGAGCCTCGCTGACCTTCGGCACGTCACCCCCCAAACCGAACGCGCGCTCGATTTTCTACTGCCGGTAACTCACACGGTCAATGCAACATGCGTCACACGCCCCTCCCCCCGTGGCAAATTGCGTCCGAAAACCCGCATAGAGCGGGCGAATCAACGCAATTTCAGAGGGCGGCGCGGAGCTCGGCGACGAACTCGGCCGCCGCCTCCGGGCCACCGCCGTCGAGCAGGCGACGGACCAGGGCCGAGCCCACGATCACGCCGTCGGCCACCTGCGCCACCTCGGCGGCCTGGGCCGCGTTCGACACGCCGACGCCCACCAGCACCGGCTTGTCGGTGAGGGCCTTGAGCCGGGTGGCGATCTCCACCGCGCCGCGCTGCAGCTGGGCCCGCTCCCCCGTCACGCCCAGCAGCCCGATGCCGTACACCCAGCCCCGGGACCGCTCGCACACCCGCCGCAACCGCTCGTCGGACCCGGTGAGGGCCGCCAGCAGCACGGTGGCGACACCGGCGGCGTCGGCGGCCTCGGCCCACGGACCGACCTCCTCGAGCGGCAGGTCGGGGACGATCGCCCCGCTCACCCCCGAGGCCGCCAGCGACGTGGCGAAGCGCTCGTGGCCCACCCGGTGGACGCTGTTGTAGTAGGTCATGACGACGAGCGGGACGCCGCCCACGTCGAGCCGGCCGAGCTCGTCGACGATGCCCATCGGCGTCGCCCCGGCCGCCAGCGCCTGCTCGGACGCCTCCTGGATCGTGGGGCCGTCCATCACCGGGTCGGAGAACGGGATGCCGACCTCGATGGCGTCGGCACCGGCGTCGGCCACGGCCTCGACCACCCGCTCCCAGCCGGGGAACCCGCCGGTCACGTAGGGCACCAGCAGCTTCCGGCCCGAGTCGCGGGCGGCCCGCAGCACCTTCTCGAGGTGGGAGCCGTCGGTCATGTGTCGTGTCCCATCAGGGCGGCGACCTGGGCGACGTCCTTGTCGCCGCGGCCGGACAGGTTCAGCAGCACGGTCTTGCCGGCCAGGCGGTCGCGCTCCCGACTCACCCAGGCCAGGGCATGTGCCGACTCCAGCGCCGGGATGATCCCCTCGGTGCGGGCCAGCAGCTCGAAGGCCTCCAGCACCTCGGGGTCGGCGACCGAGGGGTACTCCGCCCGGCCCGTCGCCTTGAGGTGGGCGTGCTCGGGGCCGACACCCGGGTAGTCGAGCCCGGCGGACACCGACTCGGCCTCCACCACCTGGCCCTCCTCGGTCTGCAGCAGGAACGACCGGGAGCCGTGGACCACGCCGGGGATGCCGTGGCCCAGCGCCGCGCCGCCGGCAGGCTCGGCGCCCACCAGCTCGACGTCGGGCAGGTCGACGAACCCGGAGAAGATGCCGATGGCGTTCGACCCGCCGCCCACGCAGGCGACGACGACGTCGGGGTCGCCACCGGTGAGCGCCCGGCACTGCTCCCGGGCCTCGTCGCCGACCACCCGGTGCAGCTCGCGCACCATCCACGGGTACGGGTGCGGGCCCATCGCCGAGCCCAGGCAGTAGTGGGTGGTCTCGACGGTGGCGACCCAGTCGCGCAGCGCCTCGTTGACGGCGTCCTTGAGGGTGCGGCTCCCGGACGACGCGGGGCGCACCTCGCTGCCCAGCAGCCGCATGCGGAACACGTTGAGGGACTGGCGCTCCATGTCGACCTCGCCCATGTACACCATGCACTCGAGGCCCAGCAGCGCCGCGGCCGTGGCCGTGGCCACCCCGTGCTGGCCGGCGCCCGTCTCGGCGACCAGGCGCTTCTTGCCCATCCGCTGGGCCAGCAGCGCCTGACCGAGGACGTTGTTGATCTTGTGGGAGCCGGTGTGGTTGAGGTCCTCCCGCTTGAGCAGGATGCGGCAGCCCAGCACCGCGGAGAGGTTGAAGCACTCGGTGAGGCGCGACGGGCGGCCGGCGTAGTCGCGCAGCAGGCGGTCGAGCTCGCCCCGGAAGCCCGGATCGACCCAGGCCTCGCGGAACGCCGCCTCCAGCTCGTGGCAGGCGGGCACCAGCGTCTCGGGGATGTAGAGGCCGCCGAACTCGCCGAAGCGGCCCCGCTCCCCCGGGTCGCCCATCAGCGTGGGCTCGGGTTCGTCGGTCATGAGAGGTCGTCAGCCCAGTCGAAGGGTCGGTGTGCGGTGTCGCGGGCGTACTCGGGCGGCTCGGCGTCCCTGACGGCGTGGCGGACCGCGTCGAGGAAGGCCTTCAGCTTGCGGGCGTCCTTGTGGCCGGGGCTGGCCTCCACGCCGCTGGAGACGTCGACGCCCCAGGGCCGGATCCGCCGGATGGCGTCGCCCACGTTCGCCGGGGTCAGGCCGCCGGCGATCAGCACCCGCCGGTTGCTGGGGGCGCCCTCCGCCAGCGACCAGTCGAACACCTCGCCGGAGCCGGGGGTGGCCGAGTCGATGAGGATGACGTCGGCGCCCCAGTCGTCGGCGTGCTCCAGGCGGGGGTCGCCGGCCGGGAACGCCTTGAGCACCGTGCGCACCCGCTGGCGGATCCAGCGGGCCTCGTTGGGCGACTCGAAGCCGTGCAGCTGCGCCGCCCGCAGCCCGGTCTGGTTGACGATGTCGACCACCCGCTGGGCGGCCTCGTCGCGGAACACGCCCACGGTGGTGATGTCGACCGGCAGGCGCTTCACGATGTCGGCCACCTTCTGCGGCGCCACCTGGCGGGCCGACGGGGCGAACACGAAGCCGACGGCGTCCGCCCCCATGGCGACCGCGAGGAGGGCGTCCTCTTCGCTGGTCAGGCCACAGATCTTCACGAACACCGCAGGCAGGGTACTTGGCCCGCGGCGACCCTCCGAAGATGATTCGGATTCAGCCCGCGGCCCGGGGCAGGGGCAACTGCTCGTCGAGGAACTCGAACAGGCGGACGCCGGGCGCGAGGCGTGACGGCGTGCCGAGCAGGCGGTGCGCGCCCACCGCGAACGTCACCCCGGGCGGCGTCACCAGCGCGAGCTCGCCGAACCCGGCGGCCGCGAACCACTTCCGCACCTTGGGGATGATGTCGACGGGCTCCCGGTTGCGGGTCCAGACCACGACGGCACCCTCGGCGCACAGCCGGGGCAGCTGCTCGATGGTGAAGGCGATGTCGTCG
>Ga0193742_1000842_pt1 | contig 19569 bp, 20 predicted proteins | sample L2c1metaG_FD_165511 | JGI IMG/M metagenome (GOLD analysis project Ga0193742, IMG submission 165511) | Soil microbial communities from a riparian zone of the East river system, Colorado, United States - L2c1 | ecosystem: Environmental > Terrestrial > Soil > Riparian zone | place: USA: East River... | reverse complement strand
CACGCGCGCTTTTCTCTCGATACCGTCGCGGCACGATGTGGCGCGCCGCATCGATTGCGCGTTTCTGGGGAGGCTGGTGGCGGAGCATCGGCTGGATGAGGATGAGGCCTTCGAGGTGGTCCAGGACCTGACGGTCAATCTTGTCAAAAAAGCTTATAAGCTCTGAGGATTCAGGAGAGCCACTTTTGACCGTAGTGGCCGCACTTTGCTATAACAATAGAAGCGCAGCGCGTCGTTTCGTATGATGTGCTCCACACACTCCTGAGTAGCTCAATGGCAGAGCATTCGGCTGTTAACCGAAGGGTTGTAGGTTCGAGTCCTACCTCAGGAGCCAATAAAATCATATAGATTCAAAGACTTACCGGCCGCATTCTAAAACGGGCATTACCCTCCAAATCCCTGTTTTACCCCCAATTCCGCTACAGTCCTGCTACAAAATTGCTACAGTCGCTATAGTTGAAACGCAAGGCCCCAGCCTTGGGTGGGGCTGCTGACGAATCGTTGAGAGGTTGCGATGGGGCTGAAGGACGGCGGGGGCGGTTCCGGTGGGATGGATGGGTTTGTACGGCGGCAACTGGAAGAACTCCGGAAGCTCGATAAATTTCCGGCGCTCAAGCGACTAAGAACACAACTCCGACATATCGGCAAACCTAAGCCAATAATCAGGCGGTCCCTCAAGAGCGCTGTGGCCACCGCGCGCGTGAAGGCATACATGATCGATCACCATCCCCTCACAATAGATGAGTTCGCTGACCGAGCGGGCTTCAACGAGAAGACGCTTCGCCGCCTCCTGAACGGTGGCTCGGTAAGTCGCCGGACTTGGGACGAAGTGGCGGGAGTGATGAAAACCACGCGCGATGATCTCTTCAAAGAGGGGTGATCGGCGGACATTTCGCTTCAAGGGCTGAAATGCCCTTTGGATTTCATGCGAGTGCGGTCATCATTCAGGGCGTGAGGTCATCATGCCAGCAGCCACCGCAAGCAGAGTCACCCGCGAGGAGCAAGAAGCATTCTCCAATGCTCTTCAGGGCAAGCAGTTCCTCAGCGATCTGGAGGTAGAGGCTCGCCTTGGAGTTCCGCGGAAAACCCTTCAAAACTGGCGCGTACTTGGCCGGGGTCCGCGATTTAGAAAATTCGGTTCCGGCGTGCGCTATTCCGTTGCCGACTTGGATGCTTGGATCGAGAGCCTACCATCTGGCGGTGCTGGTGTGCCCTCGTCCGCCGTCCAGACCGCTGTTGGGGGACGATGATCGCCGTTGTGGGCCACCGCACTACATAGAAAAGCCCCGGCTGCAACCGGGACTAGGTGAAACGTGACTGGATCAAAATTACCACCAAAGCGCGCAGCCGTGACTGAGAAAGCAGAGTTCGACTGGACTCGTGCAGAGTATCCGCGCATTTCTCCGGGCGTGTATTCGGTCGTGGGTCGAGCCTGGCAGGGGCCGTCCAAGCTCGCAGCATTCGGGCGCTGGAGTATCAGGATCGAATTCACACTGTTGGACGATGGATCACCCGTCTCGCTATTCCTCAACCTTGGTCGTAAGGAGCAGCCACATTTCGGCATCGCGTCGAACTACTACCAGTGGTGGACAGCGGCCAATGGAGGGCCTCCAGAGCGCGGAGAAGCTATGAAGCCCGACATATTCCTGCAGGAACAGGTCTTCGAGGTCATGGTCGAAGATTCGCATTTGAACGCGAAGAAAGAGGCCAAATCAGAGCACCAAATTTACTCCCATGTCACCAAGCTCATCGGCGTGAGCATCCCCGGAGACCCCAAGAAATCCGGCAAGAAACGAGGCCCCAAGTGATGCTGTCACCAATCAGGAAATCAAGCAATCAACGAATCATGCAATCACCCAATCACCCTGAAAGACTTTCAATCACGAATCAAGAATCAATACCAGCCATCATCCAATCAACGACCACCCAATCAAGGTCGGCAAATGTCAGTGTCACAACTCCACGCGACTCAAACAAGCATGCGGAACAACGGGACGGCAGCCATTTTCAGATTCGCCTGTGCCGGGCGAAGGTAGAGCATCCTCATCCAATGCATCCCCAGAAGGGCGGGAGCTTAGGCTCCCGTTCAGGCAACAATAATCGCTCGCACGGTCGGCCATGCTGTGCCCGTTTGTGCGCACGGATGTATGGCGGCCACTGGCGGCCACTGGCGGTCAATGACGCGTCATCCTTCGCCACCATCTTTGAAACAAGCAACGGAACGTTTCAGCATCGTTGCACTATACGGGGAGCAATCTACCGAACGAACGCTCATCGAACGTTGAACGGACGCTGGACAGGATCAGCCTGAAGCAACGTCCCAGCATGACCGGAGGTATTGCATGATGACCATCGACGCAGACGACACGGACGCAAGACTCGCAGAGGACCGGCGCAGGCTGGCCATCTGCGAAGAGATCGAGATGCTCATCGCAGGAGTCCGTCCGCGATATCCCGATGTACAGCTTGCGGAGCTGGCGAGCCACATGCGGGAGCCTGAGCGGACGCGGTTGCTGGTGTTGCTGGATGAGTCGTCAGAGTGGATACCGTTCGCAATGGAGATTGAGCGATGAGCACTGCCGGATTACTTTATGGATCTAGGTCAATAAGTCGGCAGCGTCGCACATCGGCTGCGATGGATGATCTTCGAGGTGCGATCTTTCTGGTCTTGAAAGCCGAGAATCCTATGACAGTGCGGCAGGCCTACTATCAGCTTGTCTCGCGGGGTGCGATTGATAAGACGGAGGCAGAATATAAATCGGTCATCCGCTTGCTAACTGAGATGCGCCGCTCACATAACATTCCGTTCGCATGGATCGCTGACAGCACGAGATGGATGCGCAAGCCGCGCACCTACGACTCGATGGAACAAATGCTGAGCATCAGCCAGCAGACCTATCGGCGCTCGATTTGGAACGATCAAGATGCGTATGTCGAAATCTGGCTGGAGAAGGACGCGCTTGCTGGCGTCTTGTTGTCGGAAACCGCTGAGTGGGACGTACCGCTTATGGTGACGCGTGGCTATCCGTCGATATCGTATCTGCATAATGCTGCCGAAGCGATTTCAGTGCAGGGCAAACCTGCCTTTATTTATTACTTCGGAGATTGGGACCCGAGTGGCCGAGACATCACGCGGGCGACAGAAGCCGGACTGAGAGAATTCGCACAGGGCGCATCTATCGAGTTCCAGCGCGTCGCGGTGACTGAATATCAGATCGCAACTCTGAACCTTCCAACACGACCGACGAAGATGACAGACTCTCGATCAAAGGAATTCTCGGGCGAAAGCGTAGAGGTCGATGCCATCCCTCCAGCAACATTGCGTGAGATCGTGCGGTCTTGCATCGAAGCTCATGTTGACCGCAATGAACTCGAAGCGACGCAGTTGATCGAGGGTGCGGAACGTGAGTCTCTGGCTCAGTACGCGGCAGGCTTCAGCAGAGCGCGCGACTCAAGCACGGTTGGAGACCGCCAACTCTGGTCGTTCGATGACTACACCCAGAACCTAAAAGCAATCACCGAAGAGTGTCGCCTTCGATATAAGCGACGACCAAAGAGGTAAGCTGCTGCGCGTCAGCGCGGCATCGTAGCGATAAATGAAAGGAGACACCGCCATGCCAGAGATATCGCCGGAACGGAAGATTGACCAGATCATCGACACACTCACTGAGGACGACGGCACTCGAACCGAGCAAGACAAGCTCAACGCCGCAGCTCTGAGAAGTAAGTGGGAGGACCTCAAGGAGATCGTGCACGATGGCGAGCTGAAGGTGCTGATGGTCATCGAACAGCAAAAGGTCTACGCCGCCGACCGCGCCGAAGCCGAGGACGACGACGAGGGGAAGGGTACATCGAGAAGGTGACGTCGCAGCTTCCGTACCATAGCGAAGGTCGGCGCAACGTTTTGGGATTGAAAAATCGGGGGTTTGGATATGACCGACTTCGACGCACCAAAGATGCCGCGCGACCTGGACAAAGACGGACGCGCCAAGTGGCATGAGATCACCGAAATTGCCGACCTGGAGGAACTCGACGCCGAACTCCTGGCGAACTACTGCCGAACCCACTCGAACCTTATCGCCGTGCGAAAAGAGAAGAAATTGCAGCAGACCGCGAAGACCTTCCACACGATGACCACCGCCAAGAACGGCGCGGTCGTCCTGCATCCGCTCATCGTCGCCGAGTCGCGTTTGATGCAGGCCGGGGGCCGGATGCTTGTGCAACTCGGGTTGTCTGGCAACGGTAAACGGCAGGAACAGATTCGCAAGCCGTCGAAGAATCAGCCACCGCCGGGATTCTATGGCGACGAGCCAGCGCACGGTTGGGCCATCGAGCAAAAATTATGCGGCGCCGACTTTTTACCGAAGAGAAAAACATCGTGGACCAGACACTAAAAGCCTCTTCAATCAGAAAGGAAAAAACCAATGAGTGACACTTCACAAGACGCAGCACAACTAGCGACCGACCTCGACAAAGCACCGACCGGGGAAGATGTAATTGAGCGACTACTCCATGCCGTCGTTTTGCTGCAACGGGGGCAAGCGCAGATTGTGCTTGAAGGCGACAGGGAGACCGCAAGGATTGACCAGCTCGAAGCGCAAGTTGCGTTGCAGACCCGGCTCATGGACTCAAATCGGGTCGAGATTGAAGATTTGAAACTTCGCCTAGTGACAGGGGGAATCGTTCAATGAACCGCGTCCGCGTCCTGCGATGGAACAGGTTGATGCGAAGAGCGGCAGAGCTTGGGGTCGATGTTCAGACCCTCGTCAAGCTCGATGCCATGACGCAACGCGAGCCGCCACCGGAAGCCGATGACGAGCAGCGCGAAGAGATTCTTCCGCTGCTCCCAAAGTAGGTGCATAATGAGTTTCAGGCGTTCCGAATATCCCGCGACTCGCTCTTTCTTGGCACTCGCGTCTGAGAGATTCGTCGCAGCATCGCCGGTCCGAGCCGCTCCTGGCACTCGGGGAATTCAAAATCCCAATCGAATACGTAACTACAGGAGTGCCTCATGACCACGCCCAATAACAAGGGGGTCGTTGACCCCGAACTGAAATCCGCGCTCGACGCCTTGCGAGCTGGTATCGCCGCCGCTGCACCAGCAGCTCAACTGACGGCACTCCAAAAACAGGTGGATTCCATCGATCTCAAACTTGCCGACCGGCACGGGAACTACTCGCAGCCGCCAACACTCGTCGACAAGCTCAAAGAAAACGAGCAGATCGAGCGTCTCATTCACGATAGAAAAGGGAGCGCTGTTCTAACCATCGAAGGCGCGGACGTGGCTCAACTCCTACAGCGTAAGACCGCCGTCCTCTCCACCGGTGTAGGCTGGCAACCAACCTCCGGCGTCCTTTCAATCGACCGCATCGCTGGCATCACGCCGGAACCTCGGCAGCAGTTATCCGTCGAAGACTTACTGCCGAAGTTTCCCACCTCGCAACAAATTTGCGATTTCGTCAAAGTCAGTTCGCCGATGACCATTGCCTCCCCGGTGCCTGAAGCCAGCACCAAACCGGAAGAGGCTGTCACCTTTGTTAGTTCATCGGAAAAGGTGCGGACCATCGCCTGCACCGTTCCGGCATCGCGTCAGGCGCTCGATGACCTTCAGGAGCTAAATAATTTTCTCCAGACGGGATTGGCCTTCTACGTGAACCTTGCGTCCGAAATCCAGATTCTGAGTGGCGATGGAATGGGCGAGAATGTACATGGTTTGATTCCACAGGCCAGCGGCTTCAACGTTTCACTCTTGAGCGCAAGTCAGGGCTGGCAGAGGATAGATGTACTCGCTCGCAGCGCGCAGCAGCTTGCAGCGGCCAAGGAATTGACACCGGATTGGGTTGTTTTACATCCCGATGATTTGTGGGCGCTGAGGTTGACGAAGGATGGATATGGTCGATATTTGCTTGGCGATCCGGGCCAGTCAGGCGACGTTCCTTCGTTGTGGGGAATGAAGCTGGTCGCGACGACCTCGATTCAAACTGGAACTTTCTTGATGGGTTCGTCTTCTCCGATTGCTTCGGAGATCCGGGATCGCATGAGCTTGGTGGTCGAGATCAGTACATCGCACGCGGATTTTTTCGTGAAGAACCTTTTAATGATTCGATGTGAGCGAAGGTTTGCATTGCTTGTAAAGCGTGCGACCGCGTTTATTTCTGGGAGCTTCAGCAGCAGCCCGTCGTAGAAGGCGACTTAGCGCGGAGCCTGTATTGGCGCGGGTTCCGTGCATAGGTTTGTAGGCAAGCGGAGGGAACAAACGTGCAACATAAAGACTTTCAGCTCCGAATCAAAAGCATCGACGACGCTGGCAGTTTCACCGGCATGGCGTCGGTCTACGGAAACGTGGACTTAGGAAATGATGTGGTCGACGCTGGTGCATTCTCCAGAACCCTCAGTCCCGGCAAGACCTTCCCGGTGCTCTGGCAGCATAAGACCGACGAGCCGATCGGTTCCTGTAAGGTCATCGATTCGCGTGACGGCTTGCAGGTAAGCGGCACGCTCCTCATGAGTGATCCGACGGCGCAAAAGGCTTACAGGTTCATGCGCGAAGGCATCATCAAAGGAATGTCGATTGGCTACGACACTGTTCAATCCAGCTACGACGGGGACGTTCGCCACCTGACTGAGTTGAAGCTGTGGGAGATCAGCATCGTCACATTCCCGATGAACGAAATGGCGGTCGTCTCGGGAATTAAGAGTCTCAGTGATGCAGACCGGGCGAAGCACCTGAAGGCCATCAACGAGCACCGGAAGGCGATTGATCGCCACCAGCAGGGCATTCTGATGCACTTGAACGCGATGCTGGACAATCTTGACGATACTGATCGAGCCGATAACTCCGCACTCTTCGAAGGCGACGAAGGGAAAGCGCTCTTGGTGGAGCTACAGCAGCTTGCCGAGCAGGCTTCGGCCCTTGCAGCTCTATGACACGCAGACGACAGCTAGGCCGCCGGGCATGCACGGTGAGGAGCCGTCACATGGATGGGCGATCGAACAGCCCATGCGGGCCGATGTGAAACAGCATCACGGGCTGGGTAGAGTTGCAGTTGCCTTACCGTGACAGGACAGTGCCGCTAGGTGTACTGGTTGTAGGAATCTGGGCCATCAATAACGAACTCATCCTGCGAGATTGAATAGGGACTAATTTTGAATCGTGCGCCAAATCGGGTTTCGTGACGCTGCCTGAACATATCGTCATATCTCACCATTCCGTATACAAACAAAATTCTCTCTCCGCCTCGATACTCCTTCTCGATGGTGTCAAAGTCCCGTTTATCGTCTATGGCGGCGTAGAAATTGCGAATCATTCTCTCGCCAGCTATAAGCGGGTCGCCTTTAAATGTAACGAACTTGCTGTAGTCGGGTTTTTGAGGAAGCCTTTCAAGGGAGTCGATGACGATCATTTGACCCACAACTTCTCGCAGGAAGGCGGGAGTCTTTCCGCAGTTCTTGAAATTCCATTGGAAGCAGTGATGAAGCGCGTTTTCGACTTCCGGATTCCGATGAACGATGTTCTCAAACACTGGAATCAAAAAGGCTCTCTCCGTGTTTCGCATGGCCCTGATCTGACCACGGAGATAGAGGAGCGTCCCAACTGTAGTGAGAGCAATAATCCCATTGACCCCGATGCTCCACCATTGCGGGTCGCTCCGCTTTGGCTTGGGTGGCTCATGTTCAGAGTAGGAGTGATGGATGGTGGATATGGGCTGAGTAGGGTCCTTGACGACGGGGGCTGGGTCTACTGGCTTGTGATGTGCTTCGGCCTTACCATCGACCTCATGGGGCTTGACATCATTGCTATAGGCCGTCCGTGGCCCTAGAAGAAGGATGAAGAGTAGTATCCGAAACATAGGCGTTAGACGTACCGAAGTCTACCGTCAAACCGACAGCGCGTAAACCAAAGAAATCCAGCCCGCGCCCCTACTTGGCGCACTTAGTCCAATTGCCGATGCTCGAGACGGTGTAGGTTCCTCCGCACCGCGGGCAGGATCTGATATGGTTTCTGCCATGCTCGCCCCTGTGCTCGCCCTTGCAATGATGCAGAATCCAGAAGCCTCAAGCCTGCACCTCTACAACACGTGTCGATCTGCGATACGGATGATGGAGAGCGCCAAACCCGATCCACGCGACTTCCCCGGCGGAAATTATTGCATTGGGTACATAACGGGCTTTATGGACGGTAGTGGAACGATCAAGCGCGGCGCGTGCATGCCGGATTCTGTTGATGGAGAAAAGATCATCAGAACCTACGTCGCGTACATGCTCAAACACCCTGAAGAAAACGCGTGGGACAAAAGAGAAACCCTGCTATTTGCGCTGGCGGATGCCTATCCTTGCCGCTCAAAGTGATTTTTTGGGTTGCGAAGTATATTTATTGCCGACTAAAAAGAGGGAGAGGCCATGATTGCGCCCTCAATCGCGCCACGTTCGCCCACGTGCGACAGGAGGCCGCCGAGACGTAGGTACACCCGTGGAAGAGCAGGCTGGCCCCTAGTTCACGGTGACGGCTTCGGCTGCCTCTTTCTCAGCGGCTTCCTTGTTCAGGGTGCGCTGCTGCTCACGGCGTGCAACCACATCTTCGAGCGCGCTCCTCTTGGCTTGGGTTCTGATGTGGGAATATCGGGAAAGCATTCGGCGTGAGACGTGCCCAGCAATCGCCATGATTGTCTCGTCACCTGCGCCGCTCTCCGCAAGTTCCGTGATTAGCGTGTGTCGATTATCGTGCCAGCGTCCTTTCACGTCTGCTTTCGTGCGCACATTTCCCCATGCCGTCTTAAGCGTCGTGACGTGACGGGTCGGGTCCATTTTGCCACGACGCCCAAAGGGAAAGACGTACCACTCAGGTTGAAGCGCGCCGAACTTCTTCGCGTACCACTGCGCGTGCCCTGTGAGCGCTGGAAGGATTTCGCTGTTCAAGGGAATGGTTCTGCCTTCTCCCGCAGCCGTCTTGCTCCTGCCGACCGTCAGAATCCTTTTGGAGAAATCGATCTGCGACCACTGTGTGCGCTTGATTTCACTATCGCGCATTCCGGCATTAAGGGCGAGCGTGAGGGCTGGCAGGATCAACGGCGAGCGGGACTCTTGAGCGGCTCGCATCATCGCGTCCTTCTCTTCGACATTGAAAGCTTTGCCCGGTTGCTCGCTGACTGCAAGGTTGAGCTTTCGTTTGCGTCGAAGTCGGCTGCGCAGAAGATCGCCGCGATCCCCCATGATGCGGAGGAGCGTGCCGACCTCATCGTTGATCGTCTTCGGTGCGGCCTTCTCTTCGAGTCGCGCAAGCTGGTAGTCGCTGATTGCGCCGTCGTTTATCGCGGCCAGCATTACGGAGCCGAGATGCTCGCATAGATGACGGACTGCATACTCAGCGAAACTGACGGCGCGATGCTTGAGTTTGTACTCCTTCAGGTAGACAGCAGCGGCATTCGCGACGGTGCGCACGCGATCTTTCTTGTCCTGATTGTCGATTCCATTAAATCCATCTTCCAGTTCACGGCGACGATTTCGCTCTGCCTCGATCGCGACGCCTTTCGTCTTCGTCTTCGCGCTCTCCTGAACATTGCGGCCTGCGTAAATGAAGTGATACCACCAAGTCTTTCCACGCTTGTAGACGCCCATCGATTCGCCCCTTCTTTCAGTCCGGTTTTTGTGACGGAATTATAGACTTCGTGCTACACATTCTGCTACAAGTCTAGTGTACTCCGCATGGAACTAAATGAAACTAAAAGAGTTCATCTGAAGAGGGAATTTATCTGTTAACCGAAGGGTTGTAGGTTCGAGTCCTACCTCAGGAGCCAAATTTATCAATCACATATAAGTCTCCCCTCTAGAAAACTTCACCGAACTTCACCGAATTACCTTCGGGCCCTGCGTCTCCAGAATACGCCGCTTGAGGTTGCGGCCCTTGAGTCCCAAGCCCTCCACCGTCGGCGCCCAACCATCGAGCACCGCCGTGGCGTGAGAGTTGACCGCCCGCATCACGCTTTCCTCGACTACCTGCATGTAGACATTACCGGTCGTCGTGATGCTCGCATGGCGCAGCACACCTTGGGTATCTGAAACGTCTACCCATGCACAGACCTTCGATGCCTGAGTCATCCGCGCCAGGCAGGAGAGCGCAAGCGAAGTACGCTCCGAACACTCCGGCCCCACCAACTCACTGATGGCCCCTATCGGCAAACCGCCTTGCAGGACTTCATCCACAGATTCGATCCCCGTAGCCACAACTGGCCGAATCATCTTCGGCGCTGGCGTCAGTGCCTAAGGAACCCGCTGCTTAAGGGAGGTTTCTACTTGAGCCGGATTGCGGAGGCGGTCTGCATAGTAAATTCGCTTTATGTTCGTCTACATGAAAGCGGCCTGCAACCGGGCATTGCCCTATTAATCGGGCAAGCCGTCCATAAGCTCATGAAAATGAATAGGAAAATTCTCTTATCACCTGACGGTAGGTGAACTGAGCTACAACGCGCCCGGAGCTATCACGGTGGCAAATGCGATCGAGGCGCCGCCTTTCCAGCCGCAACTTTGCAATCGCCGGGCCTCGCGTTCCTGCTCCCGGGCCTCGTATAACTATTCAGATAGGTAATGTATCGACGTGTCGGGACTAAAGAACAGCGGGTGCTGTGTATAGCCGCAGGCGGGAAAGGAAGTGAGCCATGCCGGACTCAGTCTACGATCCAGCTGTCAACCAACTCTTAGCAAGCGCTCAGAAATATACTCCGTCACCTTCCGATTGGCGGGACCAGTGGATTTACTTCCTGCTGGTCGACCGTTTTAATAACACTGTCTCTCCGCCCCCTTTTCCCGAGCCGTGCGGAGTTTATCAGGGCGGTACATTCGCTGGCATAAAAGCAAAACTTAAATACCTCAAGGATCTTGGTGCCGGCGCCATCTGGCTTTCCCCGGTGCAGATCAATCCGCAGTGGTTCAAGGACTACTGGGGTGGATATGGGGCCTTCGATCTTCTTCGGATCGAACCACGGTTTTGCAGCAATCCGCTGGCCGCGATGGCGGATCCCACGATTGCCGAAGCCGAGTTCCGCGACCTGATCGATGCCATCCATGACGAGCAGATGTACGTGGTTCTCGATATCGTCCTGAATCATGCAGGCGATCTGTTCAACTATGAAGGGATGCGCGACTCTGCCCCATGGAATCCGAGCGGCGAGTATAACGTTTTCTGGCGTAAGGATGGTGTACCGCAGGGTGCATGGACTGACATCGGCGCTATTCCGGCACTACCACCTGATTCTGGGGTCTGGCCCAAGGAATTGCAGCGCAACGACTACTGGCGTCGCCGGGGAAGCTTCGATCCAAACGGTGATGCGACGAAAGGTGACTTCGACCGCTTGAAAGAGATCGTAACGGAGTATCTGGTTCCGGGAACAAACCTGTACCCCGTCCGCAACTATCTGATCCGTGCATATCAGTATCTTGTTGCCAGGTTTGACCTGGACGGTTTTCGAATCGACACACTTCAGTATGTTGAGAGAGACTTCGCCCGCGTATTCGGAAACTCCATGCGCGAATTCGCACTATCGATCGGCAAAAAGAATTTTCTGACATTCGGTGAAGTCTGGCAGGATGATGACGAATCCAAGATCGCGGACTTTATCGGAACTGACACGAAGACCGGAGATGGAATCATCGGTGTTGACGCCGCTCTCGACTTCCCGATGCGGAAGCGGGTCGTGGGAGCCTGTAAGGCTTCAGATCCGCCCAGCATGCTCGCCGAACAGGCGGACAAACGGCGCGAGGCTCTCAAGGCAGTCATCAGCTCCCATGGCGATGCGAGTCGGTTCTATGTCACGTTTCTCGATAACCACGACCTGAATGAACGGATCACTTTCCCAGGATGGCCGAAACAGACCCGAATTGCCCTGACCTGCCTCATGACAATGCAGGGAATCCCGTGTGTGTACTACGGCACCGAACAGGGGCTGGATGGTCATGGTGACCGACGTGAGTACGTGCGGGAGGCGCTTTGGCGTGGGCAGGACGCCTTTTCCACCGACCACGAGTTCTATCGCCTGATCAAGGTTTTGACTGATCTACGGAATAACCAGCCGTGCCTGCGCTATGGCCGGCAGTATTTTCGCCCCTGTAGCGGCAACGGCATAGATTATGGCTATTCACTCAACCCCGGGGGCGTAATCGCATTTTCAAGAATTCTCAACGACCGCGAGGTCCTCATTGTCGTCAACACTCGTACGACTACGACAGACCCGCCAACTACGGTGCACGTCGTGGTGGATTGGAACCTGAATCCGGAAGGAAAAACGTGGAACGTTCTCTTTTCCAGCGAGCCGAATCGGAGTGCATTGTCGGCAACGATGACACATGGGGTCAATCGAACCGTTCAAGTCGAACTACAACCAATGGAAGCACAGGTGCTCGGATAGCGACTCGTTGAGTCTCAGATCGAAGGTATTCGCAACCGAACGGAAGTTTGCGGGGATCGCCTGTGAGCTACTGCGGTGGCAGATCAATGGCTGGAGCCCGATTCTCTTTGGCGGCTTTCTTAGAGATCCCATGATTTTTGGATTCTCAAGATGGCCTCGAGACATAGACATTGTGATGACTCTACAGAGCACTGAGAGGGTTGGAAAGGGAACTTTCAGAAAGCACGCCCCCGCAGGAATCTAGGCCTTGGTATATCAGCAGATCAAGAAAAGTCCCACGCGTGGACCTCGTTAGAACAATTGAGGCATGGCTAACGGCGTTCCGAAACTGTTACGAATCAGCTTTATCGAACTGCCGTATTTTCAGAAGTTTCTGGCGGCGTTAGGGCACGGCTAACGTTGTGCAAACCTCGGGTATGTCGCTAGATTGGCTATCGCGACCAATACAGCGCCATTGAAGGCAGGAGTTTTGTTCATGATCTCAAGAAGGAAGTTCACCACAACGGGAGCCGCAGCCATGTACCTTGGCTGGAGCGGCCCGCGCTCGGATGTTTTGCATGCCGCTATGGTCGATGCAAAGGACGAAGCAAAGTCGGCTGGCGTTCTGCAACATGTAAAACCCAAGATTGGCACCGGAGGCCATGGGCATTGCTATCCCGGCGCTACCGTGCCGTTCGGGATGGTTCAACTCAGTCCAGACACCTTCAACCGGGGTTGGGATTGGTGCTCAGGTTATAACTATTCCGATGACTCGATTATGGGGTTCAGCCACACACACCTCAGCGGCACAGGAATCGGAGACATGCTGGACTTTCTGGTCATGGCATGTACGGGGGATGTGAAGACAGTTCCGGGAACACGAGAAAATCCAGAAGCTGGCTATCGATCGCGTTTTTCCCACGACGATGAGTATGCGACCCCGGGCTACTACTCCGTGTTGTTGAAGGACTATGGCGTGCGCGCTGAACTGACCGCCGCGACTCGAGCGGGGTTCCATCGGTACAGCTTTCCGGAGAACGAGAAGAGCTACTTGATTCTGGATCTCGATCACGGCTATGCCGATGGCAAGGGTGTCGTTCAGTGGGCTTCTTTGAAGGTAGCCGGTAGGGACACGATCTCTGGCGGTAAGAGCACTCTTCGATGGGCCAAGGGACGAGAGATTTATTTCAACATGAAGTTTTCCAGGCCGTTTGATCGGATCGAGATTCTTGCGGACGGCAAGGCTGTTGGCGATCCGTCTAAAGAGATCCGAGCCACATCCCTTAAGGCGATCGTCCACTACGCAACCAAGTCGCAAGAGAAGATTCTCGTCAAGACCGGCATCTCAGGTGTCAGCTCTGACGGGGCGTCGCGAAATCTTGCGGCAGATATTCCGGATTGGAACTTCGATCGAGTGAGGCTGGGGGCAGCCGCCGAATGGGAGAGATTGCTCTCAAGGGTACAGATTGAGGGCGGTACCCAGAAGCAGCGCGAGATCTTCTACACCTCGCTATATCACTGCATGTTGGCTCCCACTATCTTTGACGATGTTGACGGCAGCTATCGCGCGATGGACGGTCAAAACCGCAAGCTCAAGAAAGGAGACCGGAATTTCAGCACCTATTCTCTTTGGGATACGTACCGGGCTCTGCATCCCTTGTTTACCGTGGTATGTCCGGAACGAGTCACCCCTTTGGCAAATTGCCTTATCCGAATGTCGGAGGAGAGCCCCATCGGCATGCCAATCTGGCCATTGCAGGCCAAGGAGACTCAGACCATGACCGGTTATCACTCGGCGACGGTCATCGCCGAGGCCATCCAGAAAGAGTTCCCTGGGATCGACATCAGGACCGCGTACGCGGTGATGAAGAAGCAGGCGACGGAGAACCAGCTTCGTGGTTTGCCGTTCTACCGGCAGTACGGTTATATTCCGTGTGATCTGCACTACCAGTCGGTCAGCACCACGCTGGATTACAACTATAACGATTGGGCGGTAGCTTGCGTGGCAAAGGCGGCAGGTGCATTGAAGGATGCTGAAACGTTCAGGGAGCGGTCGCTGCAGTTCGGTAACGTCTACGACAAGACCACTGGTTTCATGCGTCCCAAGTTGGCAAACGGAGAATGGGCGCTCCCATTCGCCAACAATGAGATTGGGCACTGGAAGAAATGGAGAGACTACACTGAATCGAATCCTTGGCAGGCGACGTTTGCTGTCCAGCACGACCCCGCGGGGTTAGCGAAATTGATGGGCGGCCGAGAGGAGTTCGCAGAGAAGCTTGATGAGATATTCACCACAAGTTCTGAGCAACCCTCGAACGCGCCACCCGATATCGCGGGTCTGGTTGGACAATATGCTCATGGTAATGAACCAAGCCATCACATCGCTTACCTCTACGCGTATGTGGGGCAGGCATATAAAACACAAGAGCGAGTATCTAGTCTGATGGAGACGATGTACAAGAATGAGCCAGATGGACTCACCGGGAACGAAGATTGCGGGCAAATGTCTGCGTGGTATGTTCTGAGCGCGATGGGATTTTATGCAGTCGATCCGATCAGCGGTAACTACGTCTTTGGAAGCCCTCTCTTTGACAAAGTAACGGTGGACACAGGAAACGGTAGAAGACTTGTCGTCAAAGCCGAGCGCTCGTCGCCCCGTGATATATACGTCAAAAGCGCAACATTGAATGGAAAGAACTATAGGCAAGCTTGGTTTTCTCACAAAGACCTCGTTCGGGGAGCCACTTTCACATTTCAAATGTCCAGCCAACCAATCCATGAGTTCGGTAGTGACCCCGAGTTAGCCCCACCTTCAGCATCGTCTCGCGAGGTTTGATCGGGAATTCCACGGTCGTAGAGATCATGCTCGAGTTGTGTCTCTGTAACCGTGGAATTCCATTTGAGAATATGAGCGTGCTTGTCGCGATTGGAGGATCAGTTGCGGATATTAAGTCTGGACTGATCGTAGACCCATCGAGCCAAGGGGAAGCGCTCCTCAAATCAAAGCACGACGAGCGAAGCCACAAATTCAAGCCATGTTACGAATCGTCACCTGCGGTATGCGGACGTTCTCCGGAAGCATACATGCGAAGGCCACTACGTCAGCGACTTCTTCAGCGTCCATCATCCTGGACGATGCTATGGATTCGAGTGTGCGTTTTTAGCCGACGGCAAACTCAGTTTTTATACCCCAGGGCACAAAACACTAACTTTGATCCTATGTTTACGAAGCTCCGCATCGAGCGCTTGAGCGAAGCCAACTTGTGCAAACTTAGTTGCGCAATAGACCGATTCGCAATCAAATACGGAACCGCATATCGGGAAAACAGAAACCCGCTCCGAACATTGACTCGCATGAGTTGGTCGAAGTCTTCAGCGGACGTCTCGATGAGGTCCTTATAAGAGCCGGAGCCGGCGTTGTTTATCAGAATGTCAATTCGTCCAAATCTGTCGATCGCTAGTTCGGTGGCGCGCTTGGCAGACTCCTCCTCGCTAGCATCCCCTGCAAACTAGATAGCGTTTGTTCCGAGTGCTTCGACGTCGGAACAAACGCTACGTAGTTTTTCGGACCGACGGGCGGTGAGCATAAGGTTAGCGCCAGCGCGATCGCAATTGCTCGCCCCAGATCTCCACTAGCCCCGGTGAGTATTGCGGTTTGTCCTCTAAGGAGTTCACCCAACGTTATTCTCCGTCGGATGGCGTACGTCATTGTCAATTAGTGTAAGCCACTACTGCTGCTGAGTTACCAGCCAGGCGATCCGTTCAATAACGTAGCATCCGATGCCGCGTTATTGAGCGTAAATCATCCATTCCACAGGAATGCCCAAGCGCCTAAAAAGAGATACGTCCGCCGAATTGCAGTTGCCGGTTGTCTCCTGAAGTAGTTGTTATCGTTCCGACCGTTGTAGTGTTGCTGATGTTCGAAGCCGGTAGACCAAAATTAGCGCGATTGAGTACGTTGAACGCCTCCGCTCGAAACTGGAAATTGACTCTGTCAGCAATCTTAAAGTCTTTCAGCACTCCGGTATCCCATTGCGAGAAGTTCGGACCGTACATCATGTTGCGTTGAGAGTTGCCGAATGTGTACGTGTTGACGGGGGAAAACGCCGACGGGTTGAACCATTGCTTGATGCTCTTTGTTGCTGGATACAGTGGCATGCCTTGCAGGTAGTCCGCCCGGCCACTCGGGAGACCGTTGGTGCTGCTGTTGAAGCTTACCGAGAATGGCGAGCCGCTTTGTGCTTTCCATACTCCGGCGAGTTTCCAGCCACCGACAAGCCGATTCAGCCATGGGCCTGACTTCCCGAGGAGCCATTGGCCGGTGCCGACGGGAAGGCCATAGCTGTAGCTGACGGCTAATGCATGACGCGCGTAATAGTCGAGATTGCCGTAATCCATTCGGATATTCCGACGGTTGACGACGTTTTGATCGTTCGGGCCGTCAATGCCCATGGCTTTGGTCCATTGGTATTGAGCATCAAATGTCAACCCAGCGAAGCGACGCCGCGCACCCAACTGGAGTTGATTTAAGTTTGTGCTCTCTCCGTACAAATAGTACGTAATGTTCGCCCACGGCTGGAACGGTCGTGCAGCCTGGGTATTCGAATAGGCAGCTCCCGGAACGCCGATCGGTTGAGGGACGATATCGTTGAGTGGGAAAGGTGTATGAAGATGAGTGCCGAGATTGCCGATGTAGCTCGCCCGCAGAGCGATCTGCTTCCATGTCTGGCCTTCGAGCGAAAGATTCCATTGCGTGTTGTAGGGGGTCTTGGTGTCACGCTTTACGCCGAATGCGTTTGGATTCGCAGAGACAGTTCCCCCAGAAGGGAACGGATTCGCGAGTGTGAGAGAGGGGACGGTATTGCTTGGATTTGTATAGGTCACACTCAACACGAACGGCAGTTGATTTCCCAGATTGTTGACGAGTACGTTCAAGGGAAGATTGTTATAGAAGATGCCAAATCCAGCACGAATAACGAAGGTCTGTGCATCAAATGGCCGATAGGCGATTCCTACCCGCGGGGCGAAGTTCGTGTTCTGAAGATGCATCCAGTTGCTCATGTTGTAGTTGATCCGGCTTCCGTCGATCAAGGGATACGCGGCAGCGATTTCCGGAGACGGTGTCCCGCGAATCACGACCAGCCCTCCGAGGTCGGGGTTGAAGGTAGCGAGCCCGCCTCGCTTCATTTGGAACGGGAGCAACTTGTCATATCGCACTCCCATCTCGATCGTCAGCTTAGGCGTGATGTTCCAGGAGTCCCGAGCGTAGAGGGCATAGCTCTTGGCGGTGACATAGTATCTGAAGTTTGCGTTGGCAGTTGAACTGGAATCGAGATATCCCAACAAGAAGTCCGCGAAGGCGTTGACTGCGTTTGTTTGCTGGGCAACGCCCGGCACTTGGTACCCGCCACTATAGCGACCGCTGAAGTTGAAGCTACCGGTGTTGTAGGTTGTGCCGGACTCTGCCGACGAGAGAAACTGGCCACCTATCTTAATGTTGTGGTGCCCTCTGGATATGCTCAGGTTGTCGCTCACCTGGGTTGTGTGTTGGTGGCCGAAACTGCTACCCGTCGAAAAGATGCGTTGCAGATTTGTTAAGTTGACCGTGGGCAAGAGGCCGTAACCGGGATCGACGGCCGGGAGTCCTGCCACAAGCGATGAAGGGTCGATCGTGTTGTTCTGATCAATTCTTGGATCGGCCCGTTTGTTCAACCCGAGGACAAGCTCGTTCACGATAGAGTTGGAAATGGTACGAGTATAGTTACCTGCGAACTGATTGATAATGTTGCCGAGTTCCTTATAGTTGCCAAACTTGTCCGTTCCGGCGACGTCATATGGCTTCGGAGAACGGCGATTGTTATAGAAGCGAAACATCACATGATCTTTGGTGGTCGCCTGATAGTCGATTCGGATAAGAAAGCGAGGATCCAGTTCAAGAGTTGGGCTGCTATAGGTGAAGTTGTTCCCCAGGCCGTTCGCGGCTGGCGTGTTCGGGGTCGAAAAAAAGCCCAGGAATCGTTGCGCCACCGGGCTGATTCTGCCGGACGGAATTTTGTTATTTGGAAACGGTGCACCGGTGAGCGGGTCGTACACGATGGTAGGTCTACCTCCTACGGAGGTGTACTGTGAGAAATCACCGCTCAAAAATGCGGTAGGCGGCATCGCGTATCCACGCGTGATCGTCGTCAAGCTATGAATGTTCTCATAGGACGTGAAAAAGAAAAGTCGATTGCGCCAGATAGGGCCTCCGAAGGATCCTCCGTATTCGTTACGATTGAAACCGGGAATCTTAGCGGTCGGCGCGAGAAAGTAATTGCGCGCCTGGAAATAGCGATTCCTGTTGAACTCGAAAGCACTCCCGTGAAAGGTATTGCTTCCTGATTTCGTAACGATGATTACCTGCGCTCCGCCGTTACCGTACTCAGCGGGAGCATTAATGCCAATGGTGTTAAACTCAGCCATTGCCTCCAGAGAGGGGACTTGGTCTGACATGCGCGCCCCCACAACGTCATTGTTTGAGACACCGTCGATGGTTTGATTAGCGCCCCCCTTAAAGCTGCCGCCTGAGATGAGGGCGTTTGAATTGGGGCGCTGTACACCGGGCGCTAGACCAAGCAGAGAATAGGCATTCTGACGCCCGTTAAGAGGTGTCTGTTCTATCTGTTTGCCATCGACGATATTGCCGACGTAGACCGAGTCGGTTTGAATCAGCGGAGTTTCCGTGGTGACCTGGACGGTCGTGCTCGCTTCGCCGACCGCCAGAGTAAAATCCCGGCGAAGAGTTTGCTGAATATCAAGGTTGACGTGGCTGACGATCTGGCTCTGGAACCCTGTCGCAGTGACCCGTAGTTCATAGAGACCAGGTTGGACCGAATTGAATGCGTATTCACCCGTGGTACTGCTTTGCTGGTTCAAAGTGACGCCGGTAGCCTCGTTTTTCAGGGTTAGCGTTGCGTTCGGTACGACACTCTCTGCTGGGTCCGTTACTCTCCCGACGAAACTGCCGCTGGTAGTTTGCGCATGTGTTGTTGGGCACGACAGCACCAAGGTGAGGAGAAGAAGAACAGACGCTGCCCGAGCGACAACGGAAGTCAGCCCCTTCCGTCCTCGGGTAATTATGGTTTTCATATGCAGCCTCCAAGAATTTCAAGACGGGCCTGAGCCCCCGGGAAAAGCGACATTCACAGTACTC